>JAEEGK010004480.1_pt1 | contig 34190 bp, 12 predicted proteins | sample 8958771 | NCBI WGS metagenome assembly JAEEGK01 (sample SAMN16246547, study PRJNA631951) | gut metagenome | biome: gut microbiome; feature: rumen; material: SC-attached | host: Bos | place: Iran: Karaj | collected 2018-10 | reverse complement strand
ATCAATTTGGTAATTATGTTGTTCAAAAATTATTTGATATATTTTTATCTAAAAATAATAAGAAAATGATTACAAATTTTTTTTCTCAAATTAAACATGATTTAATTATAATATCATTACATAATTATGGAACAAGAGTTTTTCAAAAAATTTTAGAAAAATTAGAAAGAGGAAAATATTTAGATATAGAGACAGAAGAATTAGATAATATATTTAAAAAATTAATAGAACTACATATTTGTGATTTATGTCCAGATATAAATGGAAATCATGTATTTCAAAAAATAGTTAAAATTTTTCCTAAAGATAAAAATAATTTTATTTTTGAAAAATTAGCAGAAAATGCTTTTCAAATTTCAAAATTAAAACAAGGAGCTTCAATTTTTGAAAATTGTTTTTTAATAGCAACAAAAAATCAAAAAGATAAAGTTGTATATACTATTATAAATGATATGACAAATATAATAAATGATGAATATGGAAATTATACTATTCAATTATTAGTTAGTTTTCATAATGAAGAATATAATAAAATTATATTTGATTATTTTAAAAAAAATTTGGTTTTACTTTCAAATCAAAAATTCTCATCTAATGTAATTGACAGAGCAATAATTCAAGATAATCAAGATTCAATTTCTTTAATAAATTATATGATTAATAATAAATTAGTTAAAGATTTAATTGTTGATCAATATGGGAATTATGTTGTTCAAAAAGCATTAAGTATTAGTAATGGAAATACTTTTATACAAATTATTGAACAAATTAAACCTATGATTGAGAAACTTAAATCTACTAGTATTGGAAGGAAAATTTTTGATCATTTAAATCATCAATATGGGAATTTTTTTAAATAAAATATTTTTTTTTAGATTTATGCTATTTATTTATTAATAAATTAGGAAGTGTCATCAAATAATGTTCATATAAATTTTATATTTTCGGACATTATTATTTCTTTTATTTATTATGAAATGAAAATTTTATCTATGAATTTATGTTTATTTATAATTATTTATAAAAATTTAGTTAAAATTAATGTAAAAATGAGTAAAGTAATAAATATAATTAATTTGAGAATTTAATTTTTATATTTTTAAATTTATTAAATCAAATATTATTTATTTTATTTTTTCCTAATATCAAAATTCCAATTTCTTCTTTACTTTTTAATAATATAAATATTTTATTATATATATTACTTTTAAACTTTTAATTTCTGTTTTTAATAATTTTTTAAATTTTATATTATTTTCAACAATTTTAAAAATAAAAAGTAAATATTATAATTCTTTTAGAAAAATAAATATGGGATTAATAAATGAAAAAGAAAACCCTGAATTAATTTTAGAATTACTCAAAAAAAATCAAAAATTAATAACAAATAATGATTCAAATGAAAATACATTTCAATTAATACACAATATAATAAATAATTATGAGCAATTAAAAAAATTAAAAGAAGAAAAAAATGAACATATTGAAATTAATAATAATAATTATTTAAGTAATTTTTCTGTAAATCATAAATTACACACAAATGAAATAAATCAACAATTAGAAAGAATAAAAAAATGGGTAAAAATGGTAAAAACCCAAGATTCAATTAAAAGAACAAAAGATAGATATTCATTACCTCAAGTTGAAGATAAATTTATATCTTTAAAAAAAAGTGCAAATTTATGTAATCCAAAAAATTTGTTAAGAGAAATCAGTATGGAAATATCAAGCAGAGATTTTAATCAATCTATAAATAATATACAAGAAGAAATAAAAATAAATATAAATGATTATACAGATTTTAAAATAGAAAAAGGAATTAAAAACTTTCATTTAAAATATCATGAAAAATTTTTACAAAGAGTGTTAAAAGGACCACCAGAATGTTTTAGATTAACTTCTTGGATGGTTTTAAATAATATTCCTTTAGATAGAAATAAAGCAATATATGATTTTTATTTAAAAAAAGAATTAAATCAAGATATTAAAGCAGCAATAATAAAAGATATTCAAAGAACTTTTTCTAATAAAGAAACTATTGAAATTTTAAGACCAAAAGAAAAAAAATTATATAATGTTTTAAAAGCTTTTTCAAATTTAGATTTTAGTTTAGGATATTGTCAAGGTATGAATTTAATTGTTGGATTCTTATTAAATGTTTCTGATTTTATTGAAAGTGAAGTTTTCTTTTTATTAATTTCAATGTTTAGTTCTACTTTTCAAGAAAGAAAAATTAAAAATTTTAATTTTTCAATTAGAGGAATGTTTAGTGAAGGTTTTCCTTTATTATTATTTATGAATTATATTTTTGATAAAGAATTTTCTAAATTATTACCTGAATTAAAAAAAAAATTTGATAAATTTTTAATTACTTATGATATTTGGATTGGAAAATGGTTTCAAACTCTTTTTACTTTAATTTTACCTATTGAATGGTGTAAAAGATTATTTGATTGTATTTTTGTAAATGGAATTTTTTTTCTAATTGATTTTGGTTTAGCTTTAGTCATTTTATTAGAGAAACATTTGAATAAATTAGAAGATGATAGTGAAATATTAAATTATTTAAAAGAATTAAATGATAATCCTTTAAGTAATAATAAAAAACTTTCAAATTTATTATCAATTAAAGATTTATTAAAAAAAACTAAAAAAATTAATATTGATATTAATGATTATTATAAAAAATATTTAGAAGAAAATTCAAGTTTTGAAGATGAAATAGAAAGAAATAATATTGAATATGAAATAATAGGAATAGAAGAAATAGATAAAAAACTATATCCTTTTATAGATTATAATAGAAAAGAAACAATATTATTTGAAAGTGATGAAGAAAGCTTAAAATCAGATTATTTAGAAAATGAAAAAATAGAAGAAGAAGAAAATGAAGATATAAAAAGATTATCTAATTTTGAATTATTAGAAGAAAATAAACCAATAAATCAAATTTTAAGTCCTTTAAAAATTAAACCAAAAAAAACAAAAGTAAGTGAAAATTATGATGATGATGTAGATGAAAAAGTTACTATTGGTGATATTGATGAATCTAATATTATGAAAGAATTTCCAGAATCTGATAGAAAATCAATTAATTCTTCTATAGTTGAAAATTTTCTTGTTAAGAAAAAATATGATGTACTTTCTAGTATTAGTTCTCCTAGAAAACCTGTTAAAAATAAATTTTTTAAAATGAATACTGTTGAACCAGTATTAAAGGGAAAAATAAACTATCAAAAATTAAATAAAAAATAAAATTTTCAAATATTTTTCTTCATGAATAATACTTTTAGCTTTAAAGTGTTTAATTATATTTGTAAATATAATTTTTGGATTATTTATAATAATAATATATGGTAATATAAAATAATATAATTTTTTAAATTTATTAAATTTATGAAAGAGAATAATATAAATGAAAATAATAAAATAGAGAAAAAAAATTTAAATAAAAAAGAAAGTGAATATATATTTGATTATGAAATAAAAGAAAAAATTGGAGAAGGATCTTTTAGTAAAGTAAAATTAGGAATTCATATTCCTACAAAAAGAAAAGTTGCAATAAAAATAATATCAAAATTAAAATTAACGAAAAAAGAAGAAATTCGTTTAAAAAGAGAAATTCAAATTGTTAATCAATTAAATCATCAAAATATAATAAAAATATATGAAATTAAAGAAGATAAAAATAATTTCTATTTAATAATGGAATATTATTCAGAAGGTGATTTATATAGATTTTTATCAAAATATAATAAATTAAATGAAGAAGATGCATCAATAATTTTTTATCAAATTGTTAATGGAGTAGAATATTTACATAATAATTTTATTTGTCATAGAGATTTAAAATTAGAAAATATTTTAATAGATAAGAAAAAAAATGTAAAAATAATTGATTATAATTTATCTAATTTTTTTCTTGAATCAAATGGTTGTATATTAAAAACTCCTTGTGGTTCACCATATTATGCTGCTCCAGAAATGATTAAAAATAAATCTTATAATGCAAAAAGTGTTGATATTTGGTCTATTGGAATTATTTTATATGTTATTTTATGTGGTTTTTTACCTTTTGAAGATAAAAATAGTAGAAGATTATATCAAAAAATAATTAATAGTAAAATTTTTATTCCTAATTTTTTATCTGATATTGCTAGAAATATAATTGAGAATTTATTACAAAAAAATTGTACAAAAAGATATACTATTAAACAAATTAAAAAACATCCATTTTATATTATGGGGGAGTATCTATATAACAATAAAATAAATAATAATAATAATGATAATTATATTAAAGATAATATTATTAATGAGAAGAAAATAAAAGATATTAATGAAAATAATTTAAATAATAGTAGAATAAATGAAAAAATTGATAAAAATGATAATAATTGCATAAAGAAAAATTATGAAAAAGAAAATTTAAGAGAAACATTAAATCATAATAATAAAATTTATTCTTATAGTGACCATAAAAACAAAATTGTAACTCAAATAAATACAACTAATAATAATAATAATAATAGAAAAATTACAGTAAATAAAAAATTATTTAAACCAAAAGAGATTTCAAAAAATAAAAAAGAAACAGAATCAAGTTTAGATTTGGATAAAAAAGATTTATTTGCTGAACATCTTTATAAATTGAAAAAAATAACATCTGGTGAAGAAAATAGTTATAATAATTTTTATTATAGTTCAATTAATAATAATAAAAATTTATATATGTATTCATTTGAAGAAGAAAAGAATTGTTCATTTAATTTTTCAAAAAATAATTTTAATAATTCAATAAGAAATATTTCAGTAGATATTCCATCAAAAAATAATATAAGAAAATGTATGAAAAAATTTAATAATAAAGAAAAAAAAGAAATTAAAAATTCTTCTGCTCCAAAAACTCAGAGAACTTATTTAAAAATTAAAAAAAATTCTAAAATAACAAAAAAAATGATAAGTGGATATACAGCAAAAAATTTTATTATAAATAAATTTAACATTAAAAAATTGTAAATATACCTAATTTCTTTTTTTAATATAAAAATTATCAAATAGTAATATTTTTTTATTAAATATACTTTATTAATAATTAAATATTATTTATATAGAAAAAAACTATTTAATTAATTGTAATACCTTCTTCCATACTTTTTAAATATTTTTTTAATTTAGTAATTTGTGTAGATATATTATTAATTTCTTTTTTTTTAATCTCTTTATTTATATCATTATATTTTGAATTTAAAGGTTGATATAAATATTCTTTCTCAATATTTTTTTTTTCATTTTCCAAACCAGAAATTTGATAATATAATTCTAAAATTTCAGAAACTAAATCTCTACTTGGATGAGTTGTTGTTAATAAATGTTCTAAATATTTTTTATTTTTTTCTATTTTAATAACTTTTTCTTCTAAAACTTCATTCATTTTTTTTAAATTATTAATTTGAGAATTTTTCATATTATTCATTGTTTGAAATTGATTAGTAATTTGATCATTTTTTTTTTTCAAAGACAATATTTCAGTTTTCATTTTTTGGTTTTCATTAAGTAAATCAGAAATTTTATTTTGTAATATATCTTTATCATTTTCTAATTGTGTATTATTTGAATTTAATTTATTAATATGTTTTGATAAAATTAAAATATCTTTATCTTTTTCATCAACTGCATTTGTTAATTCATTTTCTAATAATTCATAATTATTTTGTAATTCTTTCATTTTTAAAATTTCTCTATTTTTTCCATAAATTTTTGAATTCAATTCATCGACTAATTTTTCATATTTATCAATTTCTTGTTTTTTAATTGTATAATTTATTTCATTTTTAAAATGATTTAATTGATGTGTTAAATTATCAATTGTTTTAGTAAAATTTGAATTTATATTCTTTAATGAAATATTATCTTTTTTTAAGTTATTATTTTCATGTGTTATTTTTTTAATTTGAATTACTAATTGTTTATTATCTTGAAATAATTTTTTATTTTTTTGAATTAAATCTTTAATTTGTTCATCATAATTTTTTGTAATTTTTTGTATTTTTTTAGAATTTTGTTCTTTATCTGAAGTTAATGAATAAACTTGTTCCATTAAATTTTTTTTTTCTTTTTCCATAATAATAAGAGATTCTTTAGTTTTATCAATATCATTATTTGCTTTATATAATCTATCACTTACAGTTTTTTTTAAATTAATTAATTCTCTTTTATTTTCTTCTAATTCTTTTATTTTATCTTTTGCTATAATTAACTCTTTTAAATAATTTTGATTTTTATATTTCTGAGGATTTGCACTTTTTGCATTTCTGTTATTTTTTAAAGAATTTAAATTTGAGTCTAAACTTACATCGAGTGTCATTGTTTTTTCTCTTAATAATTCAATTAATTCTTCTTTTTCTATAGCTAACTGAGTTAATCTTTTTGCTTGAGCTGTTATTTTTTCTTTTAATCTTTCATTATATGAAATTGTGTTTAAAGTTTTATTTCTTGTTTCTGTGTCAATTGTTGACATTAAAAAAATATTAAATTAATTTTAAATTCATTTATTTTTTATTTCATTTCATTTTAATATATAAACCAAAAATATGTTATTTATATCATAAATATTTATAATTAATGTTTAATAACCTTTATAAGATTGTCTCTATAATATTTAATTGGAATAGGAATTGATAAATTTCTTCTTTTTTTATATGATCTTTCTGTATTTGAATATGTTTTAATTTTAATTTTTTTTTTTGGTTTTTTATTAGAATTATCTGATACTTGTTGATATAGATTTATAATACTTGGTGTTTTATTTGTTTCTGTTAAAACAGAACTATTTCTAGATATAATATTTGTTTTTGAATTTAATTTCTTATTTATTAAAGGTAATAAACTTGGATTACTATTATCAAATCTTTTGTATGTATATTTAATTTTCATTAAATCATGAAATGCATTTGATAAAACAAGTTTTTTATTTCTTTTTTTTTGTTTCATTAATATATTAAAATAATCTTCGTTATTATTTGGCAATTTATTTCTTATTGAATTTACTTTTAACATATCTAATTTTTTTTCTTTACCTAATTTATACATTATTCTATTAACAAATCCATCATATGAAGTATCATTTTCAGTAATATTTTGTTTATTTTTAAATTCTTTTTTTTCTGTTTCTAATTTATTATTTACTGTTTTAATATTTGAGGATAAATCATTTGATAAATCAATTTTATTAATTGATCTTCTAAAAGTTAATTTTTTTCTTTTTATTAAATTTTTTTTTGCAAGTTGAATTATATTTATTATTCTATGTTCCCCTATTTTGACTTTAGGTAAATCATCATTTAAAAAATCTAAAGATTGAAATTTCCTATCACTTAATTTATTTTCTTCAATAACACTTTCATGCATTTTTTCCCTTCCTTCAGTTTCATCATTCATATTAAAAAAAAATTAAAAATAAAAAACCAAAAACCAAAAAATTAAAAATTAATAAAAATATTACAAATATAATACAAAACAATAAAATAAAACCTTTAAAAAACCTAAAAAAAAAAATAAATTAAAATATATAAAAAATAAAAAATAAAATAAATAAAAAAAAAAAATAAAAAATAGAAAAATAAAGTATTTAAAAAAATGGATTCAATAAAAAATTCCTTGACTGAAATTTCCCAAATGAAATTTCGTCAACTTTTAACTCAATTCGTAGTATTAGGTACAGTAGTATCATCAGCATTAATGATGTGGAAATCTTTAATGTTAATAACAAACAGTGACAGTCCAATAGTAGTAGTATTAACAGGTTCAATGGAGCCATCATTTTATAGAGGAGATATCCTTTTAATTAATTGGGATAATACAGTTCCTACTCCTGGTGATATTGTAGTATATAAAGTTGTTACTCAAGAAATTCCAATTGTTCATAGAGTCATTTCTGTTGAATTAACTGAAAATGGAGGTTATAAAGCTTTGACTAAAGGTGATAATAATCCTGTTAATGATAGAGGATTGTATGAAAGAGGTGATTTGTTTTTAAATGAAAAACATATTTTAGGAAGAATTAGAATGTTTTGTCCTTATGTTGGAATTGCTACTATTTTACTTAATGATTATCCTATGCTTAAATGGGCTGTTTTAATTATTATGGGAATTTTTGTTTTAACTAATAAGGATCCTAATGAAAATTAATAATATTTTTTATTAGTTTTAATTTAAAATTATTTTATTGTTTTTTTACAATATATTTTTTTTAATTTTTTTTTTTTTTTTCTTTTTTTACTTTTATGGGAAATTATATTTTTATTATTTAAATTATTTAAATAAAAATTTAATTTAAAAATGATAAGAATGAGAAGAAAAAAGTATAATATTGAATTATTTAAAATAAAAAATAATGAATCTGATTCAATTGATGAAAAAGAATCAGGAATAATATATCCAAAAGGTTCTTATTTAAAAAATATGTCTCCAATAAATGAAAATTCAGAAGAAAACTTTGCTAATAATTCATTATGGATTTTTTCAAATCATAATAAATTTAGAATATCAATTCAAAAAATTGTCTCATCAAAATCATTTATTTTAATAATAAATACATTAATTTTTTTGAATATTATTTTTTTAATTTTAGAAACAATTGAGTATTTTCAAAAATTTTCAGTATATAGTAAATATATATTTACAACATTATTTATAATTGAATTTATTTTAAAAGTAATTGCATATGGATTTGTTTTAGAACAATATTCATATTTAAGAGATCCTTGGAATTGGTTAGATTTTATAGTAGTTATTTCAAGTTTAATTAATTTATTTCCTCAAATTAATGCAAATTTATTTGCTTTAAGAACTTTTCGTTTACTTCGTCCTTTAAAAACTACTTCAATTTTACCACATATGAGAACCTTTATTACAGTTTTAATTAATAGTTTAATTGATGTTGGAATTGTATTTTTATTATTATTATTTTTTATTGTTATATTTGCAATTTTTGGTTTATCACTTTGGAATGAAAATTTTGAATATAGATGTAGAACAAATAATGAACCAAAATATGGTAAATTAGAAATTGATAATAAATATTTTTATAATTTATGTGGTGGAGAAATTAAATGTGATAATTGTTTAAGTGTTATGGATTTTTATAGGGAAACAAATTATTTTTTATCAGAAGTTTATGAATATGATAATGAATTAAATTATGAACAATTTAATTATGGATTAACTACTTTTAATAATATTGGTTTGAGTATTTTAACAGTTTTTCAAATATTAACTGGAGAAGGTTGGAATAATATTATGTTTTTATTAATTGATGGTTATAATTATTATGCTCCTATTATTTATTTTGTTTTATGTATTGTAATAAATTATTATTTTATGATTAATTTAATTGTTGCAGTTTTAATTTATAATTTTAGAAAAGCAAGAAAAAATGATGTAATTCTTTATTATGAAGATTTTAATGGAAAGACTGAGAAAACAATTAAAAAATATAGTATAATGATGAATATAAATTTAGATAATTATAATGAAAGGAAAATAAAAAAAATATATCAATTAAAGTATAGTCCAATTGAATTAAGTAAAAATTTTATTCAAAATTTCCATAATTTAAATGAATATGATGAAAATAATAATCATAATGGTTCTATAGAAAATAAAAAAGATATTTTTGAACATTATAATTCATTAAAAATTACATTTTGGCAAAAATTATGTAGAAAAATACATTGTTTCTCAAAAATAAAAGAAAATAGTCAATATCATAAAAATCATAGATTTGCATTTTATTGTTATTTCTTATGCAAACAGCCAATTTTTCAAATTTTCATATATACTTGTATTATATTAAATGGAGTAATTTTAGCTTTAGACAGAATCAATATATCAAATTCAGAAATGGAATATTATGAAAAAATAAATATAATTCTAGTGAGTATTTTCTGTTTAGAAATGTTTATTACTATTGTTGGTTATGGTAAAGATTATTTTTATGATTGGATTAATATTTTTGATGCTGTTATTGTTTTTGTTTCTTTAATAGAAGTTTTATTAAATCAATTTGGAGCTTTTGATGAAAGAGAAAATAATTCTACTTCAATAACTTCTACTTTTCAATTATTGAGATTATTTAGAATTTTTAAATTATTAAGAAGTTGGGAAAGTTTTCAAATTATTATGGAAAGTATTTGGGAAACTATGATTAGAATTATTGATTTTGTTATTTTATTTATTATTTTTATTTTTATGTATACACTTTTAGGTTTTCAATTTTTTAATAATTCTCTTAGATTTGATGGAGATAAATTTCATGCAAAATCTGATAGTACTTTTTATAATTTTGATAATTTTCCTAATTCATTAGTTTGTGTTTTTATGGTTATAATTGGAGATCATTGGTATGAAATTTTTTATGATTGTTATAGAAGTGATAAAAATAATCCTGCTTTAGTTATTGTTTATTTTGTTACTTTAATTTTATTTGGTAATATTACATTATTAAATATTTTTCTTGCTTATTTAATTGAAAATTTTCAATCATCATTACATCATTTAGAAAAAAATAGAAATGTACATTATTTTATTTTGGAATTAATATATAAATCAAGTGAAATTAGTGCTAATAAAATTATTAATTATCAAGAAATTATAAATAAAAAAGGACATAAATTATTAGAAAAATTAATAAAAAAATCAAATAGTGAAAGAAAATATAGTTCAGTATATAATTATTACTTAATGAAACTATATTCAAAAAATTTAGAATTTGAAGGAGAATTAGAAATAATAGCAAAAAATAGAATAGATTTTATTTCATTTGAAATAGGAGATTCAGAATATTATAAAAAAACTTTATTAGATCCTTCATTAGATATGGAAAAATCATATGTAGTAAAAAAAACTTTGACTTTACATAAAATAATTGATAATGATCCAAAAAAAGAAGAAAAAGCTAGAAATGATGCAATAAAATATATTGATACACTTGATTCATATTATAGTTTTGGTATTGATTATGAAATGGAAAATGATGCAAAAACAAATCAAAAAGTAAATGAAATGATGTATAATTTAGGAAAATATTTTTTTTTGAAAAATTCAACTGAACCTAAAAAAAATATAGAAACTTTAATAAATAGTGAATCAAATTTAATTAAAAATCATTCTGATTATGATAGTTTAACAATAATAAATGAAAGTAGTGATTTTTCAAATTTAGACAATAGAGAAATTAATGAAGGAAAAAATGTTTATAAATCACTTGAAATGAGAAAAACTTTTGTTCCAAGAAGATCAAAATTATATTATGATGAATTTGAAAAATTAGATAATAAAGAAAATGAAATTCAATTAAGTAAAACATTAAAAAGACCAGAAATATCAAATTTAGAAAAACAATTACCAATTGAAAATAAAAAAAATAATATTAATATTCATAGGAAATTTACTTATCAATTACCAAAAGCAACAAATTTAATTTCTCAAAGATCAAAATTTATAATGAAAAGTGAAGATTTAGAAACAATTTCTGATATTGAATCTGAAAATAATAATATTATTATGGATTATTCTTTATTTATTTTTTCACCTGATAATAAATTTAGAAATTTATGTATTAATATTCTTAATCATTGGTTATTTAATTATATTTTAATTGTATTAATAGTTGGTAATTTAATTATAATTTGTTTAAATCATCCTTGGTTAGATCCATTATCAAAAAGGAAAAAAATAATAGATGCTTTTAATTACATTTTTAATATTATTTTTATAATAGAAGCAATTATTAAGATAATAAGTAATGGATTATTATTAAATAAAAATGCTTATTTGAGAAGTATAATAAATATAATTGATTTTATATGTATTATTATAGGTATTATTGATATGTTTTGGAGTAAAAATATTGGGTATTTGAGAACTTTTCGTGCGATTAGAACTGTTAAACCAATTAGAATTATTACACATAGTGAAAATTTATATATTATGACTAAAACTTTAATTGCTTCTGTTTCTTCAATGGCTAATTTAATTATTATTTGTTTAATTTTTATGATTATTTTAGCATTGATTGGAATTGGTATTTTTAAGAATAATTTATATCAATATTGTTTAACTAATCCTATATATTCTCAAGATGAATGTATTAAATATAATGGAATTTGGATTTCTAATGAAGAGAATTTTGCTAATTTTTTTGAAGCTTTAAAAGTAATTTTTGAAATTATGGTTGCTGAAAATTGGGGTAAAATTATGATGATTAGTTCATTGACAAAAAAAACAAAAAATTGTATTTTTTTTTATGTTTTTGTTATTATTCTTTTACATATGTTATTTTTAAATTTAATTATTGCAATTATTATTCAGAAATATCATCAAATTAAAAAAAGAAGAAATTTTATTAAAGAATTAACTGAACCTGAAAGGGAATGGGTTCATGTACAAAAAATTTTTATGAAATTTCATCCAAGACCAAAATTAAGAATTTCAGATGAAGAAACTTTTAGAAAAAAATTATCAAAAATTGTTACTTCTAAAAAATTTGATGTATTAATATCAATATTAATTATTTTATCATGTTATAATCTTATAATTCAATATAATGGATCAAGTAAATTTTATGATAATACTTTAACAATTATAAACTTATGTTTCTCATTATTATTTACAATAGAATTAATTATGAAATTAATTGTTTATAGAAAATTATATTTTATGAATAATTGGAATATTTTTGATTTTATAGTAATAATATTAGGTGATATATTAGCAATATTCAATATTTTATCATTAGCAGATTTATTAAATTTTAAATCATTGAGTGCATTACCAATTTTATTGAGATCATTCCGTATTTTTAAAGAATTAAGATTATTAAATAAATTTAGTAAATTAAGAGCATTAATTGATACTTTATTATATTTAATATATTCAATATTAGGAATAGGTTTATTAATGTTAATATTAATTACAATATATGGTAATATTGGAATGAATTCTTTTAGTCAAATTCCTTATAGAAAATATATAACAAGAAATAATAATTTTAGAGGATTTATTTCATCTATTTCATTATTATTTCAATGTGTTTCAGGTGAAGATTGGGTTTATGTTATGTCTGAATTAGCATATCATGATTGTAGAAATCCGAATTCAATAGAATATAATCAAGATTATTATTGTTTTACTTATAATGTTCAATGCTATAATAATGAATTAATTAATTATTATACAATGACAGAAAAAAATTATTTTTCTTGTGGAAGTAATTTTTCTTATATTTATTTTATTTCCTTTATGATAATTGGTCCTATATTTATGATGAATTTATGTATTGTTATGGTTATAGAAGGATTTAATGAATCAATGTATGAAAATAGTGGTTATATGCCTGTAGATTTAATGGAAAAATTTATAAATTTATGGTTGGATTATGATCCATTATGTACTAAAGTTATTAAACCATATGAATTTATTTTAATTATGAAAGAACTTCCTCCTCCAATTGGTTTTAATTATGATAGAGATATAATTAAAGGAATAAATGATAATATTAAAAATCAAAAAAGAGAAAGAGATTATAAACAATTTTTAGATTGTAAAAAATTTATATTTAAAAATAAGAATAAAGTTTCTTTAAATAAACCAAATTATTCTCTTTCACAATGCTATGAATTTAATAATATTTATTTAAGTAATGATGCAAAATTTTATACAAGTGATATTGAAGTAATGAAAATAATAAGTAAATTTCAAATTTTAATAAATGAAGAGAAATTAGATCCTTATATTAATTCAGATAATCATATTTTATATCAAAAATTAGATAGAAATTCATATATTTTTTCTGCAAATAAATTAAAGAAAGAATTTAGTATTGATTCAAATAGTACTGATCATATAAATGAAAATAAAGAAAAATATTTATTTGTTCATTTCATAGATGCTTGTTTGATTATCAGTCAATATGCAATTAGTAAATCAATGAATGTACATTTTGATTCTTTAAGAAGAAATATTGTTAGTTCTTATACAAAAAAATTTTGGAAAAGAGAATATAAAAATGAAGATATTGAACAATTTTTTAATATGCAAAAAAAAAATTCAAGTGATGATAATAAATTAAGCATTTTATTAGCATGTAAAGTTTTACTTAAATTTAAAAAAATTATTAAACAAAGAATATTAAGAGCAAAAGAACAATTAAGAATAAAGAATATGCCTAAAGAAATATTTGGCAAATTTTCTGAAATGAGAAAATTTAAAAAAGATAATTTAAAGGTAAGAAGATTAAATTCTGAGTATAATTTTAATGACAATAAAAAGGTTAATTTTATTAATAATATGAGTCAAATGTATATAAATATGACACATTTTAATTTAAATAATGATATTTATGATACAAATATTTATGCTCCTGTTATAAAAAATAATATTAATAATAATATTATTGATGAGCATAAATTTTCAGGAATATTTTATAATAGTAATGAATTAAATGAAATAAAAAATAATAGAAGAAATCACAGTTTCAGTCATTCAGGAAATATTTAATTTAATTTTATATAAATATTATTATATCATTATGTATTTAATAATTTATTTATATATTTTAAATATTTATAACTCATATTTTTATTTCAAAAAAAAATTATATTTTATTTAAAAAAATAAAATTATGTTACATGGATATGATATAAAAATAACAGATGATGATCTTAATGATAGTGATAAAGAAGATCAAGGTGAATTTGGTAATTGGTTAGATGATGCTTTTGCATTTATAACAGATGTTTTTATAGGAGTTGAAAGAGAAGTTTATAAAGCAGCAGAAAAGAATCAAAAAGTAAAAGACAAATTTAAAGAAACAGAAGGAATGTTAGTTGGAATGAAATTTATTGAATTTTATCTTAATCAAGTTTATAGACAATTAGTTGAAAAATTAGATCCTTTTATTGTTGAAACTTTTGTTAAAATGGGACAAAAAACTGATGAAAAACCACTTTTTGTATTAAATTTAATTGCTAATATTATTAATAAAGTTTATCCTATGATGCCTAGAACTAGATTAGATCAAACTGATGAATTTAAACATATTGATAGTGTTAGAGAAAATTTACAATTAATGAAAAAATATATTTTAAATGATTTAGATGATAATTTAAAAAAATTAAAAGAAGCAAAGAAAAAGAAAAAAGCAGAAGAAGAAGATGATGATAAATAAAAAAATAAAAAAAATAATTTTATAATTAAAATAAATTTAAAAAAATTAAAAAAAAATAAATAAATAAAAACTCCCTTCAATTATTTACCAATAAAAAAAAATAAAAAAAAATCAAAAAAAAAAAAAAAAAAGAAATCAAAAATTAAAAAAAATGGAAAATACATCAATTCCTGAACCTTCATCAAAAAAGGTTCCAAAAGTTCATGATTTTGAAAAAGAAGAACTACCTCCTGAAGTTCTTCGTAAAATAATAAAAGACCATGGTGACATGTCAAGTAAAAAATTCAAACAAGACAAAACAGTATATTTAGGAGCATTAAAATATATTCCACATGCAATATATAAATTATTAGAAAATCTTCCATTTCCATGGGAACAAATGAGAAATGTAAAAGTTCTTTATCATATAACAGGTGCAATTTCATTTGTTGATGAAATACCAAAAGTAATTGAACCAATTTATATTGCACAATGGGGAACAATGTGGATTATGATGAGAAGAGAAAAAAGAGATAGAAGACATTTTAAAAGAATGAGATTTCCTCCTTTTGATGATGAAGAACCTCCTTTAGATTATGCTGATAATGTTATTCCTATTGAACTTGAATATCCTATTCAAATGCAATTAGATGAAAATGAAGATAATGCTGTTTATGATTTTTTTTATGAATATCAACCTTTGAAATTTTCTAAAAATAAAAAATATGTTAATGGACCTTCTTATAAAACTTGGTCTTTAAATACTAAAATAATGTCTAATTTATATAGATTAGGAAATCAATTGTTAAGTGATATTTATGATATGAATTATTTTCATTTATTTGATTTGGAAAGTTTTTATACTGCTAAAGCACTTAATGTTGCTATTCCTGGAGGACCTAAATTTGAGCCTTTGTATAGAGGAATGAATTATAATAGAGAAGATGAAGATTGGAATGAATTTAATGATATTAATAAAATTATTGTTAGAACTTTAATTAGAACTGAATATAAAATTGCTTTTCCTTTTTTGTATAATAATAGACCTAGGAGTGTTGTTATTGAAACTTATCATGTTCCTCCTTGTGCTTATATTAAAAATGATGATCCTGATTCACCTCCTTATTTATTTGATAAGATTATTAATCCTATTGTTAGAAATGATGTTGAGGATATTGTTGATATTGAAGAAAAAAAAGGAACTAATAAAATTTTAGTTGATGGTATGAAAGAATCTTATATTAAATATAAAGAATTTATTGAAGATTGTGAAATTGATGATGATTATTTAAATGATATTAATTCTACTATTCAAAATAAACCAAATTATAAAATTACTAAAAGTAATAATAATAGTAATGAAGAAAATTCGTCTTCTGAAAATAATAATAATATTAATAATAATAATAATAATATAAATTTAATAGATGATGATTCATCAAGTGAAGAATTTCTTTCAACAGAAATAGAACATTCAATAAAAAATTCTATAAATAAAAATAACAATAAATTAGAGGTAAATAAATTTCCATTTAAACTTTTATTAGCTGAATATCCTTTATATACAAAAAATACTTTAAACGGAATAAGTTTACTTTGGGCTCCATCACCATTTAATAAAAAAAGTGGAAGAACACGTCGTGCATATGATGTTCCATTAATATCAAATTGGTTTAGAGAAAGATGTCCAAATGATTATCCTGTTAAAGTAAGAGTATCATATCAAAAATTATTAAAATATTTTGTATTAAATTATTTACATCATAAACATCCAAAATCTCAAAAAAAAAGAAGTTTATTTAGAGCTTTTAAAAAAACTAAATTTTTCCAATGTACAGAAACAGATTGGGTAGAAGTAGGATTACAAGTATGTAGACAAGGTTACAATATGTTAAATTTATTAATCCACAGAAAAAATTTAAATTACCTTCATTTAGATTATAATTTTAATTTAAAACCTGTAAAAACATTAACAACAAAAGAAAGAAAAAAAAGTAGATTTGGAAATGCATTCCATCTTTGTCGTGAAATATTACGTTTAATGAAATTAATAGTAGACACAAATGTACAATTCCGTTTAGGAAATGTAGATGCTTTTCAATTAGCAGATGGAATTCAATATGTATTTAGTCATATTGGTCAATTAACAGGAATGTATCGTTATAAATATAAATTAATGAAACAAATTAGAATGTGTAAAGATTATAAACATGTTATTTATTATAGATTTAATACTGGACCTGTTGGTAAAGGACCTGGTGTTGGTTTCTGGCATCCAATGTGGAGAGTATGGTTATTTTTCTTAAGAGGTGTAATTCCCTTATTAGAACGTTGGTTAGGTAATTTATTAGCAAGACAATTTGAAGGAAGAAATTCTAAATCTGGTGCTAAGACTGTTACTAAACAAAGAGTAGAAAGTCAATTTGATTTAGAATTAAGAGCTAGTGTAATGTTAGATATTACTGATATGATGCCTGAAGGTGTAAAAGCTAATAAAACAAAAACTATTTTACAACATTTAAGTGAAGCTTGGAGATGTTGGAAAGCAAATATTCCTTGGAAAGTTGAAGGTATGCCAAGACCAATTGAAAATATTATTTTAAGATATGTTAAAAGTAAAGCTGATTGGTGGACTAATGCTGCTTATTATAATAGAGAAAGAATTAGGAGAGGAGCAACTGTTGATAAAACTGTTTGTAAGAAAAATTTAGGTAGATTAACAAGATTGTATTTGAAAAGTGAACAAGAAAGACAACAAAATTATTTAAAGGATGGTCCTTATCTTTCACCTAATGAAGGTGTTGCTATTTATAGTACTATTGTTCATTGGTTAGAAAGTAGGAAATTTAATCCTATTCCCTTTCCACCAGTTAATTATAAACATGATACTAAATTATTTAATTTAGCACTTGAAAGATTAAAAGAATCTTATTCTGTGAAAAGTAGATTGAATCAAGCACAAAGAGAAGAACTTGGTTTAATTGAAAATGCTTATGATAATCCTCATGAAATATTAGGTAATGTTAAAAGACAATTGTTAAATTATAGAGCTTTTAAAGAAGTTGGTATTCAATATATGGATTTATATAGTTATTTAATTCCTGTTTATGAAATTGAACCTCTTGAAAAAATTACTGATGCTTATTTAGATCAATATTTATGGTATGAAGGAGATAAAAGAAATTTATTTCCTAATTGGATTAAACCTGGTGATAGTGAACCACCACCTTTATTAGTTTATAAATGGTGTCAAGGAATAAATAATTTATATGATATTTGGAATTGTAGTGAAAATCAATGTAATGTATTATTAGAATCAAAATTAGAAAAAATATATGAGAAAGTAGATTTAACATTATTAAATCGTTTACTAAAATTAATAGTAGAACATAATATTGCAGATTATATAACAACAAAAAATAATGTAACAATATATTTCAAAGATATGAGTCATATTAATTCATATGGTATGATTAGAGGACTTCAATTCTCTTCTTTTGTTTTTCAATATTATGGTTTAATAATAGATTTACTTATCCTAGGTTTACAAAGAGCAAATGAACTTGCAGGTCCTTCAAGTAATCCAAATGATTTTATGACATTTAAAGATGTTGAAACAGAAATAAAACATCCAATTAGATTATATTGTAGATACATTGATAAAATATATATTTTATTTAGATTTACAGAAGAAGAATCTAAAGATTTAATTCAAAGATATTTAACTGAAAATCCTGATCCAAATAATGAAAATGTAGTAGGATATAATAATAAAAGATGTTGGCCAAGAGATCAAAGAATGAGATTAATGAAACATGATGTTAATTTAGGTAGAGCAACATTTTGGGAAATTAAAAATCGTTTACCTCGTTCAGTGACTACAATAGAATGGAATACTTCATTTGTTTCTGTATATAGTAAAGACAATCCAAATTTATTATTTGATATGTGTGGATTTGAAGTAAGAATAATTCCAAAATGTAGAATTCCATTAAATGAAATAATGACATTTAATGATGGTGAATGGAAATTACAAAATGATTTAACAAAAGAAATAACTGCAAAAGCAGTATTAAAAGTAGATAAAGAATCTCATGAAAAATTTGAAAATAGAATTCGTCAAATTTTAATGGCAAGTGGTTCAACAACATTTACAAAAATAGCAAATAAATGGAATACAACATTAATAGGTTTAATAACATATTTCCGTGAAGCAGTAGTAAATAGTGAAAATATATTAGATGCATTAGTAAAATGTGAAAATAAAATGCAAACAAGAATTAAAATAGGTTTAAATTCAAAAATGCCTTCTCGTTTTCCTCCAGTTGTTTTTTACACACCAAAAGAATTAGGTGGATTAGGAATGTTATCAATGGGACATATTTTAATTCCTCAAAGTGATTTAAGATATTGTAAACAAACTGATGTTGGTATTACTCATTATAGAAGTGGTATGACTCATGAAGAAGAACAATTAATACCTAATTTATATAGATATATTCAAAGTTGGGAAAGTGAATTTATTGATAGTCAGAGAGTTTGGAGTGAATATGTTTTAAAAAGACAAGAAGCAATTGCACAAAATAGAAGATTGAATTTAGAAGATTTAGAAGATTCTTGGGATAGAGGAATTCCTAGAATTAATACTTTATTTCAAAAAGATCGTTTAGTTTTAGCATATGATAAAGGATGGAGAGTACGTCAAGATTTTAAACAATATCAAGTTTTGAAACATAATCCTTTCTGGTGGACTCATCAGAAACATGATGGAAAATTATGGAATTTAAATAATTATAGAACTGATATGATACAAGCTTTAGGTGGTGTTGAAGGAATATTGGAACATACACTTTTTAAAGGAACTTATTTTGTTACTTGGGAAGGTTTATTTTGGGAAAAAGCTTCTGGATTTGAAGAAAGTATGAAATATAAGAAATTAACTCATGCACAAAGAAGTGGTTTAAATCAAATTCCAAATAGAAGATTTACTTTATGGTGGTCACCTACTATTAATAGAAGTAATGTTTATGTTGGTTTTCAAGTTCAAATTGATTTAACTGGTGTTTTTATGCATGGAAAAATTCCTACTTTGAAAATATCATTAATTCAAATTTTTAGAGCTCATTTATGGCAGAAAATACATGAAAGTGTTGTTATGGATTTATGTCAAGTTTTCGAAATGGAAAGTTCAAATTTAGATATTTCACATTTACAAAAAGAAACAATTCATCCTAGAAAAAGTTATAAAATGAATTCTTCTTGTGCTGATATAGTATTATTTGCACAATTTAAATGGGAAATATTAGAACAAAGTTTACTTACAGATAATAAAGATTTATATCCTTCAATAACAGCAATATCAGCAAGTGATACAAATAAAAAAATGATAACTTCAAATAAATTTTGGATTGATGTTCAATTAAGATGGGGTGATTATGATAGTCATGATATAGAAAGATATGCAAGAAGTAAATTTTTAGATTATACTGATGATAATACATCAATTTATCCAACAGCAACAGGAGTTCTTTTAGCAATTGATTTAGCATATAATTTACATAGTGGTTATGGAAATTATATTCCAGGTTTAAAACCACTTTTACAACAAGCAATGAATAAAATTATGAAAAGTAATCCTGCATTATATGTTCTAAGAGAAAGAATAAGAAAAGGACTTCAATTATATTCATCAGAACCAACAGAACCTTATTTAAATAGTTCAAATTATGCTGAATTATTCTCAAAACAAATTATATGGTTTGTTGATGATACTAATGTATATCGTGTTACTATTCATAAAACTTTTGAAGGTAATTTAACAACAAAACCAATTAATGGAGCAATTTTTGTTTTTAATCCACAAACTGGACAATTATATTTAAAAATTATACATACTTCTGTTTGGTCTGGACAAAAAAGATTAGGTCAATTAGCTAAATGGAAAACTGCTGAAGAAGTTTCTGCTTTAATTACTTCACTTCCTGTTGAAGAACAACCAAAACAAATTATTGTTACTAGAAAAGGAATGTTAGATCCTTTAGAAGTTCATTTATTAGATTTTCCTAATATTGTTATTAAAGGAAGTGAATTACAATTACCTTTTCAAGCTGTTTTAAAAATTGAAAAATTAGGTGATCAAATTTTAAAAGCTACAAAACCAAAAATGATTTTATGTAATTTATATGATGATTGGACTGAGACTGTATCATCATATACAGCATTTATTAGATTAATATTAATATTAAGAAGTTTACATGTTAATCAAGAAAGAACTAAAATAATTTTAAAACAAGAATTACATCCAATAGAAACACAAGTAACAGAAGAAGGAGAAGATAAAGAAAGATTAAGATATCTTTGGCCAAATTTCACTCCTGAAGAATGGGTAAAAGTAGAAGTTGAATTAAAGAATTTAATCCTTCAAGATTATGGTAAAAAAAATAATGTAAATGTAGCATCATTAACTCAAAGTGAAATAAAAGATATAATACTTGGAATGGAAATAACAACACCAAATATATTAAATCCAACATCAGAACCAAATAAAAAAAATCAAACTAACAGTTTTGAAGTTGGAAATGTAAATATAGGAGAAATAACAACATCAACAACAGTAAATCGTTTAGGTGAGACAATAACATCTCAAACAATATCACCATACGAACAACAAAAATTCCTTTCTAAAACAGATTGGAGAATAAAAGCAGTATCAGCAAGTAATCTTCATTTAAGAACAAATCACATATATGTAAATAGTGAAGATATTCAAGAAAATGGATTAACATATGTTCTCCCAAAAAATCTCTTAAAAAAATTTATAATTATATCAGATTTACGTACTCAAATAGGAGGATTTCTCTATGGAACAACACCAAAAAATGATCCTTTAGTAAAAGAAATCCATTGTATAGTTTTAGTACCTCAAACTGGAAATCATTTAAATATAAATTTCCCAATTCAACCACCAGAACATCCTTATTTAAGAGATTTTGAACCTTTAGGTTGGATACATACTCAACCAACAGAAACTCATCAATTAACACCATATGATGCACAATTAATGAGTAAATTTTTAAATGAGAGAAATTCATGGGATATTGAAACTAGTATTGTTTTAACTTGTAGTTTTACTCAAGGTTCATGTACACTTTGTGGTTATAAATTAACTCCACAAGGTTTTGAATGGGGAAGAAAAAGTAAAGAAGTTAGTAATAATCCTATTGGTTATAGTGATGCTGATTTTGAAAGAGTTCAATTAATTTTAAGTGAGAAATTTATGGGATTTTATATGATTCCTGATAATGAAATTTGGAATTATAATTTTATTAGTGTTGAACCTGTTACTAATATGAGTTATGGTCTTATTCTTGGAAATCCTAAAGATTTTTATAATGAAATTCATAGATCTGGACATTTTATTAATTTTGGAAATAGTTTTGGAAAAGAAGGGAATTTACATAGAAAAAATAGTGAAAATGATAAAGATGAGAAAAATGATGATAAGGAAAATTGTGATGTTGCTAATAATTTTGAATGAAAAATAATTTTAGAATAATAAAATATTATATAAGATATTTATTTTTTATATTTATAATTTTTAACTAAAATAAATGGAAAAAGTTTTATATGATATGGATGAATTTCAAGAAGAAAGAGATTCACCTATTCAAGATTTTAATTTATTAGAAGATAAAAATTCTGAAATTGTTCCAAATATGAATGAAAATATGAATAATGGTTTGGCAAACACTGAAACTTTAATACATTTAATTCTTACAAATAATACATCAAATTATAATCATTAAATTAATAAAGATTAAAATTATTTGTTTCAGTTTTTTATTGTTGCTTCACTATTTGAAGGATTTGTCAAATCTTTGATAAGAAAATTGTGTCAGATATAAAGCAATTAAAAATAAAAGTTAATATTATTAATTAATAATTTTTTTTTTTTATTCATTTGAAACTATCAATATTATTTACTAAAAATTTTTTTTATTTTAAAAATGTCTAATCATAAAAACATTATTTTATTATCTAAACTTCCATTTAATTGTGATGAAAATCAAATAATAAATTTTATTTTTTCTTATGGTAAATTTTCTATTGATAACATAAATCTAAGGTTACCAAAAGGAAAAAATCCTTTTGCATATGTGAAATTTAAATATCCTAACGAATCATATAAAGCAATAAAATTATTAAATAATCAAAATTTTAATGGTTCAAATATAATAGTAAAACAATTTATTCCATTAGAAGAAAGAATTAATCCAAATAATTTATTTGTTGGTAATTTACCATATGATATGACACAAGAAGAATTATTTGAAATTTTTTCAAAATTTGGTAAAATATCAATGTTAGTTATTAAAAAATTTCCAAATAGTGATAATGCAAATTATGCTCAAATTAATTTTGAAAATAAAGAAGATGCAAATAATGCAATTAATTCTTTAGATAAATTTTATATTAGAGGAAAAAATTTAAATGTTAAATTTTTTTTATCTCAAAATAAAATTACTAATGATAATAATGAAGATGATGAAAATAATGTTCCTATGTTAATTATAAATGATCTTCCTAATTCTTTAGGTGATGAAGAATTATTAAAAAATATTTTTGAAATTTATGGAAAAATACAAAAATATGGAATTATAAAAGAAAATAATAAAAAAATTGGAGTTATAATTTATTCAAATATTGAAGAAGCTGAAAAAGCAAAAAATGGAATGAGTAGTCAAAAAATAAAAATAAATTTAGTTCCATTTGATCAAAATATTAATGATAAAATAGAAAATTCTCAATATGAAGATAATTATAATAATAATATAAATTTTAATTATAGAATGGGTTATAAGAATAAAGATAATGGAATGAAATCATCAACAAGTATAACAACATCAACAAATCAAAGTTTTATTTTAGTTAAAAATGAATGTAATACTTTAATGATAAAAAATCTTCCTAAAGATATTAAAGAAATTGATTTAAAAAATTATTTTTCTCAATTTGGTGAACTTAAAAAAATTAAAATACAAACACATGGAAAATTATCAAATGTTTTTAATGAAAAAGGAGAAATAATAAATAAACAATTTATATTTGAAAGTTTAGGTAAAGCAATTATAACATATAAAACAATATCATCAGCAAAATTAGCAAAAAATAATACAAATGATAAAGAAATATTAATTAAAAATCATCTTATTAAATGTGAAATTGATTATGTTGAAAAGAAAGTAGATGCAAAAAAATATCATAATTTAAATTTAACACAAATTTCTCAACCAATTTCATTTAGTTATTCAAGTAATAATTTAAAACAAATACAAAATGGGAATTATAATAAATATGAAATTGGAGAAAATTATTATAATAATAATTCAAATAATTATATAAATCCAAATAAAAAAATTACTGTTGAAAGTGAAAATTTATTTGAAACTGTTAAAAATAAATTACAAATTGAAAATCCTGAAGAAAGAACTGAAGCTCTTGGGGAAACTTTATATTATTTTTTAATTAAATTTATTCCTCAATATAAATTAAATATTACTAGAGGAAAATGTGAAGATGATGTAATTTGTGCCAGATTAACTGGAATATTAATTAAAAGTAATCAAGAATATTTATTACAAATTATTAGTAAGACTACAAGATTATATAATGCTCTTAAAGAAGTTTTACTTAATTTAATGCAAAATAATCAGTTAATTGAATAAAAATTTACCAAAAATTATTATAGAAAAAATGTAATTAAATATATATAATTTTTTTAAATTTATAATTTATTTCTTTATAATAATAATATAATTTTTTAATTTTTTTTTTTAAATTTATTATTCTGAATTGATAGATATATTTTATAATTTATTTTACTTTTTATTTTATATTTATATTTAAATATATTAATATTAAACAAATGAATGAATTTTAATTATATATTAAAATAATAAGGAGAATTAATATGTTTAAATATTAAATTGTTTATATTCTTTTTAAAAATATATTTATTTAATATTTATTAAAAAATTTACTCATATATTATAGAAAGAGTAAATTTCTCCAAAAAATGTATGAAAAAATATACAAAAATATTACAAAAGATTTACAATTACCATTAATTTAATTCATTTTTTATTTTTTCTTTATATAATTTAATAAATTCTTGATAAATTTTACTTTCTTTAATTTTTTCTTCATTAATTTCATCATCAGTAAATTTCTTAACAAAAATACCATTATTCATTTGAATAATATTTTCATTTTTTTCATTATCAATAACAACAATAATTCCATTATCCATTTTATCATTACTCCAATTACCAATTACAATAACATTACTTTCTTTATAAATAAATCCACCAATTCCATTTTTTTTATCATCTTTAAAATATCCAATAAATTTCTTATCTTCTTCATTTAAAATACCAAAACCATTTATACAATTATTATTCCATTCACCATTATAATATTTATTATCATTCCATTTAAAAATCCCATTTCCTTCTAATAAATCATTTTTAAAATCACCATAATATTCAGAACCATTTGATAATATTAATTTTCCTTTTCCATTTTTTTTCCCTTTTATAAATTGACCATTATATATTATTTTACCATTTTCATTTTGAATAATTTCAATACCATTACCATTAATAAAATCATTTTCCCAATCACCTTCATATATTTTTTTTTCTATTTTATTTTCATTATTATTATTATTATTATTATTTGAATTTTTATTTTTTATTATATCAATTTCTATTTTTCCTTTTCCATGTTTTTTTCCATTTAAAAAATCTCCATTATAAATAGAATTATTATTAACAAAAATACCTTTTCCATTAAATAAATCATTTTTAAAATTACCTTCATAATAAGTTCCATCTGGATAAATTAATTTTCCTTTTCCTTCTTTTTTACCATCAATAATATTACCAATATATTGAATTTGATTAATATCATTTTTTTTAGGATTTATTGGAGATAAATTTATAGAAGGTGATGAATCTCTTGTATCTGATAATGGAATAATAAAGGAATGTCCTATTGAATTATTTTTTATTAATGTATTATTTATTATTGACATATCGTTTTTTATTTGAGTTATTATTTTTTCATTTGAATTACTTAATATTGCTTCGTTTTCTTCATTACATGTATTACAAAAAGTTGATTTATTACCCATTATTTTTTTTTTTATTTGTTTTTATGTTATGTAATGAATAATTATTTATTTTTATTTTTTTTATTAATTTTTTAAAATCTATTTAATTTTTTATAAATATGATATAATATAAATTTTATTATTTTTAAATTTAAAATTAAAATAATATAAAATCAAAAACATTGTGAAAAAAAATAAAATTCATTAATTACACTTTTAAAATATCTATTATGTCATTCTTCTTTAATTTTAATTAATAAATAAGAATTTTTATGAATTTAAATTTCCAGTAACATTACTTTTATCTCCTTCATTTATTGTTTCATTTCCCATATTACTATTTTCACTTTTAAAACTTTTATTAGATTTAATATCATTTCTTACATATAATGTAGAATTAATACTTATTTCTTTTTCAAATTTTTTATTTAAACCACTTGTTTTATTAACAACTTTATTTAAATTTATACTAGATTGTTTTTTATAATTGATTATTTCTTTTAGATTACTATTAATTGAACTTTTCCTTCTATTTCTTATTAATGATATTCTCTTATTATAATCTATATTTGAAGAAAAAATAGAAGATCTTCTATGTTTTGGTTTTGCTTTTTTAGCAAAATAATTTTCTCTAATTTCTCTTATTTTATTATAATAATTTTTTCTAGCTTTATAAAAATTATATAAATCAATAATTCTCTTTGCACATAATTTTTTAGAAAGTGCAGAATTTTCTTCTCTTCTTTCAATATTAATAAAAAATTGTTTAAGTATTGTTTTATTATATTCACCTTCCCACATTTTTTTACTATATTTACTAACTTCAGCTCTTCTTAATTTTTTAAAAAAAATATTTTTTGCAATAGAAACAGCATATTTACTAATAAAAAAGCAAGCATCAATATAATGAATATATAAATCATCTGCACCATGACCATCAATATGTTTATGAAACTTTTCATATTTATCTTCTTCTTTTTTATCAAAATTTATATTTTGTCCTGATCCAGTATGATCTTTTTTATAAATATCAAATGCAAGAATATTATATCTATTCATTAATTGAATTACTTCAATTTCAGATGTGTAAAATTTTAAATTTTTACTTATATATATTTTATTTTTTGGAAATTCATTTGTGAAAGAAGGATAATTTAAAGAAGCAACTTTTGATATATTTTTTAAATGAGAAAATGGTGGTATCTCTTTTGATGAATTTAATTTACGATATGTTGATGGTGGTTCATCAAAATTTAAATTATGATGTATAGTATAATTTTGATTAAAATTTTGATTAAAATTTGGAATAAAATGTGATGATATATTACTTTCAAATTCAGTTTTTTTATTTTCAATTTTTAATTTATTTGTTAAAGTTATAGGATTTAAAATAACTGCATTTCTTTTTTTAGCATTTATTTTATTTTGTTTTTCATTTTCTTTAATTTCTTTTACAATTCTCTGAAATTCTTCATAATCTTCTTTTTCTCTTTTACTTTTAATATTACTAGAAACTAAATGTCTATCATAATTATAACCAATTGGTGGTTGTAATTCTTTTAAAATTAAAATAAATTCATGTGGTTTAACAACTTGAATATTTTTAGGGTCATATTTTTCCCATAAAGCAACAAATTTTTCCATATATTCCTGAGGTAAAATTCCTTCATTTTCAAATACACTTTCTTCAAATCCTTGAACAACCATAACAAGACATAAATTCATAATAAAAATAGGACAAATAATAACAAATGATATAAAATATGCATATGAGAATGCATGTCCACATGAAAATCTTCCTAATTTTGATAGTGCTGTATAATTTAAATATTCTTCATCCCAACATGTAACATTATAAGTTATACAATAATAATCATTTTTATATATATGACTATTTGGATCTCTACAATCATGATATGCTAATTCATTCATTAATTCATTCCAATCTTCTCCTGTTGTTACTTGTAATAAAACTAAACATGAAGAAAGGAAATTTCTAAAATTTGTATTTGGATTTATTTTCTTTCGATATGGTACTGAACCAAAAATATTCATTCCAATATTACTATAAATTAAAAATATAAAACCAGCAAAAACTCCAACATTTGCTATTGATGGTAATTCATATAATAATGTATCTAATAATGCTCTCATTCTACCATCTTTTGATAGTAATTTTATTATTTTTAATATACGAAGGAATCTTAATGTTAATGGTACTGCTTCAAATGTTGATTTTAATATATTATTCCATTTTAAATAATCTATTGGAAGTGTAAAAATAATTAATATTATAATTATAAAATCAAATATATTCCATTGATCATTGAAAAAATCTTTTCCATATGTTATTAATTTTAATATTATTTCTATAGTAAATAAGAAAATACAAAAGTAATCAAGAATTACAAAAAATAATGAAAACTTTTCATGATTTAATCTAAAATTCAAAGCACAAACAGATAAAATAATAGAAACAATAATATAACCAATATATATTTTAGATTCAAAAAATAAATATAATTGATCAATACAATTTTTTTCTCCTGTAATAACATATTTTTTCTTAGGATGAAATTTCATAACAATTCTTTGAGTTTGAATCCAATCTTTTTCAGCTTCATTTAATAAAGCAAAATGAAATCTTTTTGCTTTTAAAGTTCTAAATTCTTGAATAACAATAGCAATAATCATATTTAATAAAAAAATATTTCCAATAAACATAACAATAATATAATAAAGCCAAACCCATTTATTACCAGTTTTTTTTCCAGCAACTTCCATTTCTTGTACCCATTCATCCTTTAAAATTAATTCAAAAGTTGATTTTAAACCATAAAAGAAATTAGCATAATTTTCCCTATTAAAAATCCAATTTCCTCCTATATTAATACATTCCTCTTCATTTTGAAGTGTAAAATCTGTTATACAAACATATTCTAATTTACCTTTAAAAATACTTAATCCAAGTAAAGTGAAAGTATAAATATATAAAAAAATAAAAAATATTAAATTTATCATTGAAGGAATTGAGGCAATTATAGTTTCCATCATTAAAGATAAATTCTCACTTCTAATTAAAATTCTTATTGGTTTAATTGATCTTAAAGCTCTTAAATAACGATATTCAGTTGCAATATTAAAAAAACCTAAAAATCCAATACATAAACAAAAAAAATCTATTAAATTTATAATATTTCTTAAATATGCATTTTTATTAAAAATTATTCCATCAGAAATCATTTTTAATGATGTATTACAAAGAAAAATAGAAGTGTAACATTGATTAGCTCTTTTAGAAAATTTTGCAAATTTTGATTTTGGATCTAACCAAGGATTATCAAAACATATTAAAATAGTATTTGTTACTATTAAAACAAAAACAATATATGACCAAGCTGGACAATAAACAAAATCATGTATTTTTTTTCTAATTTTCCAATTTTTTCCTATAATAAAACAACTTGCTTTACTAATATAATTATAAAATTTTTCCCAAGAAGATTTTTCACTATTATTAATTGAATCTTCATCAAAAGAATATTCAGGCGCAATTGAAAATAAACCATAATTTTTACTATTTAATGAATGTAATGAATTTAATGCCAAATTTCTTGATGCTGCAAAACTTGAAAGTATACTTCTATTATTTGTTTTATTTGAACTTTTTTGTTCATTATTTACTGTTGAAACTATATCATAATCATTTTCTTTGATTGATGGAATTTCATTATCTTGAGAAATATTTTTTAAAAAAGAATCATTTGTTTTTATTGGATTATCAATTTCATTTTCATTTTCTTCTTCAATTACAATATTTTCTAAATTTGAAAATCTATTTTTATTTTTCATATTTGTATTTATATCATTATCATTATATGATTTTTCAGAATTTGAGTTTTCTAAATTTTCAGTATCTGTTAAATTATATTCTGATAATTCATAAAAATCAATTTTATCTAATTCATCATTGTAAAATAATTCAACTTGAATATTATTTGTTTGTTTAATTAATACATCATCAAAATTAAATATTTTCATATTTCCTATTTCTTCATAATAACCACCATGTCTTAATACATGTTCACTAAAATTTCTTTGTATAATATGTTGTTTTTTCTTTTCTCTTGTTATGAAATTAATTTCTACTTTAGTTAATAATTCAAAAGGACTTTCTGATAAAAAATAATTTGGTTTGATATGTTCAATTGCTTTTAAATAAATTTCAATTTGAGAATCAATTGGTTTTTTATTTGATGTTGAATTAATATTTTTTGAAGTTGAATAATAAATTAAATCTAAAAGAAAATTATGTATAGTATAATTTTTTTCATAATGTTTTTTAGCAATATCAAATTGTTCAATTAAATAAGCAAGAAATATTTTCATAATAATAATTTGTCCAAATAAAACAACTAATAAATAATAAAGAATAACTTCAACTTTACTATTTTTACCACTTCTATAACAATCAAATAAAAGATCAATCCAATGATCACCAATAATAATAATAATAACAGAAACTAAACTATTAATAAATGAATCAAAATTATAATATTCAGCTGTTGCTTGAGCAAAATATTCTCCATCTTTATATCTTATAGAATCATGAAAAAAAGAATAACCTAATAAAGTAAAAATAAAAAGAAAAATAAAAAAAATAAATAAAAAATCAATCATTCTTATCATAGTACTTCTAATACTATCAAGAATAATAGAAAAACTTTCCCATTTTCTAAATATTTTAAAAACTCTTATTATTCTCATACATGTTAATATACTTTCTTCAACTGCTCCTGTATTTTGAGAAATTATTTTACATTCAATCATAATTATTTCAATAAAAGCAATTCCTACTATTATAAAATCCCAAATATTTTCTCCTTTATTAAAATATTCTTTTGGACTATATGCAAATATTTCTATAATAATTTCTAATATAAATAAAGTAACAAACATTATATTTAATTTCTCATGAATTCTTCTTTCTTTTTTTGATATTCCTTTTCTTTCAAATGCAAAAACTATACTATTTAATATTATACATAAAAAAAAAAATTTCTGAACAATTGGTTGAGATATTATTACATAACAATAATAACCAAATGTGGATTTTTTATGATATGAACTTAATCTTTTTACTTTTTTAAACATTTTTATATCTTTAATTGAATTAATAATTTTAATATAAAAAGCATTTGTTGTTCTTTTAATATTTCTATTAAAATTAATTATTTTATATTTTCTTTTCATTTTATTCATTTCTTGATTATTAGCTAAATTCATTGCATTAATATTTAAATTAACATTAATTTTACTTACACTTCCTTTTGAATAAATACTTGAACTATTATTTAAACTAGGATTAACATTAGTTAAATTTTCATCATTAATTGCCATTAAAATTTTATTTTTTTTTTTCTTTCCTCTTTTAACAACAGAAATTGAAATTTCAGCTTCATCTTTTTCTTTATTAAAATTATATAAAAGTAAAGCAGTAATTAAATTAAGCATAAAATAATGAATAATAACAAGACAAAAAAAAAAATAAATAAAAGAAATATAATAATTATACCCATCCATATAAATCATCATTAAATCAATCCATCCTTCAGCAGTAGCAACCATAATAATAACAAAAATAGAATTAAGTACATTATTAAAATTAGTTAATCCATAACTAAAACTTTTTTTTTTTGAATTTTCATGTAAATTAGGAGAATCATAAGGAAAATCTTCAGGAATAAAATATCTTCCATCATAATAAAAATCCCAAGTACTTAAACAAAATTCATTTTTTCCTCCACAAGTTACTTCACCTCCACATAAATGATTATTATATAATGGATCAACTGGTAAATCACCATAAATTGGTTTTAATGAAGATCTACATACAAAAAAATATCTATTATCAAATATTGCATAACCTAATAAACCAAAGAAAAAAATTATGAAAAATAATATTATTATTATATCAATTAAATCATATAGACAATTAACAAGAGAATTAATAAATTTTCTCATTGATGGAAATGATGATATTGATTTTAAAGGACGAAGTAAACGAAATCCTTTTAAAGAATTTACATTTGATTTTAAATGAGGAATAAAATATAATATTCCAGTTATAACTATTATAAAATCTAACCAATTCCATGGATCTCTTAAATAAGAATTATCTTCCATAAAAAAACCTAATGCTATTATTTTTAAAATACATTCTAATAAAAATATTAATGTAAATGCATCATGATAATAATCTGAATAAATTTCATATTTATCAATTGTTTCTAAAATTAAAAAAAATGTATTTAATATTATCAATATATCCATTGTACGTATAAAAATTTTGGTTGTAATTATTCTTTGAATTATATAACGAAATTTATTATTATTTCCAAAACAAAGTGATTTATTTGCAAATAATATATTTGAATCTCTACTAAAATAACTTGAATTATTTAAGTTACTACTTGCTGTTGAACGTTCTTGAGATGAGAGTGTTAAACTTATTGGTTCTTCTTTTTTTTTTATTATTGTTTTTACTTCTGTGGATTTTAAATTCATTATTTTTATTTTTTAATTTAAGGAAATTTCAAAAGAAAATTAATAAATGCAAAAATTATATAAGTTGAAAGAATTTTTGAAATTCATTTAATTAAATCTTTTTTTTATTTTTTAATTGTTATAATATTCATTAAAATTGAAATCTTCTTTTTTATTGAATTAATTTATTTTCTTAATATAAATTTATTATAAAAATTAATGTTAATATTATTCTATAATATTTATGAACATTTAAAAAATATTTAACTTCCAAAAATAATAATAATATTTAAAAAATTATAAATATAGTAATATTTAATATAAAAATAAATATAAATTTAATATTAAAATCATAAATTTAAATTAGAAATAATAAACCTTAAAAAAAATACCGAATAAAAAATCAAAAGAATTGAATATCTAATATCAAACTTATAATGAATACAAAATAAACACAAAAAACAAAAAATTAATATTTTTAAAATTTCCCATTAAACAATTTTTGATTTAAAAATACCAAAAAAAAACCTATAAAATAAATGAAAATATTTAGAAAAAGGAGATTCCATAAAAATATAAAATTATATATATAATTTTGAGTAAATAAAATATTAAATATCGAGAATCTAAAAATCATAAATTTTTAACTGAAAAGAAATATTACAAAAAATAATTTAATAGATTAATTTTATATTATTCTGATAATTGTAAAATTATGTAAATTAAAATATAAGATAATTTTTAAATAAAATTATTGAAATTTTATTAAATTTAGTGCTATGGATTTAGAAGAAATTTTTTGAATTATTGAAAAGAAATTGAACTTTTTTTATTTTTATACTAGTCTATATTTTTTTAAGAGTTTTTTATATAATAAGTAGATTTTAAATTCAATTATTTTTTTATCTAATTAGCCTATTAAATCTCATATCTTATTTTTTTGTTATTTTTGTTTTTATATAAATAATGATTTGGTAAATAAATAAAATAAAAAAATAGAAATTATAAATCACTTATTAAAGGAATATTTTTATAAATATGAATTCTAATTTCTAATTTTAAAGATATTTTTTTCTCATAAATCAATCATTATTATAATATTTTTAAAACTTATTATTCTTATTATTAAAATTTTTTTTTTTTGAATAAAAAATTGAAAAATACTTTGAATAAAGAATATAATTTAAATACCTTATATTTATGGTTCTAATATTTAAATAAACATAAATTAATTCAATTAAATAAATAAATAATAAATAT
>JAEEGK010004477.1_pt1 | contig 34212 bp, 30 predicted proteins | sample 8958771 | NCBI WGS metagenome assembly JAEEGK01 (sample SAMN16246547, study PRJNA631951) | gut metagenome | biome: gut microbiome; feature: rumen; material: SC-attached | host: Bos | place: Iran: Karaj | collected 2018-10 | reverse complement strand
GAAGGATCTCAAAAGCGCACATGAAGTCTTCCGCAGGGCTTAAAGGATGGTCGAAGTTTGATGTAAGCGTATAGAGTCTTCTGGGGTCCACCGCCTTCATCTCGGTGGTGATGGTCTCCAAAAGTGCGTAATCACCCAGATTTTCGTTGCCGTTTGAGAAAAACATAAAGGACGGATGGTTTCCGTAGGCTTCGCTGATTTTCAAAGCCTCATCCCTGAAATAGAGTCGGTGGGCGGAATCGTCCCCGAATTCCATGGGGGTTACGTCCCTGTTAAGCCAAAGGGGCATTTCCACCAGCAGATACATGCCCAAAATGTCCGCAGCCTTGAAGGCGGCTTCCGGCGGGCACCAGGCATGGAATCTTACATGATTCATGCCGAATTGCCTGAGTTTAAGGAAATGCTTTGCCCAGATAATCTCATCCGTGGGAGGGTAACCTGTTTCAGGATACTGGGCGCAGTTTATGGTACCCCTTAAAGAAAGGGGGTGACCGTTAAGCATAAAGCACCTGTCTTTGACATATACATCTCTGAGGCCGAATCGAACGCTCTTAAAGCTTTCTTTGCCCCCGGAATTAAGCGTGACCTTAAGTTCGTAGAGGCTTGGCTCAAATTCATCCCAAAGGCAGGTATCTTCGGGTTTTATCTTGATAAATGTGCGGTTTCGCTGGCGCTTTGAATAAAGCTCGATCTCCTCTGTCTTTCGGAGAAGGGGCTTTCCGCTGGGAAGGATCACTTCAAAGGAAAGGGTCGCTTTCTTGATCTCAAGGGGCACGTGGCGGTCGCTTAAAGTAACGACACGCACTTCTATTCCGCCCTTTTGGGGATAGACCTGTATGGATTCAACGTTATCCTTTTCGTCGGCGCGAAGCTCCATTTTTCCGATGATACCGTTCCAGTAGCCCTGGGTATCGACGCTGTAGCCGCTTGCCATATTTCCGAGGTTGATCAGGTCTGAATTGTCAACCATTATCTCGATCTCGTGCTCGCCCGTAAGATCCTTAAACAAGGGCTTTCCGTCCTTTGTTACCCTGTCTGTTAACCTGTAAACATGGGGAGTCGAAAGGCCGATCACACCTCTGTCCACCTCAACTCCGTCGATCCAGAGTTTGGACGCAATGTTAACGCGCTCAAGAAAAAGGGTCACGTCCTTACCTTTAAATTCCTTCGGGATCACGACTTTTCTCGAATAGTGAAGAGGCCCTATGTATTCGTACTTTTCACGGGGTGCCCTCATGGCGGCCCGGGTATAGCGCAAAGGCAACTCGGTCTTTTTACCGATCCCGTTCTCACAGGAAGAGCCGGGCAGCGTTACCCGTCTGCTTACTTTCCCGTCCGGTGATTCGCAATGCCATTCACCGCTCAGATCCAAAACAATTGCCGATTGAACATCCATTTCTCTACCTCACCCTTTTTACATAGTTAAGAACAAAACCATTAAATCTGTGAAAGGATATCCTTCCCCAGAGATTCAAGTTTGGCGCAATGCTCCCTGTTCTTCTTGCATAAATCGCCTTCAAAAATCAGGAAATCGGGAAGGGATACCGCAAAATAATCTATTTTGACTTTATCGTTTATATGCTCTTTTGCATAGTTTATCATGCCTTCGCCGATAGCCTTTGCTTCCGGCCGATTGCCGAGCATGCCAAGGGCCAGAGCCCTGTAATACATCATTTCGGGCGGCGTATCATTATAATACATCGCAAATGAAAACACCGTATTACCACGGGCAGCCAGCTTTAAATATTCGTTCTTTTGGTTCTCGTTCTTTTCAAGACGGGCCAGGAGCAGGTAAATATCGTTATCAAGGGCTCCGGCCAGCTTTCCTTCACCCAGATTCTCGGGATAAGAAAGAGCTTCCGTCAGGTACTCTTTTGCTTTTTCGCAAGATGCCTGCTCTGCTTTTTTGATAAGGGCAATCCTGTACTGCGCGGTGATCTTTCCCTCTCCGCCCTCCCAGGGGTGGAATCTGTGTTTCATCATCAGATCGTAAGCCTCATCGAAACGTCCCACAGCGTTTAAAAGAGTTATATACTCAGTGTACATGTCGTCCCGCTGTTTGAGAAGATCCGCATGCTTTTCCATTCGATCCAGACGCTCTTTTGCAGGTACATCAAGGACCTTTAACAGACAGTCAAGCTCAAAGAAGATCCTCGCATCGCTTTCATCCATGGAAAAAGCAAGTTCCATTTCCGCCCGGGCTCCCGCAAAATCCTTAAGTTTGTTGTAATAAATCAAGGCAAGGTTTCTGTGGACCGTGGGAAGTCCGATTTTGTCCTTAATGCCGGTCCAAAGTTTTAATGCTCTCTCCCACTCGCCCTTGTCATAAAGGAGGCAGCCGAGATAATAAGCCGCGAACTTTCCGCCTGCTTCCACCGCTTTTTTAAGTACCGGAATATCCTTTACGGCATTGGGGAAACAGTAAAGGCTTGGAGCTTTTTCAGCCTTCTCAAGGTAAGCCCGGTCACCCGTAAGAAAGAACAGATGATAGTTTACCATAGGCTCGTTCATATTCGGGGAAGAATCCAGGATTTCTTTGGCTTCCGAAACAAAACCCGCCTCGGAGTAAAGTGCCGAAAGTTCGATATAATCGGCGTTCTCCCCACGGGAAACACTTGAAAGAATGTCCTCTCCCGTAAGCTTTGAAAGTTCAAATCTTGCGCCCATGTCAAGAGAATCCGCTTTAAGGGTCTCTTTTGCGAATTCGATGGCTTCCCCGGTTCTTCCGAGAACGCGTAAAACAGCGGTCTTTAATGTCCGGGCGTTATAGTTATGTAAACTAAACTCAAGGGCTCTTTCAACGTGGGTAAGAGCCGTCTCATAGTCTCCGTTTATGCAATCCAGCAAAGAAACCTCGTAAAAGCCCCTTCCTGCGAAGTTACCGTCCCAGACGGACTTATAGAAGGCTGCGTAGGCTTCGTTCAATCTTCCGCACTTTTTGAGCGCCAGACCGTAGTTAAAGAAGGGCTCGCAGTCATAGGGGTTGGGATTTCGAAGAGTTGCTTTGTCAATGGCACGCTTAAAGTACTTAAGGCTCTCTTCAAAGCGGCCTTTACCGTAAATGAGTTTTCCGTAGGCATTGTTTAAGCGAATGTCGGTTTCGTCACGCTTCAAGCCTTCAAGATAATAGTCCTCGGGCCTGAAAGTGGCATGCCTGTACTGTTCAAGGTGGGTTCCGCAAAGGAAAAGTTCCTCGGTGGTCTTGATGTTCTCAGGCTCATCCATGGGCTTTGCGGGGTTGGCAACGGGGGTGTCGATAACCTTCACGGTGTAACTTAGGATCTCTTTTCCGTCGCATTCGACTCTGACGCCCGTGCCGATCTTTCCGGCATCAAGGCCCCTGACGGTAAATTCATGAGACTCTGCCGTCTTAAGGATTATGTCTTTCGCAAATACGGTCATGTCATTGTCAAACACGGTGATCTCAAGAGGCTTTTTAAAGTCTGTCGAAGCATAAAGAATAACCTTCGCACCCTCCTTTGAATTTTCAAAATTGAGGGCAAGTTCCTTAACGGCGTTTTTGACTGCGCCGCAACCCTTGTAGGGCATAAAATACTGTTTAAAGGTCTTTTCTTCGAAGGGCTTAAGGAAGGTAAAATCGGGCTGGTTGTCGGTAAATACGCCCGTCATGAGTTCAATGTAGGGACCGTTTTCGTCGGTTAAGTTCTTATCCCACATCCTGCCGAAGTTTCCGTTTCCCCAGGTCCATTGCTTTTTGCCGGGGCTTATGTGGTGATTTGCCACGTGAAGAAGCCCCGCTTCCCTTGAATCATCGTAGTTTCCGATGAAATCGTAGTCTGAGTGCTGAGCCATATAGGAAGTGGGAACGGGTATGTTTTTATATCTTGAAATGTCCGTACCGGGAGCGTAGTTCACCTTATAGTAGGTGCCCGTGGCTATGGGGAAAGAAGACGTATCACGCTTTCCGTGATCGAATACCGCATTTACATCCGGCGGGAATATGGAGCGGGTATAATCGTTGACCGAAACTGCGGGATTCGCCCACCAAAGGAAGGTTTTCACCTCTTCGGTGGGATTGTAGACCTTACCGGTGATCTCAAGATAGGCTCTGTCGGGATATACCGTAAAGCCCGCGGAACCGCGCGTATGGAACATTTTCTCGGTTTCTCCCGTCCATACGGTGACAGAGCCGTCCCCGTTCTTTTCGATGCAGTATTGAACCCTGTCAAAGGTGGAGGGCCTATGGTGCTGGGGCCAGTTAAATTCGATACCGCCGGAGATCCAGGGACCCGCAAGACCCACAAGGGCGGGTTTTATGACCTCATTATAGTAAACGGCGTCATAGCTGTTGGTCTTATCGTAAAGACGCTGGATCCTTCCGCCGATCTCCGGAAGGATCATCACCAGGATATAATCGTTTTCAAGGAAAACAGCCTTATACTCTTTATCTTTCTTTTCATCGCTTATGCTTTCGCACACAGGGTGCGGGTAAACCCTTCCCGAAGAACCCTGATATACTCTCTTTTCAAGAAACATGGGATTTTTGTTGTATTCACCGATCTCATAGGTGGGTATCTTAACAATCTCTTCCCTTACAAAAACCTCCGACATATTCTTCTCCTTTCGGCGCATTGTCATAGTTTACGTTCATTATATTTTGACAAAGAATAAAAATCATCGGAATTAATTGCTTGAAAATATTGAAATATTGCTCTATGATTTTTACATGAGAAAATCAGAAGTTTCGATAAAAACTAATTCGGTGTGGAACACTTCCGTCCCTTCCTCACTTTCGGAAAAATTGCCCTATTTTGTTTCCGAGGCGGGGCATTTTTGCGCGCTTCCGGATTACTCCGTTTCCAGAGAATATCACGACAGTTTTCTTTTGCTTTATACCCTGTTCGGCGTGGGGCGTGTAAGCTCCGAAGGCCGGGAATTCGATCTTCCTCCGGGAGCCTTTGCCATGATCGACTGCAGAACTCCCCACGCCTACAGATGCAAAAACAGGGATTGGGAATTCATCTGGATCCACTTTTCCTGCAGGTTTTCGGACACCTACTTCGAACTTATCGGAAGAAAGCCGCCTCTTACGGCTCCTGCAAGAGACACGGATTCTTTTTCCGCGGTACTTAAAAATATAGTTAATTCCGTGGGACGCGGCGATACCCTCAGTCTTCTCTCCACCGACAAACTTATGACGGATCTTTTCTTTTCGATATCGGAGGATCTGACGGCTCCCGAGGCCGATTCCTTTGCGGATTCGACGGTCAGAAAGATAAGTGAATACATAAACGAAAATTTTTCAAAACCTTTGAATCTGGCGCAGTTATCTGCTAAATTCAATATGTCAAAATACTATCTGATCCGGAGTTTTACGAAAATAATGGGTGTACCGCCCTACAATTACCTGCTGGGGCGAAGGATCGGAGAAGCCAAAAAAATGCTTGCCTTTACCTCGGACTCTGTCAGTGAGATTGCGGAAAAGTGCGGTTTTTCCGACAGTGCTTCCTTTATAGCCTGCTTTAAAAGTCACGAAGGGCGCACTCCCCTCAAATACAGAAAGGAATTCAGATCATGAAAAGAGATTTAAGTTTCGAAGAAATATCGGACGGTAAAAGATATAAGGCTTCGGACCTCGCAAAAACAGATACTCACGGATGTAACGGTTGTTTTGAGTGCTGTGAAAATACAGAAGATACGATATTCTTAGACCCTTACGACGTTTATATGCTTTCAAAGGCTACCGGCAAAACCTTTACGGAAATGCTTGAATGCGAAATCGTCTTAAACGTTTCGGAAGGGCTCGTTGTTCCGACTTTAAGCAAGATAAAAGACGGTCCCTGTCTCTTTCTTTCAAGTGACAAAAGGTGCAAGATCCACGAGTCTCGCCCCGGTTTTTGCAGGCTTTTCCCGATGGGTCGCATCTGGAATGATGACGGAAGCTTTGATTATTTCGTTCAGGTTCATGAATGTCCCTGCATGGATAAGGGTGAAATCAAAGTAAGTGACTGGCTTTCAATCGATGAAATCGACAAATATGAAGGTTTCGTCCGTGCCTGGCACGAAATTACGCAGGATATCAAAAATCTCGCGTCTTTGCCTGATTCCGCTATCTTAAAAGCCTCAAACATGAAGATGCTGCAGGCTTTCTTTATCGAGCCCTATGATACGGAAAAAGACTTTTATTCCCAGTTCTATTCAAGGGGAATATAAAATAATCAAACTTCATTTTATGCACAAAAGACGCTCCCAAATCAATGGGAGCGTCTTTTATGTCTCTTATAAACTCATTCTTAATATGCTTCAAGAATCTTGTTTGCAACGTATACACCGCTTGCGGATGCATGTGAAAGCGAGTGGGTAACACCGCTTCCGTCGCCGATGATATAAAGGCCCTTGTAGTTGGTCTCAAGGTTTTCATCGAGTTTAACTTCCATGTTATAGAACTTAACCTCTACGCCGTAAAGGAGGGTGTCGTCGTTGGCGGTACCGGGAGCAATCTTATCAAGTGCATAAAGCATCTCCGTGATGCCATCGAGGATTCTCTTGGGAAGCACCAGACTCAAGTCACCGGGAGTCGCATCCAGTGTAGGTCTGACCATACCTTCGCTTAAGCGCTTTGCGTTACTTCTGCGTCCGCGTTCAAGGTCGCCGAAACGCTGTACGATTACACCGCCGCCCAGCATGTTTGAAAGACGTGCGATGCTTTCGCCGTATCCGTTACTGTCCTTGAAGGGCTCGGAAAAGTGCTTTGCAACAAGCAATGCGAAGTTGGTATTTTCGGTCTTCTTCTCAGGGTCTTCGAAGCTGTGACCGTTAACGGTAACAATACCGTTGGTGTTTTCGTTAACAACGATACCGTTGGGGTTCATGCAGAAGGTACGTACCGCATCTTCGAATTTGGCGGTTCTGTACACGATCTTGCTTTCGTAAAGTTCATCGGTAAGGTGAGAGAATATCTCTGCGGGAAGCTCTACTCTCACGCCGATGTCCACACGGTTTGAAAGAGTGGGAATATCGAGTTTCTTGCAGACTTCTTCCATCCATTTGCTTCCGCTTCGGCCTACGGAAACGATACATTTATCGCATTCAGCGCTCTCGCCTTCACCGTAAAGCACTCTGAATCTGCCGTTTTCAAGAGCTTCAATATCCTTAACGGGAGTATGGAAATGGAAGTCGATTTTGTCCTTCATCTCGGCATAGAGATTCTCAAGGACTATGTAATTGATGTCGGTTCCCAGGTGTCTTACGGAAGCATCCAGAAGTTTGAGTCTGTTCTGCATGCAAAGCTTCTTAAATTCGCTGCCTGCGGTAGAGAACATCTTGGTTCCCTCTCCGCCGTGAGAAACGTTGATCTCGTCAACGTACTTCATAAGCTCCAAAGCCTTGCTCTTGCCGATATACTGGTAAAGAGTTCCGCCGAAATCATTTGTAATATTGTATTTACCGTCGGAAAAAGCACCCGCACCGCCGAAACCGTTCATAATTGCACAGGTAGGGCATTTAATGCAGCTTTTGACCTTCACTCCGTCGATGGGACAATGACGTTTCTCAAGGGGAAAACCCGTTTCGAATACGCCCACCTTAAGGTCGGGTTTTTTCTTCATAAGCTCATATGCGGAGAAAATTCCGCCGGGGCCTGCGCCGATTATGATGACATCATAGTTCATAAAATACACTCCTCAATGTATGCAAAAATATAATGCGTACCCCCTAAGAGATACGCATTGATTTTACCATAAAAAGCGAATCCTGTCATTAATTGTGTCCCGCTTTGTTACAATTCCAGCAGATTTCCGCACAGCTTGCTTCAAGGGTGGAAGTAAGCGCATTTAACTCCCGGATCTGGTTTTCGCACATCTTGTCGGCTTCAGACTTTGAAAGCCGCTTTTTCAAGTTTGCGCAATCATCCTTAACCCGGTTTTTGACTTCTTTACAGGTTTCTTTGTCTGCGCTTGCAAGAGCCTGTTCCGCTCTTCCCAGCGCCTTTTCCGCCCGGTTGATGGCTTCCATGGCCTCTCTTCTGATACGGTCGGTTTCCGCATACATGGCGGCGTCCTCTCTGGCGCGGCGGATCTCTTCCTCACTCATACGATCGCTTGCGGTGATGACTACGGACTGTTCACACCCAGTGTCCAAATCTTTCGCGGAAACCTTCAAAATACCGTTTGTATCTATGTCGAAGGTTACCTCGATCTGAGGCACACCCGCGGGAGCGCGCTTGATACCCGTAAGCTTGAATTTACCGATGGTCTTATTATCCCTTGCCATGGGGCGTTCGCCCTGAAGCACGTGGATCTCAACATCTCGCTGAAAGGGGGCCGCAGTTGAAAATACCCTTGAATACTTGACGGGAAGAGTCGAGTTTCTTTCGATAAGTCTGGTGGCTACCCCGCCCACGGTTTCAACGGAAAGGCTCATGGGGGTAACATCCAGAAGAAGCACACCTGTGCCGTCTCCCACTACGCTTAAAGCGCCTTCCGTTAAAATATCACCCTGAATGGCCGCACCCTGGGCAACACATTCATCGGGATTAACGGTCTTTGAAGGTTCGATACCCGTCACACGCTTAACAATATCCCAGACTGCGGGGATCCGGGTGGAACCGCCCACCAAAAGCACCATTGAAAGTTCCGAAGGTGATACACCCGCGTCGTTTAATGCCCTTACCATGGGACCTTCGGTCTTTTTAAGAAGGTCATCGATAAGTTCGTTAAGCTTCGCCCTGGTAAGTGTATATTCAAAGTTAAAGGTTTCTTTGCCGTTTACAAGATAAGGAAGATTGATCACGGAAGATGTATTGAAAGACAGTTCCTTCTTGGCCTGTACCGCTGCTTCCCTGATGCGGTTAAGGGAAACCGGGTCTTTTCTTAAGTCGGCCCTGTGGGCTTTTTTGATCTCGGAAAGCAGAAAATCCGTGATCCTGTCGTCAAAATCATCACCGCCCAAGTGATTGTCTCCGTTGGTAGCCAAAACCTCGATAACGCCCTCTCCTATCTCAATAACGGACACATCAAAGGTTCCGCCTCCCAGATCGTAAACCATGATCTTCTTGGGTGCGGAATTGTTTAATCCGTAGGCAAGGGCGGCACTGGTGGGCTCGTTAATGATCCTCTTGACATTAAGTCCAGCGATCCTGCCTGCGTCCTTTGTTGCCTGACGCTGAACGTCGTTAAAGTAGGCGGGGACAGTAATAACGGCATCGGTTACCGGTTCACCCAAAAACTTTTCGGCGTCGGCCTTAAGCTTTGAAAGGATCATGGCGCTTATTTCCTGAGGAAGATAATGCTTTCCGTCGATATCGATCCTTCGCTCCGTACCCATAAGTCTTTTGACGGAGGATATGGTCCTGTGGGGATTTACGGCCTGCTGACGCTTGGCGACCTCTCCCACCAGTCTTTCGCCCGTGGGCAGGAATGCCACCACGCTGGGTGTGGTCCTTCCGCCGTTTTCATTTGGAATTATAACAGCCGTTTGGCCCTCAACAACCGATATGCAGCTGTTGGTGGTGCCAAGATCTATTCCTATGGTCTTACTCATAAAAACTCCTTACATCGGCAGGAAAAGCATTCCGCCGAGAAAATACCCTAAAAGTCCCAAAATGAATCTGAATGCGATAATGAACAAGAAGATCCTTCCCACCATTCGGAAGGGATTTATGACCGTTGCTGTGGTGCGATAATAAGTCTGGCCTTCCTGCCTAAGTTTTCGAAGCAAAGCCACGTAAAGCTCGTTATCAGGCTCCATCTGGGACGCCCTTAAAATGTATTCGGATGCCGAAGAAGCATCTCCGTATCCGTACAAAGCAACCGCATTTAAGTAATACCAGCGGGCGTTTCGGTTTCTTTGTATAACCTGCATAAGAAGTTGGATCGCATCCGCATATCTTCCGCTGTTGATAAGGTCAACTGCCCTGCTCATTTCAATAGTGTCAGCCGAATCATGAGTGGGGTTAAAATTATAGCTCGTATTCTCGCTGTATCGGCCAAAGCCGAAGAAATCCTCAAAATCAAAGCCGTCAAAGTTGGTATACCATCCGCCGGCGCCTCTGTAGCCTCCGGAAGCACCGCCGTAACTGTGACTTCCGTACCCTGACTGTCCGTAACCATAGGCATTTCGGGCATTCTGAGCCTGCTCCTCATAAGCACGCCTTGCAGCGTACTTTTCCGGGTGAGTGAGCATATCGTAGGCCTCATTTATTTCATTCATCTTGTTAGCTGCGTTCGGATCGTCGGGATGGAGGTCCGGATGGTATTTCTTGGCCATTTTTCGATAGGCGCTTTTAATCTCATCCGCACCGGCCTCTTTCGTTAATCCGAGGACGCTGTATGGATCTTTGACCATATTCTGAAATCCTATGTCGTTTTAATAAATTCGCGTCTGCACTTGGGACAGCTGATGGCAATCCTGCCCCTGCCCCTGGGAACCCTGATGGTGGTCCTGCAACCGGGACAACGATAGTAAACATGAGTATTTCTGTCTCTCCATCGCTTTTTAAGTATGGAAAATCTGCTTCTGAACTTTCCGGTGATGCGAAGATAAACGTCCCGTTCTTTGCTCCTACTTACAATATTTCTTGAAAAACACCGGAAATATGAATATAAAAGAATGATCCAGGCCGGTATCGCAAGAAATGCGACAGGCTTAAAAATGGCCGCAATCAGTAAAATTATGCCGCACCACATCAAAAATCTCGAAAGCTCGTCGGCTCCGTATCTGCCTATCATCCAGCGCCTTAATCCGGCGCCCAAATTACCGAAAAATCGTCTCATTCCAAAACCTCTGTATTCTGTACATTTGCACAAAGAATCTGTACAAATGTGATTATAGCAGAGTTTTCCGCGGAAAATTATGATGTTTTTCTAAAATATGGCGGAAAACAATAAAGAAATCATAAACAGGATCATCCAAACGTCGTATTACGGGCTTTTATAACGGCCGATATTCTAAAAAACAACAGTTTGAAAAAGTTGAATAATAATCATAAGTCAAAAATGCAAGAAATTCATTAATTGAAATTTCATGTTTTTGACATCGGTTTCATGTGGAAATTGCGATTTTACGGTATTTCTTGAAAACTCATTTTCACGATCCGTTTCCCTTGATTTTCAAAATTTGCAAAAGCATGAAATTTTTCTTGCATTTGGTCGTTCAAAACAGGTGTTTCTGTAAAAACTATATCATATATTCTGACATTTTGGTCTATAATTTCAGTTTTCTAATTGTTTGGACAAAAAATTGGGTCGGACATTGTCCGACCCAATCAGTCTTAATTATTTAGCGTAATCGCTGACTCTGGATTCCCTGATAATGTTGACTTTGATCATGCCGGGATATTCCATTTCATCCTCGATCTTCTTGGCGATATCTCTGGCCAAGATAACCATGTCGGCATCCGAAATCACTTCGGGGATAACCATTACTCGAATTTCTCTACCTGCCTGAATAGCAAAAGATTTGTCTACACCTTTGAAATTGTTGGATATGGTTTCTAACTGTTTAAGTCTCTGCGTGTAAGTTTCAAGGGTATCACGCCTTGCACCGGGACGTGCTGCCGAAATGGCATCGGCTGCCTGAACTATACATGCGATAAGGGACTGGGGTTCTACGTCGCCGTGATGTGCTTCTACGGCATTGATCACAACCGGTGTCTCTTTGTATTTCTTACAAAGATCGGTACCAAGCTGTACATGGGAACCTTCCATGTCATGGTCCACGGCCTTACCGATATCATGAAGTAAGCCTGCGCGCTTGGCGATTCTTACATCAAGACCGATTTCGGAAGCCAAAAGACCGGATAACTGAGCTACTTCGATGGAGTGTTTTAAAACATTCTGTCCATAGCTGGTTCTGAAGCGGAGTCTTCCGAGGAGCTTAATAAGCTCGGGGTGAATTCCGTGAACGCCAACCTCAAGGGCTGCGGCTTCACCTTCTTCACGAATGGTGTTCTCTACTTCCTTTTGTGCTTTCTCTACCATCTCCTCGATCTTCGCGGGATGGATTCTGCCGTCCACAATAAGCTTTTCAAGTGCAATACGTGCAACTTCTCTTCTTACGGGATCGAAGCCGGAAAGAATAACTGCTTCAGGTGTATCATCAATGATGAGATCGATACCTGTGAGCGTTTCGATCGTTCTGATGTTACGTCCTTCACGACCGATTATTCTGCCCTTCATCTCGTCACTGGGAAGCTGTACAACAGAGATTACTGCCTCGGCAACATGGTCGGTTGCGCATTTCTGAATGGCGCCAACCACGTACTCCTTTGCTTTCTTGTCGGACTCTTCCTTGACTTTCTGCTCCATTTCTTTTATGAGGCGAGCAGTTTCCAGTTTTACATCATCTTCAACAATTCGCAGCAAATGTTCTTTTGCTTGTTCAGAGGTCAATCCGGAAATTCGTTCCAGCTCCTGCACACGCTCTTCGTTGAGTTTGGCAACGGCTTCTTTTTCCTTTGCCAGGCTCTCTTCCTTCGCAGCAATGCCTGCCTCTCTCTTCTCGATAGCTTCTGTCTTGCGATCGATGTTCTCTTCCTTTTGCTGGATCCTGCGTTCGTTTCTCTGAATTTCTGCACGACGATCCTTTATTTCTCTGTCGAGTTCATTCTTCGAACGAATGGATTCTTCCTTAAGTTCGAGCATTCCTTCCCGCTTCTTGGCTTCAGCTTCCTTGATGGCGTCATCAATGATTTCACGAGAACGTCTCTCTGCCTCTGAAATCTTGGAATTTGCGGCCTTGGTACGGTTGTTGGTAACTATAACAGCCGTTATCGGGATGGAAACGATAAGAGTGGCTACTACTGCAATGGCAACAACAACGGGTGTTGACACAAGGGCAACAACAACAGGTGTTGACATACAGGAGTACCTCCTTATTAAATTATTATTGTAATAATATCAATATAGAACAAAAATCGTTCCATTAAACATTTTCACAACATATAAATTTTAGTAAAAAAAAGTAGTTATGTCAAGCACTTATCCATAGCCCGGTAAACCTTATCCATTTCGAAGCCGCGCCTGTAAAAATAAGCAAGAAGCTTCTGCTTCTCTTCATAGGATTCATTACCCGTAAAGCCCCGTTTTTTCAGCGCTTTAACTATAACGGCGATCTCATCGAAGGAGGATTCATCCCCGCTCTCCGTTTCACCGTAAATATCTGAAAATACGGCGTCCAGCGTGGATTTTTGAATGCCCTTTTGTTGCAGTTTTTGGAAGATTTCACGACGGCTTCTGACAGAGGCCTGCTCGTTAATATAGGATATCGCATACTCCCGGTCATTTATGTAACCGAAGGATTTGACATATGCCACAGCCTCTTCACAGATCGGATCGGCGTAACCGGTATCAAGAAGCTTTTTCTTAAGCTGATACTCGGTATAACTGCGGGATTTAAGAAGGTTCATCGCCCTGAGTTTAGCCCTCTTGGGCAGTATTCCTTTGACTATCTGAAGATATGTTTCTTCGGAAAGCTCTGCGCCTTCCTTAATTTTCAAAAGGCGCAGCTCTCCTGTATAGAGAATAAACGATTCGCCGGAATCGAGGGAGACTTTATTTCTCCCCCGGGCCACGGCTTCTATTTTCTCAATCAGCATCGGGTTTTACTCCGTTAATCTGAAGATTGTAGTATTCACGGACCTTACGGTCGATTTCGGCAAGAACATCGGGATTCTCCTTCAGATACTGCTTGGCATTATCCCTTCCCTGACCAATCTTGTTTCCGTTATAGGCAAACCAGGCACCGCTCTTATTGATGATATCTGCGCCTGCGGCAAGATCCAGAACATCGCCGGTATAGGAAATGCCTTCGCCGAACATGATGTCAAATTCAGCCTCCTTAAAGGGAGGTGCGATCTTGTTCTTAACAACCTTTACTCTGGTACGGTTACCGACAACCTCGCCGTTCTGCTTAAGAGATTCGATTCTGCGAACATCAAGACGAACTGAGGAATAGAATTTAAGGGCACGGCCGCCGGTGGTGGTTTCGGGATTTCCGAACATGATTCCAACCTTCTCACGCAGCTGGTTGATAAATACAACGGTACAGTTGGATTTACTGATGACTGCGGTAAGCTTTCTCAATGCCTGAGACATGAGTCTTGCCTGCAAGCCTACATGGGAATCACCCATATCGCCGTCGATCTCGGCCTTCGGTACAAGCGCCGCAACAGAGTCGATGATCACGATATCGATGGCTCCGGATCTTACCATGGTCTCGGTAATCTCAAGAGCCTGCTCTCCGTTATCGGGCTGGGAAATATAGAGGTTGTTGATATCTACGCCGATGTTCTTGGCATATACGGGATCGAGAGCGTGCTCGGCATCGATAAAGCCTGCGATACCGCCTCTCTTCTGTACCTCTGCTATCATGTGAAGAGTAACAGTGGTCTTACCGCTGGATTCGGGTCCGTATATTTCAATAATACGTCCCTTGGGAATTCCGCCGAGTCCCAATGCAATATCAAGGCTTAAGGAACCTGTGGGAATAGTTTCTATGTTCATCTGTGCGGAAGGATCGCCGAGTCTCATAACGGCACCCTTTCCGAATTGTTTTTCAATCTGACCCAGCGCAGCATCAAGGGCGCGCAATCTGTCGTCTTTTTCCATTTAAAGTTATCCTCCTTTAAGACCGGATTACCGGTACATAATGTAGAACGGATGTTCATAATGATAGTAAAACATCTGTTCTTGTTTGTCAACTGTTTTTTACTGTCTTAACAATAAAACAGTAAGTGTCCAATAAAACTCCCATTAAATTTAATCCCGGAATTTTAAAGATAAAAGATCCGCATGATCCATGCGAAAGAAGCTTAAACAAATAAATGCAGGAAAAAAGAAGTGCGGGATCTCCGCACTTCCATTCTATCGCTTTGGTAATATACCGTCAAGAAAATTAAAGCAAATCGTCAGTTATCTCCGAAGGTTTTTTCACTGAGAGCTTCAAGAAGACACTGTCTTGCCAGTACCAGGGCCTGAACGGCTGCGGATTCTCTGACTTTGGCGCGATTTCCGCTGAATTTGAATTCTTTTACGGTGATCTTGCCGCAGGCATTGCAGGACACGTAAACAAGACCCGCCTTGGAAGGATCCTCTTCGGGCGCACTTGCATAACCGGTAACCCCCACGATAACGTCCGCTTTCTGCCAGACTTCGGGGGATTTAACCATTTCGTATGCCGTTTCGCGGCTTACGGCGGTATATTTTTCGAGTGTGGATTTCTTAACACCCGCAAGTTTTCTTTTTGCTTTGTTTGAATAGGTAACAAGACCGCATTTAAACACCTCGGAGGCCCCGGGCACGTTTACGATCTTTGAAGCGACCATACCGCCGGTGCAGGACTCTACGGTCATGATCTTCATATCGCAGCTTTTTAAAAGTTCTACCACCGCTGCTTCCAGAGAAACGTCTTCTCTGGTGGTATAAACGTTATTTCCGAATCTGTTTTTTAGCTCTCTGACAACGGGCTTAATGAGTTTTTCGGCCTGAGCCTCATTCTCTGCCTTGGCGGTGACGCGGATATGTACTTCACCGGTTTTTGCGTAGGTAGCGATGGAAGGATTATCCTGAGTATCTATCAGATCCGCTATCATGGTTTCCGCCATGCTTTCTCCTACGGAACAGACCTTCACTGTCTGAGAAAGAATGACATCCGGCGTAAGCTTCCTTAAATAAGGAGCCACGCTTTCCTCAAACATGGGCTTTAATTCTCCGGGAGGGCCCGGCATCAGGATAATATGCTTGTTTTCAAAAGGAATGATAACTCCGGGCGCAGTGCCGTTATTGTTGGTAAGCACGATACCGCCCTCGGGTATCATGGCCTGTTTATAGTTGTTTTCGGTTAAGGTAAGACCCCGTTTTTCAAAATAGGCAATAAGACGCGCCTTGCTTTCCTCATGACAGTACATTTTCGCACCTGCCACCTTGCAAGCCGTTTCCTTGGTAAGATCGTCCTCTGTGGGGCCGAGTCCGCCGGATAAAAGGATAACATCGGATCTTTGCAAAGCAAGTCTGATGGTGTCCTCCAGTCTCTCGGCATTGTCACCCACAACAGACTGATAAAAGCAGCTGATTCCGAGTTCCGAAAGTTTCTCCGCCAGATATGCGGCGTTTGTATTTACTATGTTTCCGAGCAGGATCTCGGTGCCAACGGCGATGATTTCCGCCGTAACGTTCTTATTGCCCATCAAAAACCTCGATTATTTATTATCGTTTCCGGGGATGCCGTCGGGCATGGTGAAGCCCGCAAGCTCGTCATCCTTTTTCTTTCCGTTGTTTAAATCCCTGATAACATGCATGTTCTTTACAAGATAATCAACCAGCGAAACAATGGTAAGGGTCACAGCGATCCAGAAGATCACAAGAGAAACCTCGGAAATGAAGGGTACAAATTCCGCAAGTTCTTTTACAACAAGCATGATACAGATGGAAACCATGGTGGTCGCGGTCTTAAACTTACCCCACATTGAAGCGGCGATAACGATTCCCGCATCACTTGCCACCAGTCTGAAGCCGCTGATAATGAATTCTCTTGCCACGATGACGATTATCGCGATAAGGGAAAGAGTCTGGCTTGCACAGATCCTGGTTCCGCCGTCAACAACCAAAAGGCAAAGCAACGCGCTTACGACCAGAAGCTTATCCGCCAAAGGATCCATAAACTTTCCGAAGTTGGTGACAAGGTTTCTTTTTCTGGCGATCTTGCCGTCCAGCATATCCGTAAGACTGGCCACCACAAACAGACCCAGTGCGATATATGCGTTATACGGGATAAAACCCGCCAGCATAAAGAAAACAAAAACCGGAATGATCAGTACTCTCAGCATTGTAAGTTTATTCGGTAAATTCATCTTCGATTACCCCCGTTAAATCATATTGTCTTGCGCCGGTGACCCGTGCTTTTACGATATCGCCGGTCATAAGTTCCTTATCGGTTTCCAAAAACAGATATCCGTCCACGTCGGGCGCATCCTTGTAGGTCCTGCAAACGTAAGCTCCTTCTTCCGGCAGCTTGCCTTCAACCATGACCGTAAGGGTCCTTCCCACCTCTTCAAAGGCCTTTTCGTAGGCGATATCCCTTTGGAGACGCATTATACGGTCGCGTCTCATTTTCTTGATAAAATTCGGCACCTGAGCCCGCATTGCCGCAGCGGGCGTGCCTTCTTCTCTTGAATATGTGAATACTCCCAGCCTGTCGAACCTTACTTCCTTGACGAATTCAAAGGTTTCCTTGAAGTCTCTGTGAGTTTCTCCCGGAAATCCCGAAATGAGCGTGGTCCTGAGTGCGATGTCCGGCACCCGTTCTCTGAGTTTTCCGATCAATTTGGTGATTTCCGCACGGGTCGTCTTCCGCCCCATGCTCTTAAGTATCCTGTCCGAAGCACTCTGGATCGGAATGTCCATGTACTTTAAGACCTTCGGATTCTTTGAAAACTCCTCGATAAGCTCATCCGTAAGTTCCTCCGGATACATATAAAGAACCCGGATCCCGTAAAGCCCCGGTATTTCGGACAGTTTACGCAGAAGTTCCGGAAGCTTCTTCTCACCGTAGAGATCCACGCCGTAAAGAGTGGTTTCCTGGGCCACCAGGATCAGTTCCTTAACGCCCTTCTCAACAAGGTCTTTGGCTTCCCCGATCAGAACTTCCATGGGTACGCTTCTGTATCTGCCCCTGACCTTGGGGATCACGCAGTAAGTACAGAATTTGTTGCATCCTTCGGCAATCTTCAAAAATTCGAAATGGCCTCCGGTGGTTATGAGCCTTTGCTTTCCGCATACCACGGGACCGCTTACGTCCTTTAAATACTCGGGACGTTCACCCTTTACGGTTTTTTCAACCGCGCCGACGATCTCATCGATGGACATGGTGCCCACAACGGCGTCCACTTCGGGAATGCTCTCTCTTATTTCGGCACTGTACCTCTGCGCCAGGCACCCGGCGGCAACCAGCGCCTTTATCCTGCCGTTTTTACGCATTTCCCCATATTCGATGAGGGTGTTGATGCTTTCCTGTTTGGCATCTCCGATAAAGCAACAGGTATTCACGATTATCGCATCGGCTTCTTCGTCATTATCGGTGACGGTGTATCCCGCCTCAGACAGCTGACCAAGCATCATTTCGGAGTCGACTAAGTTCTTGTCACATCCGAGTGATACAAAAAATATCTTCATGTATTTTCCTTTTATGAAAAACGGGGAACACCTTTCGGTATCCCCCTTTCATTACCGATTTCTGAAATCGATTAATCTTCTTCGTCGCTTATGATCTTGATCTTGCCCTGATTGAGTTCTTCAACGGCAACGCTCAAAGGCTTTCTCTTGCCCTTGGTCTGAATGTAAGGCTCATCTCCGCCGACGATCTGTCTTGCCCTTCTGCTGGTAGCCATTACTATGGAATAACGGCTGTTTACGATCTTAGCTTCGCCGGGCTCACAGTCGGCGTTAACAACTTTCATTAAATCTGAATAAGACGGATGTAACATAACTTCTCCTTTTCTATAAAGCTAAAACTTAAGTTTCGAAAGTTCTTCCTGCAAATCTTTTATGAGTGCGTTCTGTCTTTTGATCTCAAAGGTCGACGCACAAATTATACCATACATTTCTTTTACGCATTCGTCAAGATTATCATTGATAACAAGATAATCATAATCGTCTACGTAATCGACCTCGGTCTTGGCCTGGGTGAGTCTTCGTTTGATAACTTCATCTGTTTCGGTGCCCCGGGCCTTAAGCCTTCTCTCAAGCTCCGCAATGGAAGGGGGTGTAACATAAAGAAGCAGTGCCTCCGGAAATTTCTTCCGGATCTGCATAGCACCCTGAACTTCGATCTCCAGGATGACGTTCTTGCCTTCTTTAAGTTTCTTTTCAACGTATTCCTTCGGAGTCCCGTAATAATTTCCGCAATACTCGGCGTGCTCCAGGAGCTTGCCCTCTTTTATCGCGGTCTCAAATTCTTCCTTTGAGACAAAGAAATATTCACGGCCGTCCACTTCTCCCTCTCTCATTTGACGGGATGTCATGGACACGCTTAGGGCGAATTCGTCATAGTCGGAAAGAAGGCGCTTCATGAGCGTTCCCTTTCCGGCACCCGAAAAGCCCGAAATAACAATCAAAATTCCTGCCTGCTTACTCAATGTTCTGAATCTGCTCCCTTACTTTTTCAATCTCTGTTTTAAGTTCGATTGCGTGATCCGATGTGGCAAGATCGTTTGCTTTTGAAAGAATGGTGTTGGCTTCTCTGTTCATTTCCTGAGCGATAAAGTCAAGCTTGCGGCCTATGCTTCCGCCATCGATAAGTGCCTTCTTGGTGGCTTCGATGTGGCTGGTGAGTCTGACGATTTCCTCGTCAATGCAGACTCTGTCGGCAAAGACGGTAACTTCGGTAAGAAGCCTTGCTTCGTCAACCTTGGTATCGCCCAGCATCTCAGCGATCTTGGCCTTAAGGCCTTCCTTGTACTCTTCGATGATCCCGGGAGCACGGTCCTTAATGTATTTAACATGCTCAAGCATACCGTCGAGTTTTGAGATAAGGTCGTTCTTTAAGTTTTCGCCTTCTTTGATACGGAATTCCACAAATTTCTCTGCGGCGCCGCAAACGGCCTTTTTAAGTCCGGACCAGATCTCCTCCTCATCGATCTCCAGTTCTTCCATGTCGAAAACCTCGGGAAGACGGGAAAGAGTCGAAACCCTCACATCACAGTCGAGTTCAAAATCCTCGGCCATCTGCTTTAAATACTTGAGGTATTCGCCGGCAAGCTCCTTGTTGTATTTAACTGAGGCGCTGTTGTCGGTAAAATCCTCATAAGTGATGAAAACATCAACTTTTCCGCGCTGAATGTAGTTTTTAAGCTCATTGCGGATGGTTGCCTCAAAGAAATTGAGTTTCTTGGGCATCTTAACGGTCATGTCGAGATATCTGTGATTGACAGACTTGATCTCCACGGCAAACCTGCGGTTCGAATCTGCGTATTCGCAACGTCCGAAACCGGTCATACTTTTGATCATACGGTCATACCCCTCAGGATTTTTTCGGGTATGCAAATTTTCCCAAAGACTCGTTGCATATCCTACGTAATTATAGAAAATCCTATGAAAATAGTCAACCCTGGGCTTTCCGATCAGGACAGTTTCAAGCAAAAAAAGACCGCCCCAAATGAGGGACGGTCCTTCACACCCATCTTTATTCGGTGAATAAAGCAGTTGAATAATATCTGTCGCCGCTGTCGGGAAGAAGGGCAACAATGGTCTTTCCTGCGTTTTCGGGGCGTTTTGCAAGTTCTATGGCACCAAAAAGCGCTGCACCCGAGGAAATACCTACGGAGATACCCTCTTTCTTTGCAAGAAGCTTTGCAGTTGCGAAAGCATCCTCGTTTGCGGCGGTAAATACCTCGTCATAAACCTTGGTATTAAGTACGTCGGGAACGAAACCTGCGCCGATACCCTGAATCTTGTGGGCGCCGGGTCTTCCCTCGGAAAGAACGGGGGAATCCTTGGGCTCAAGAGCAACAACCTTCACATTGGGATTCTGGCTCTTTAAGTATTCTCCGGTTCCGGTAACGGTTCCGCCGGTACCTACGCCTGCGATAAAGATATCCACTTTACCGTCGGTATCGCGCCAGATTTCGGGACCCGTGGTCTCTCTGTGTATCTTGGGATTGGCAGGATTTACAAACTGTCCGGGGATGAAGCTTCCGGGAATTTCCTTTGCAAGTTCTTCAGCCTTTGCGATGGCACCCTTCATGCCCTTTGCACCTTCCGTAAGAACCAGTTCCGCGCCGTAAGCCTTAAGGATGTTCCTTCTTTCAACGCTCATGGTCTCAGGCATGGTAAGAATGATCCTGTAGCCCTTGGATGCGGCGATGGATGCAAGACCGATACCGGTGTTACCGGATGTGGGCTCGATTATAACGGAGCCCTCCTTCAAAAGTCCCTTACTTTCCGCGTCTTCGATCATTGCCTTTGCGATTCTGTCCTTTACGCTTCCTGCGGGATTAAAATATTCAAGTTTAACAAGGACCGTTGCTTTAAGATTCAGTTCTTTTTCGATGTTTACGACCTCTACGAGGGGTGTGTTTCCTATGAGCTCGATGGCTCCCTTATAAATCTTTGCCATGATTTTTCTCCTTTGATTTTGTTTTATTTGATGGCTGCAAATCCTCTTTCGAGATCTGCAATAATGTCGTCGATGTGTTCCGTTCCGATGGAAAGTCGGATGGTGTTTTCCTTAATGTTCTGGTCAAGCAGTTCTTCCTTGGAAAGCTGGGAATGGGTGGTGGAAGCCGGATGAATCACAAGGCTCTTAACGTCCGCAACATTGGCAAGGAGTGAAAAGATCTTGAGATTATCAATGAACTTCCAGGCTTCTTCCCGTCCGCCCTTTATCTCGAAGGTAAAAATTGATGCGCCGCCGTTAGGGAAATACTTCTTGTAAAGCTCGTGATCGGGGTGATCGGCCAACGAAGGATGGTTAACCTTCTCAACCAGAGGGTGATTACTGAGATATTCCACTACCTTTTGAGTGTTTTCAGCGTGTCTTTCAAGTCTCAAAGAAAGAGTCTCGGTTCCCTGTAATAGAAGGAATGCGCTGAAGGGAGCAATGGTGGCGCCCGTATCTCTCAAAAGGATGGCACGTATATAGGTAACGAAAGCAGCGGGACCAACTGCATCGGCAAAAGATACACCGTGGTAACTGGGATTGGGTTCTGCGATGTTTGGATACCTGCCGCTTGCCTTCCAGTTAAACTTACCTGACTCAACTATAATACCACCGAGAGTGGTTCCGTGACCACCGATAAATTTCGTTGCGGAATGAACCACGATATCGGCACCGTGTTCGATGGGTCTGATAAGAAACGGGGTACCGAAGGTATTGTCTATTACCAGTGGAAGTCCGTGCCTGTGAGCGATCTCGGCGATGGCGTCGATGTCCGGAATATCACTGTTGGGATTGCCGAGGGTCTCAAGATAGACCGCTCTGGTGTTTTCGGTGATGGCTCCTTCAACTTCCGAAAGATTATGAGCGTCAACGAAGGTGGTGTTGATGCCGTACTGGGGAAGTGTGTGAGCAAGCAGGTTATAGCTTCCGCCGTAGATAGTCTTCTGTGCTACGATGTGGCCGCCGTTTGCTGCCAAAGCCTCAATGGTGTAAGTGATGGCAGCTGCACCGGATGCCAAAGCAAGTGCAGCGGAACCGCCTTCCAGTGCTGCAATTCTTTTTTCAAAAACGTCCTGAGTGGTGTTGGTAAGTCTTCCGTAAATGTTTCCGGCATCCGCAAGTCCGAATCTGTCGGCTGCGTGCTTTGAATTATGAAATACATAAGAAGTGGTCTGATAGATAGGCACCGCTCTTGAATCGGTGGCGGGATCTGCCTGTTCCTGTCCTACGTGCAACTGTAATGTCTCGAATCTGTAATCGCTCATTATTTAATCTCCTTTGTATTTGAATGAATTATGATTGTTTTTTATGATCAACTCGCAGAAACCGCCGCTTCACGGCTTTCGTTGCTACGCAACTCTTGTTTCTGCTTCGTGTATGCTCAGGTGAAAACAAATACCTGCTTCGCAGGTGCATGTTTTCCTGCTGAGCATACAAAAAGCCCGGAGGCTTGTAAAAACTCCCGGGCAAAAGGCTCAAATCATAAGAATTCATCCATGATCATCGGTGTCAACATCGGCAGACGTAAGCACCGGCCATTAAAAGTGCCCGGGAGTTAAGCATTCGACAACACATCATGAAGTTATTTGAGTTAACTGTCTGCTTAAACATTGCTTTCGTCTCCTTTCTTTGCTTTATGGTTGAGATATTACACCTTCTTACCTACTGTGTCAATAGGTTTATGAAAATATTTTTATTTTTCTTTTTCGGCCTGCTTTGAATGATAGTCGTCAAGTGCCGATTTTATGGCCTCTTCCGCCAATACGGAGCAGTGCATTTTGTAATCCGGAAGGCCGTCTAAAGCCTCCGCCACCGCCTTGTTGGTAAGGGTCATGGCCTCGGAAACGGGCTTACCTTTAATGAGTTCGGTAGCCATGGAGCTGGATGCTATGGCGCTGCCGCAGCCGAAGGTCTCGAATTTCACATCCTCGATGATGTCGTCCTTTATCTTAAGATACATCTTCATGATATCGCCGCATTTGGCGTTTCCGACCTCTCCCACTCCGTCGGCATCCTCAATAACGCCCACATTTCTGGGATTTCTGAAATGATCCATTACTTTTTCACTGTATAATGCCATATAAACCTCCTACAGAATGTGCTTAAGCTTTCCGGATTCAAGATCTCTCCAGACCGGCGAAAAGCTCCTTAAATAAGCAACCGTATCCTCTACGGATTTTATGATATAGTCAATCTCTTCCTCCGTTACATCGCTTGAAAGCGTAAGCCTTAAGGAACCGTGGGCCACATCATGAACTCTTCCGATGGCAAGGAGCACGTGGCTCGGATCCAGCGCTCCCGAGGTGCAGGCGCTTCCCGAGGAAGCCGCAATCCCTTTATCATCAAGAAGGAGCAACAAAGCCTCTCCCTCGATGCCTTCAAAGCAAAAACTTACGTTTCCGGGAAGTCGGCGGGTGGCATCTCCGTTTAAAGAAGAATGGGGAATCTTAGAAAGGCCTTTGATAAGTCGGTCTCTGAGTAAGCTGAGTTTCCCTGCGTTTTCATCGATATGAGCCGTTGCTTCCGTTAAAGCTGCGGCCATTCCGACGATTCCCGGAACATTTTCCGTGCCGGCTCTTTTGCCACGTTCCTGAGCTCCGCCTTCAATCACATTCTTAAGCAAAACGCCCTTTCTTGCATAAAGAAACCCTGTTCCTTTGGGCCCGTTAAACTTATGGGCACTGGCAGAAAGCAGGTCTATATTGTCGGCCTCCACGTCAATCTTTAAATGTCCCACAGCCTGAACCGCGTCCGTGTGGAAAAGCACTCCGTGCTTTTTACAGATCGCTCCGATTTCTCTTATGGGCTGGATGGTTCCTATCTCGTTGTTGGCAAACATAACCGATACAAGACAGGTCTCGGGGCGTATGGCCGCCTCTAACTCTTCCGGCAGGACTATGCCGTTTTCGTGAACATCAAGAAGGGTTACCTCAAAGCCTTCTTTTTCAAGCTTCTCAAGAGTATGAAGCACCGCATGATGTTCAAAGGCGGTGGAGATTATATGTGTTTTTCCGTTTCTTTTGCCGATGGCCGCTGCGGAAAGAATGGCCTGGTTATCCGCTTCGCTGCCACCCGATGTAAAGGTTATTTCCTTTGTTTTAGCATTTATGGAAAGTGCCACCGCTTCACGCGCTTCCTCTATTGCGGTGCGGGCCTCCTGTCCGAATTCATAAAGGGACGAAGGATTACCGTAGTATTCCGTAAAATAGGGAAGCATGGCCTTTAGCGCTGTATCGCTCAATTTGGTTGTTGCTGCATTGTCTGCGTATATTTTCATTTCAAACTCCTTTCAGAAACAGATTAAGCCCTTTTACCCAGTATGTCAATAGGTAAATAGGGGCTTGTATTACCTACTAACCCTATAGTATAATACGATAAATAAAGGAGGCAGTCATGATCTCTACCAAAGGAAGATACGCACTGAGAGTGCTTTTAGACATTGCGATGCAAAATACCGACAGCTACATTCCCTTAAAGGACGTTGCGGAAAGACAGGAAATCTCGAAAAAATACCTTGAGATCATAGTAAAAGATCTGGTGGAGCAAAAGCTCTTGGTAGGTACCAGCGGCAAGGGCGGCGGATATAAACTCACCCGTAAGCCCGAGGATTATTCCATTGGCGAAATAATCGAACTCATGGAAGGGTCCCTTTCTCCCGTTGCATGTCTCTCGGGCGCCATCACGGATTGCCCCAGGCAAAAAAAATGTCATACCCTTCCCCTCTGGCAAGAGTATGACAAAATGGTTCATGATTTCTTTTACGGTAAAAAGCTGAGCGATATTATGTAAACCTATTACAGATCCACCATCATGGAAAAATTGGTGTAATAGACCACAAATCCGGGGTTGGCCCCCGCAGGTTTTTTAACGTTCTTTTTAAGTGTATAATCAACTTCCACCTTGGAGGAATGCTTTCCTTCGGAATACATGGCCGCATATTTTGCGGCTTCCTCAAAGGCTCTGTCCGGAACTTCCCGTCCGTCCGTCTTCAGGATGACATGGGATCCGGGCATTTTTTTTGCGTGAAACCACCAGTCTCCGCCGTTTGCAAACTCAAAGGTAAGTCTGTCATTCTGGAAGTTGTTCTTTCCGACATAAATATCAAAACCGTCGGAACTTACAAAATGCAGGGGTTCCGACAGAGTTTTCTTTTTCTTGTCGGTCTTTCCCCGGGATTTAATGTATCCCGCCTCGTAAAGCTCATCTCTTACTTCCGAAAGATCGTTTTCACTCTGGGCAAAATCAAGTTCCGTAAGAATACTGCGCAAATGCTCGGTTTGGGCGGAAACCTCTTCTATGATGCCCGTTAAGTTTTCGGCAGTTCGCTTTAACTTAACGTATTTAACAAAATAATGCTTTCCGTTTTCTTTAACCGTAAGCTGCGGATCCAGAGGAATGACCACATTCTCGCCGTTATAGTAATTAACGGCTTCCATAGACTTTGCCCCATCCTTCACCGTGTAGCCGTAGGTATTGATAAGTTCGCCGTAAATACGGTATTTTTCCCGCTTCTGCGTATCTTCAAGCTGCTTTCTTTGAAGGTCCAGCTTTTTAACGTTTCTTTCCAAAGCGGTCTGGGTGATCTTTCGAAGGTCGGAAGACTTTTGACGCATCCTGAGGACTGCGCTCTTTTCCCTGTAAAAAACATTGAGAGTCTCGCTGATACTGTCATAGGAAACCCGTTTGAGTTCCCCGTAGAGAGTCAGGGGATGCGCCGCAAACTCAACGGGGGTACTTCCTTCGTACCTGATCTCCGGAGCAAATTCGCCCCCGGCAATCCCTTCGTAGAACAAAGAAAAGGCCTTCCAAAGATTTGTTATGTCAACCTCGTTCAAAGAAGATGTGGAGGCATCCGAATCAACTTCCGCCCTGAAACAAAGCTCGGAAGCAAGCACCGGAGACATACCTTCAAAGTTTAAGTAAAGAGCCTTCTGAACCGCTTCGTGTGCAGTTAACATAACTTCTTTAAACTCGGATTCCCCGCATTCGCTGCCTATCTTCTTTTCGCCGGCTCCGGGAATAAACCACTTACGCCCCGACAAAACCTCTCGCACGGAGCTTACGTTATGACTTACACGCTTGATGGCATCCAGAATAATCTCGGATTCATCCGTGAAAATAATGTTTGAGTATTTGCCCATAAGCTCGACTATCAGGAACTTACGGCTCAAATCTCCCATTTCATCCAGATGCTCGAGTTCGAATTTCAATATCCTTTCAAATCCCGGCTGTGTTACTGAAACGATCCTTGCGTTGGCAAGGTGCTTGCGTAAAAGCATACAAAAAGCCGGCGCCGTCTGGGGCGAAGGCTTGTTATCGTCAGTTATGTAAACCAAAGGCAAAGAAGCATTCACGCTTAACAGTACCTTATACTGGGTTGAGTTTCCCTTAATACTCAAAAGGATCTCATCGGCTTCGGGTTCTGCTATCTTTACGATACGCAGGCCCGTAAGCTTATCCGATAATTCTTTTCTTAAGGCCGCAACCGTAATTCCGTCAAAAGCCATTTAAAACACTCTTTCTTAAATGATCGCTTCCATGCAGATCTTCTGGGGCTTAAGTCCCATGGATTCGTAAAACTTCTCTGCGCCCGGGTTTAAAGACCAGACATTGAGGGTTATATTGTAAAACCCTTCACGTTTGGCATATTCGTAAATGTGGCGGTAAAGCATCTCTCCCACTCCGAGCCTTCGGTGGCCTTCATCCACACAGATATCATCGATATAAAGGGTCCGGACATCCGTAAGTACCGAATCTCTTAAAACCTGCTTATGAATACAGAAACCATGACCGATGACACGGTCAGAATCATCAACGCAAACAAATACCGGGGTAGTATCATCCGCAATGATGGTCTTAAGTTCTTCCCCGTTATATTTGGTGGCAGGGCCCTTAAAAAGATCGGGTCTGCCCTTATGATGCACCATGTCCACCTGCACAAGCAATGCCAAAAGCCCGTCTATGTCGGTTTCTTTGGCACGGCGGACATGAAAGTTTTCGTTAGTCCTTATGTCTTTATCCATAGAAAATCCCGCCTGAATGTAATATGCCGCTTTACTGCTTTTCCACCAGCCAGTCATACATTTCCTGATACTTTAACGCGCTCCTGTGCCAGGAGAAATCCTCCGCCATGTCGCGATCCACGATCTTGTTCCATTCGCGCTTTCTGTCGTAATAGATGCGCTCGGCGTTTCTTATGCAGTAAAGCATTTCATGGGCGTTGTAATTTGCAAAGGAAAAGCCGGTACCCTTATTTTCAAATTCGTTGTAGGGTTCCACAGTGTCCTTAAGACCGCCTGTCTCTCTTACAATGGGAACCGTTCCGTATCTTAAGGCAATGAGCTGACTCAAACCGCAGGGTTCAAAGAGGGAAGGCATTAAAAATGCATCGGAAGAAGCATAAACCCTGTGAGCAAGTTCCTCTGAATAGTAGATGTTTGCGGACACTTTCTCGGGATATTTCCAGGCAAAGTGTCTGAACATGTTTTCATACCGCTCTTCGCCGGTACCCACCACAACTATCTGCACATTATCCTGACAGAGTTCGTCCATCATATAAGCCACAAGATCGAGGCCCTTCTGGTCCGTAAGCCGTGAAATGATACCGATCATCATGGTCTTTGGATTAACCGCAAGACCCAGTTCCTGCTGAAGCGCCGTCTTGTTCTTAACCTTTTCTTTGCGGAAATTGACCGCATCGAAGGGATATTTCAAGGATTTATCGTTCGCGGGATCGTATTCCTCGTAATCGATACCGTTTACGATACCGCGAAGGTCACCGGAGCGGGCGGCCAAAAGACCGTTAAGCCCCTCTCCGTAAAAGTCCGTCATGATCTCCTGCGCATAGGTGGCGCTGACGGTGGTGATGGCGTCCGCATAAACCAGGCCGCCCTTTAAGAGGTTTGCATCCTTATAGGCTTCCAGCTTGTCTGCGGTAAAGAAATAGTCCGAAAGTCCCGTAATGTTCTGAACCTCTTTTACGCCCCATTTACCCTGGAATTTAAGGTTATGGATCGTCATTACGCATTTGATTCCGCGGTAAAAATCCGAGCCCTGGAAACGCTCCTTAAGATAAACGGGAACAAGACCTGTCTGCCAGTCGTGACAATGGATCACATCGGGCCTGAAGTCTATCAGTGAAAGTGCGGAAAGCACCGCTTTTGAGAAATAAGCATATTTTTCGATCTCAAACAACGGATCGTCGCCGTAGGGCTTGTATCCGTTAAAGTAATATTCGCTGTCTACGAAATAATAGGTAACCCCGTCCTCAACCGCAGTCAGTATGCCCACGTACTCATTCTTCCAGTTGTAATCCATGTAGAAGTGAGTCAGATATTTCATCTTGTCCTTCATTTCCTGTCTCATGCAGGCATATTTGGGCAGGAACACTCTGACATCAAAGTACTTCGAATCGATGCACTTTGGCAGGGATCCGACAACGTCGGCCAAACCTCCTGTTTTGATAAAGGGAACCCCTTCCGATGCCACAAAAAGAATTTTCTTCACTTTCGATCCTCCGGATATACATTCGCTTATATTATACTTTCCTACTTAAAAAACGTAAAGCCCAGAAGCAGAAGCACGAAATGCCAGGCTCCGCTTACCGCGTGCCAGAGAAAGACACCTGTCTGCATCAGGAAAACGGGAAGCTTCTTTCCGCTTTCAAGGAAGGATAAGTATGCGCGTCTCGCGGCGATAATAAATGCAAAATAGAGGGTAATCGAATAACCCCACATAAAATTGGATGCTTCGTCTCTGGCTCCCGATTCCGCCAAAAGCAAAGCCTCCGTAAACCCAATGACAAAGAAAAGAATGCTGCCTGCATATATTCCGTCGCTCTTAAGTTTCGGAATATTAAAGGCCAATACAACTATCAGGAAAAGGATGGACACAATCAGAGACACCTTCGGATGGTCTCCCCGTTCGGAAAAGGTCTTAAAGGGCGCAAATACAATGCTTGCCTTTTCTTCTCCCGCAAAAAGCACCAGACTCTGAAGCACCAAAACAACAAAGGAAGGAATTACCGAGCAGGCCATTACAAATACACGCAAAAACTTTGCTTTTTTGATTAAGTCCCTTAAAAGAAGGATTGCAAGGAAGGGTGCGAAAACGGTAAAGAAGCTTGCCTTAAAGCCCGTGGTCACGGTAAGCAAAAGCGTATATAAGCAAAAGCTTTTAACGTCGATGCCGTCTTTGTAGCTTCTGTAGAGTTTCACAAAGACGATCACCGTGAGCACGGCGAAAAATCTCATGAAGATATAAGTGGAATTGTGCCACATATTGGCGTTTTCATAGCCTATGTAATGCTGCCTGTTTACAAAGGGAAGGTAAAATCCCATGGCGAAATTCGAAAGTGTAGATATTATGTAAACCACAGGCGCAGGTATCTTCTCTTCCCCGGGAAGCACTTCAATGAGCCTTTTGACGAGGACTACAGCCCCCACCGTCATAAAAGAAAGCAGGCAGGGGATCGTATAATACATAAAGGGGAGCTTTGAAAGAAGGATATAAATAAAGGCACTCAGGCTGTGAAAATATCCGTTCTTTATCGCAAATATCACATGGACATAGGTATCGGACTCAAACCTGAAGTCGGGATCCGTGGGATAGACCGTAAGTTCAGCCCTGAAAAGATAAAAAAGCGCCGCAAAATAGACGCATAAGAATGCGCCGTAAAGCCACATATATAATTTTTCGTCAGCGCTTCTTTTCGGCATCTGCTCTGTCCTTTAATTCTTTGGCGTTGGTGAGACTGGCTTCACTTTGCTCATCCGCTCCGATGAGTCTTGCAAGCTCTCCGATCTCGCCTTCTCTGTCAAGCATGGAAATGTTGGTGACTGTCTTTCCCTCCGCACTTGTTTTCTTTATCTCAAAGTGCGCATCTGCCATGGCGGCGATCTGCGCAAGGTGTGTGATTGCAATAACCTGATGTTTTCTCGATAAGCGGTTAAGTTTGCCCGAAACCTCCCAGGCGGTACGTCCGCTGATACCTGCGTCTATTTCATCGAAAATAAGGGAATCGATGTCGTCCTTTTCTGCAAGAATCGTCTTTATGGCAAGCATGATTCTTGAAAGTTCGCCTCCGCTTGAAACATTCTTCATGGGCTTTAAGGGCTCACCAAGATTAACGGATATCATAAATTCGCAGGAATCAAACCCAAGATTTGAAACCTTGGACTCATCCGGTATGACCTCAATGTTAAAAGCAACGGTACCGAAGCTTAATTCCTTAAGCTCAGTTTCAAGTTCCTTTGAAAAGCGCTTTGCGGCTTCGGTCCTTAACTTACTTAAATTGCGGGCAGAAGCGGTGTAAACGGCTTCCGCTTCATCGCATTCTTTTTTGATCTTTTCCCTGTAAGCGTCGATATCCCGAAGCTTTAAAAGTTCGTTTTCTTTTTCGTCCCTTGTTTTAAGGATCTCGTCAACCGTGGCACCGTAACGGTTTTTAAGGGTGTTTATGAGGTTTAATCTTTCTTCCGTTTCTTTAAACTCTTCTTCCGAAAAGTCGGTGTCCGAAAGATATCTGGATATTTCAAGTGAAAAATCGCCTAAAAGTTCCTCGGCTTCTGAAAGTTTATCAAGGGCGGAAGTTATCCGCTCGTCTTCGCTCTTAACCCGGTTCATGCTCTGAATTGCCCTGGAAATAAGGCTGCCGGCGTCACCCGAATCATTTCCGGAAACACAGTTTAAAGCCTCGTTTAAGAGTTCCGTGTTCTTTCCCGCGGCCTGCATGATCTTATATTTTTCTTCCAGTTCCTCGTCTTCACCGGGAATCAGGTTGGCGTCGTCGATCTCCTTTATTTCGTAGGAAAGAAGGTCGATCTCGCGGTCGCTGCCCTTTTGCCTTTCGGAAAGGCTTGAAAGTTCTTCCCGAAGTGCCTTTAATTTACCGGCAGATTCGGCACATTTTTCAAGGGCGGGAGCGATCTTTTCCATACCGTAAGCATCAAGCATTTCAAGCTGGCGGGCATTATTAAGCAAAGACTGATGCTCATGCTGTCCGTGAATATCGATAAGATACTCGGCCAGTTCCTTTACCTGTCTTGCGTTTGCGATTTCACCGTTGATTTTGAAAATGTTTTTGGTAGCTGAAATTTTCCTGGAAATAACTATGGTGCCGTCATCACACGGTATATCCCAGGAATCAAGAAGCGTCCGCGCCTTGGCGCTTTCGCTGAAAGAAATGGATACGAACGCATCCTCGGCGCCGGTCCTGATCATGTCCTTGTCAGCCCTTGCACCGAGTGCCAAATTAACGGAGCCGATGAGCACGGATTTTCCTGCGCCCGTTTCTCCGGTCAAAATATTCAGTCCCTCTTTAAAATCGATCCCGCACTCTTCAATGAGCGCAAGATTCTTAACATAAATGCTTTCTAACATACTTCTCCAGTCTTCTCTCCCCGGAATCCGTATTTTTTCTCTGTAAGCTATTCATTCAAAAGAAGGTTGATTTTCTTCATGACGGCTCTGGTGTCTTCCACAGTACGGACAGCCATCATAATTGTATCATCCCCCGCAATTGTACCCACAATCTCTTTAAAATGCATTGCGTCCACGGCAGCGGCAACCGCCATGGCCATACCCGAAACCGTCTTGATGACCAGGATGTTCTGGGCCATGTCTATGGAAACGAATCCATCCCTCAACACTCTTTTAAACTTGCCGTCGAGAGTGTGGTCATTTTCTTTTTCAACGGCATATTTCTGTCTGCCGTCACCTATGGCCTTCTTGTAAACGGAAAGGGTCCTGATGTCCCTGGAAACCGTGGCCTGAGTAACATTAAACCCTTCGGCCTTCAGTCTGTCCACCAGTTCTTCCTGGGTTTCGATCTCGTTGTTTTCGATTATTTCGATAATTTTCTTCTGTCTGCCGTTTTTCACGTTTACCCCCGCTTATCAGCTCATCTTGGACTTAAGGACCTCAAGGAAACTTTCACGGTTAAGCTTCACAATCCTGGTCCGCTTGTCGGAACGGCGCATTACAAAGCCGTCTCCGGTCTTAAGTTCGAAGTGGGAAGCTCCGTCTGACATTGCAAAAGCGGGCTGCTCTCCGCCGTTCTTTGCGTCCTTGATCTCGATAAGCACTTCGTCCTCTCCCGAAAGTACGATGCTGCGGGAGTTCATGGTATGGGGACAAACAGGCGTAAGCACCAGCAGATCCGCACCGGGCTCCACTATGGGGCCGCCTGCGGAGAGGTTATATCCCGTTGAACCTGTGGGTGTTGAAACAACGACACCGTCGGCACTGTAGGACTTTAAGAAAAGGCCGTTAACGTACACATCGAAATTGATGGCTCTGTAGGGAACGGATTTTAAGACCGCAATGTCATTTAACGCCGTTGCATAGGCTACGGGCTTGTTGTTTCTGATGACACTTCCCTCAAGCATCATTCTTTCTTCGATGAAGTATTCGCCGCTTGTAAGCTTTTCCAAAGACTTGAAAATGCCGTCTCTGTCGATTTCGGCAAGATAGCCGAGGCCGCCGAGATTGACGCCGATAAGAGGAATCTCTTCCTCCACAAAATCTCTTGCGGCACGAAGCATGGTTCCGTCTCCTCCGAGAACGATGACTGCATCGGGCTTTTCACCCTTTTCAAAGCTTGCGGATTCTTCTTTTCCGTAAATCTTTTCATCGTCCATGGATTCTATGGTGACCGTTTTCCCTTTGGATTTAAGGAAATCGGCAATGCTCTTTGTAACCTGTAATTTTTCGTCCTTTGACTCGTTGGTTCGAATAAGAAAACGTTCCATCTTACACCTCTGTGTTTGTTTGCTGTCATTCAAGACTTTCATGAGCCTTGTTGACTGTGTTTGTTATGTCAACCTCTGTTACATGGTTCTCTGCAGTTTCAATTCCGTCTTTCCTGATAAAAAGAAGGTATTCTATGTTTCCCTCAGGTCCTTTAATAGGGGAATGATCAAGGCTTAGGACCGAAAAACCGGTTTGAAGGGCGAATTCTGCGATTCTTTCGATCACATCCATGTGGACATTTTTGTCTCTTACGACACCCTTCTTTCCGACCTCTTCCCTGCCGGCTTCAAATTGGGGCTTGATAAGACATACCATATAAGCCCCGGCTTTAATGATATTATAAGCAGGTCCAAGAATCTTGGTCAGTGAGATAAAGGAAACGTCTACCGATGTAAAATCCGGTTCTTCGCCTATATCTTCGGGAGTTGTGTAACGGAAATTGGTCTTTTCCATGCACACGACTCTTTCGTCGTTTCGAAGCTTCCAGTCAAGCTGACCGTGTCCCACATCGATGGAAAACACCTTCTTTGCTCCGTTTTGAAGCATACAGTCGGTAAACCCTCCGGTGGAAGCTCCTATGTCCATGCAGACACAGCCGTTTAAGTCTATGGGGAATACCTTCATGGCCTTTTCAAGCTTAAGTCCGCCGCGGCTTACGTATTTAAGTTCACCGCCCTTAACTGTAAGCTCTAAGCCCTCTCTTTCAAAGAAGGTACCTGCTTTGTCTTCTCTCTGTCCGTTAACGAAAACATTGCCGCTCATGATGAGGGCCTTCGCCTTCTCCCGGGAGGAGGCGTATCCCGCTTCCGTTACCAGAACATCCAGCCTTTCTTTCATAAATTTACCTGTTATTTTCGAGGAACGCTACAATGCGCTTTACAATCGACTGCGCATCCAGTCCCGTTTTCTTTTTCAAAATGTCGACGCTTCCGTGCTCCAAAAACATATCGGGAAGGCTTACGTTTACAAGGTCCATATCGATACCTTCGTCAAAAAGAAGCTGTCTTGCTCTTTCACCGAATCCGCCGCTCGTAACGTTTTCTTCCATGGTCACAAGAAGGGAATGGTCTCCGGATATTTCCTTTAAGGTCTCCGAATCTATGGGCTTTGCAAACCTGGCATTGATGAGGGTGCAGGATAAACCTTTGTCCTTTAAAAGGTCTCTCACTTCAACGGCGGTTTTAACCATGGAGCCGAGAGCCAAAAGAGCAATGTCTTTTTCCCGATAGATTATCTCGCTCTTGCCAAGTTCCACGGGGGTTCTGAACTCTTCAAGTCCGTCGTAAGCTTCGCCCCTTGGATATCTGATAGCCACGGGTGCTTCAAGGGCAAGTCCGAACTTAAGCATAT
>JAEEGK010004476.1_pt1 | contig 34226 bp, 15 predicted proteins | sample 8958771 | NCBI WGS metagenome assembly JAEEGK01 (sample SAMN16246547, study PRJNA631951) | gut metagenome | biome: gut microbiome; feature: rumen; material: SC-attached | host: Bos | place: Iran: Karaj | collected 2018-10 | reverse complement strand
TATATCCGATCAGCGACCGTTGAGGGCCTGGGCCATACGGCCAAATATACAATTGCACAAGTGTACATATCGAACTTAAAACGCCGGCAATCAATAATGACCCAATAATATTTGTCACCAATTCATCACGATGCAACCTGTAGGTCTTACTCATGATTTTTCTGCTATAAAGAAACACCGCAAAAATCATCAGGAAGGTAAAAGGCACATTGAACAATAAGACCAGTGCAAATCTAGGCTTTACGAATTTGTAACCCTCTTGGAACCTGTCAGCCTGAAATAGGCCGGGGCATCGTTTTTGAAAGGCACCGAATACATATTCATTCGGACCGACAATATGGTCTTTCTCCATATCAACTTCTTCCTGCTCGTTCGAGCTGGCAAAAGTCGGTCTGCCAAAATAATGGCTCAGTGCAAATAGGGAATAATAGGCAATCGTTATTGCGAGCGACAACATGACAACCCGCTTCAGCGAAAGGTATTTGTCGACATTATTCATTTTCTGCTTATTCATGACACAAGAATTTATCATCCAGCAAGGGCTCCAAAGTTATTTACAAATCTGTTATGGCCATCTTTCCAACGAATGAAACGGAAAAAATAAAGCTTGAATTTATCTTTGGGTACAATAGCAATTATCAGTATTTTGTAAATTTGCAGTGTTCCTAAGAAACCCTTTTTTAGGGCACGATGACAAAACAGACATTAATTCAACTTATAACTAACTAAAATTTAAAAAGTTATGAAAACAGGTAACAAATTCTTCGCCGAATTGCTCGGCACATTCGTCTTGGTCTTCGGCGGTTGCGGTACCGCCCTCTTCGGACACGTTGGCTTCCTTGGCGTAGCCATCGCCTTCGGTCTCACCGTGGTGGCCATGGCCTACGGCATCGGTCACATCTCGGGTGCCCACCTGAACCCTGCCGTCAGCTTTGGTGTGTGGGCCAACGGCCGCATGACCTTTAAAGAGATGCTTTGCTACTGGGCTGCCCAGATCATCGGCGGTATCATCGCTGGTGCTTTGCTGCTTGTGATTTGGAACGCTGCCGGCCTGGGTGCCACTGGCGTCTTCGCTGCCAACGGATTCGGTGCCGACTTCGCTGCCGCCACAGGCAATCCTGACTATCTGAAAGTCTCGATGGGCGGTGCCTTCCTCGTCGAGGCCCTGCTGACCTTCGTGTTCCTGATGGTCATCCTCGGCGTCACCGACGGCTGCCATGCCAACGGCAAGTTCGGCGGCCTGGCCATCGGTCTCACCCTGGTGCTCATCCACCTCATCAGCATCCCGCTGACCAACACCTCCGTTAACCCTGCCCGTTCGCTTGGCGTAGCCCTATTCTCCAACTGCGAAGGCTGGAGCGCCATGGGGCAGCTCTGGCTCTTCATCGTGGCTCCGCTCGTGGGTGCCGGTCTCGCCGGTCTCTGCTACAAGTGCCTTTGCGGCTGCTGCAAGAAAGAGAAATAAAATGTTTCATTAATTAAATGGATTTCAGGCCGTTTCATTCGCTGGTGATACCGGCAAATGAGACGGCCTTTCCGTTTCAACAATACAAATGTTCAACATTAAATGACGTTTTATTTCTTAGCTATAAGCTATAAGCCGTAAGCATTAAGCTTAGTGGCAACAATGCTAAAAGCTTACGGCTTAAAGCTTAAAGCTAAATAAAGCTCTCGTATATTCTATGTAATCTTAATTTACTTCTCAACTTATTATGAAAAAACTATCCTTTTTATTATTGGCATTCTTCTCTCTATCGTTAGGAACGAACGCCCAACAGCCCGCCACCCGGGCTTTCATCGATGACAATGGCGTGATCCAAACCGAGACCGTGCTGACCCAGTTGCCGCCTGCGGCTCGTGACGGGCTGACTCCTATGCCAGGATTCCCGTTGAACTTCGCTTCCAACACCACCTATAAGCCCGCGCGCGGCGTGACCTTGGCCGACCTCAATAACGACGGGGCCGATGAAATCATCCTCTGTCACAACGAAGAGCTCAACGTCATCGACGGACAAGGCAACGTGCTTTGGACACAGCCGCTTGCTGGAGGCATGGGACAATATCCCGCCACGGTGGGCGACATCAATAACGACGGCGTGCTTGAAATCGTGGCCCTCACCGCCTATGGCAATGCCCGCGGCGGCTTCAACATCTTCGATGCCAACGGCAACGTCGTGTTTTCGACGGTCACCAACAACAACCCGCTCATCTGTGCAGCCACTTTGGCCGACCTCAACAACGACGGCGAGCTGGAGATCATCTTCTGCGGTCGCGGCAAAGCCTCAGCCAACATCTCTCCCGGCATCCATGTATGGAACATCCAGGGCGAAGAGATGGAAGGCTTCCCCTTTGAACTGCCAGCCAACCCCGCCATCACGCCTACCGTGGCCGACATCGACGACGACGGCTTCCTTGAGATTTTCGCCGCGACGACCTCGATCCTGTATTGCATCAGCCACACGGGCGAGGAGATTTACACCGTGGATGGCCAAGGTGCCTACAAATATTCCTACCAGTCGCCTCTCGTGGTCGACCTTGACGGTAATGGAGAATGGAGCCTGGTCGGCGCCTGCCATGGCGACAACCCGAACCATTACATCCGCGATGCCCGCACGGGCGAATACCGTGATGGCTGGCCGAAGTCCATCCCCTATTGGACCTATTCTCCCCCGACGGTGGCGAAAAACGGCGAGCATCATGCCATCTTCATGGGGATGTCGGGTGAAGGCAACGTGTTCTACCAATATGATGCCGAGGGCAACGTGGCTCCTGGTTTCCCGCTCAACCTGACTTCGGGCATCGAAGGCTTTATCTCGGTGGCCGACATCGACGGCGACGGCGAGAACGAGATCATCACCGACTTCAACCTGATGGAAGGCGACCTGGGCTACATCCGTGCTTGGGAGATGGACGGCACTGAGGTGACTGACGGCTTCCCGCTCCGTCCGCAAGGCCTCTCCTACATGAATGGAGCCAACTTCGGTGATATCAACGGCGACGGCCAGCTGGAGCTGGTCACCCTGACCTACTTACAGACCTTCTCTCCCGACGACCCCGTCATCGTCACCGCCTACGCCTTGAACCAACCCGTCGAGAACCTGGTCTTCGGCACCTATAAAGGTAGCAACGACCGCGTGGGATGGCTTCGTGAAGAAGAGGTGGTCATCAGCTGCGACCCCATCAACAACCTTGTAGCCTCTGCTTTTGGTGACCTGCCCGAGGTGTATCTGTCATGGACCGAACCCGAGCCTGGCTCAACAGGAAACTTGATGGGTTACAGAATCCAGAAAGACGGGACCCTGACGCCTGAGCTAATAGAAACCACTGAATATGTGGACACCTCCGTTGCGTTTGGCGAGACGCATGAATACCTTGTCGTCGCAGTCTTCGACGACGGTTGCGAGTCCGCTTCCGAGACGGTGGAAGTGACCGTGACTTGGGATGCCGTACAGGAACAAGCCAAGGAAGCCAAAGTCTATCCGAATCCCGCCAAAGACTTGATTCATGTGGAGGGAACCGGCCTCCTTCAGGTGGAACTGTTCAATATCATGGGTCAAACTGTGCTGAGAGCCGACGAAAACTTCAAGTCTATCGACATCAGCCACCTGCAAAACGGCATCTATTTCGTCCGCCTCAAAACCACCCAAGGAGAAAAAACCATCAAATTAATCCTAAATTAATAGCCCCCAAAAACTCTCAATTATCAATTAACTACGTTGAATCTTCGATTTCTCAATTGTCAATTACTCTAAACTCTAAACCCTAAACTCTAAACTCAAAATTATAGCCGAATGGCAGGCATATACATTCACATTCCCTTCTGCAACTCGAAATGCGCCTATTGCGGGTTCTATTCGCTGCCTTCCTTGAAACTAAAAGAGCGGTTCTTGGAAGCACTGAAGGCAGAGATTGTGGAACGTAAGAAATTCCTAAGCGCAGGAGATTGCGGGTCTTCGCCCGCAATGAGGCCTGCGCTTAGGAATAGTCTAAACCAGCCCGCGATCAGACCCACACTTGAAGACAACCCTGACATATCAATAATTAATACCATCTACTTCGGTGGCGGCACCCCATCGCTGCTTACGGTGGAAGAAATCGGCGAGCTGCTGCACCATATTAATAGGCACTATGCCGTGGCCAGCCATGCCGAGATCACCCTTGAGGCCAACCCCGACACATTGTCGCTGGACTACCTCGAAGGCTTGCGCCGACTCGGTGTCAACCGGCTCAGCATCGGCATCCAGAGCTTCTTCGACAACGATTTGCACTACCTGAGCCGTCGCCACGACTCCATTCACGCCCGACAGTGCATCGAATGGGCCAAACAGGCAGGCTTCAGTAACATCAGCATCGACTTGATTTATGGCCTCCCCATCTCCGATGCCGAGCAATGGAACCGTAACCTCGACCTTTTCTTCGAACTGGACCTCCCCCACCTCTCGGCCTACGCGCTCACCTTGGAGCCCAATGCCATCCTGACCAAACAGATCGAACTGGGCAAGGTGCCACCTGTCAACGAAGATGATGCCTTGCGTGATTATGAGATTCTTTGCCGTCGCGCTGCCGAGAACGGTTATCTGCATTACGAGATTTCCAACTTCTGCCGCCGTGGGATGCACTCCAAGCACAACGCCAGCTATTGGTTCGGCACCCCATACGCGGGCTTCGGGCCTTCGGCACATTCCTACGATGGGACTTCTAGACAATGGAATGTATCAAGCGTGGAGAAATATTGTTCTTTTTCATCTTTGGATGAAAAAGAACAAATTTCTCCAGAGCAACACTACGACGAATACGTCATGCTGCGCCTCCGCACCCACTGGGGCATCGACCTGAAATACATGAAACGAGAGATGGGCGAACGCTTCTCCAGCTATTGCGAAGCCCAAGCCCAGCCTTTGATTGACCAAGGCAGGCTCTCACAGATACGGGAATTTCTCTATCTCACTGACAATCAAATGCTTTTCGCTGATAGCGTAGCAGAAAAACTGTTCTGGGAATAGAGAAATTGAAGCCGGATTAGGGTGCACGCAAAAGTTAAGACCCATATCTCTACTTTTTTTGACCCATATCTCTACTAAAAACACTATGTGGTTCTGGAGAAGGAAGTGTGGGGTTTATGGCATAATAACGCTCTCCACTTCGGCCTTAGTGAACCCGATCTTGAAGATATGCGTAGGCTCGAGGTGGTAGATTTCATGCTCGGCATGGAAACGCTTTTCGCCACCGCCTGTGATGTTAAGCATCACCACATCATCTGTCTTCACCATGTCACGCTCTATGGCCTGCTGCAACGAAGCCGTGGCCACTGCTGCGGCATGGTAGATGTCGATGCCTTCGGTCTCCTCAAACAATGCCTTGGCAGCGTTGGCTTCCGTATTGCTGACGGCGAGGATGTCGCCATGGGTGTCCTTCAGCGCATCGTACAAGCCTCCGGCAAGACCGTAAGGTGGCTTGCGGTTGGAGAGCACCGGGGCACAGATCTCGGCTGCGTCTTTGCGGGCCTGGTCGGCGTCGTAGGGCAACAAGGCGCGTGAATCGGCACGCCAAGCATCGTACATAGGAACAAAAGGTTTATTTTGGGAGACCATCAGGCGGGCTTTGTTGGTGCCGAAGCGGCCGTCCTCAATGAAACGCAGGTTGGCTTCCCAAGCGGCGATGGCACCTGTGCCGCTACCCACAGCCTGGAAATAGAAGTCGGGCGTGCGGCCGATGAAGGTTGTGGCCGACATCATAGTGGTGCTCATGCCGTCGCGGCGGGCGATGTTCTTGGCGCCGCCTTCGGCGAGAAAGCCATCCAGCTCGCAGACCACATTCGAGAGGTTGATGGCATCGAAATAGTCGCTGCCCGACTCGGTGGTGATGAGCTTCACACAAGGCTTCAGAGGTTTGTCGAACCACAAGGCGTTGATGTTGTCCTGGGGCACGCAAAGCAGCAGCTTGATATTATTGTCGGAGCACACCTTGGCAAAGGCGCGGGCCGTGTTGCCTGCCGAAGCTACCACCAAGACCTTGTCTTTGAGGTCTTCACCCAGACGCGCGCACACCGAGAAAGCCTCCATCTCCTTGAAGGAGCATGTCGTCATGCGGGCACCGCGTTCAGGCCAGTAGCCATTAAAGGTGATATACAGGTTGCGTAAACCCAGACGTCGGGCCAGGCCTTCGCTCTTATAAGTGATAGGCTCTGAGGGGTTTTTCAGCATGGTCTTGATGGGCAGCCAGTCGGCATAGCGGTACAAGCCCAGGCAGGCCTCTTTCTTCACTTCAAGTTGTTTCTTCTCATAGATGGGACGCACCATGCTCGGTGTGGGACATTCCTTGTCGTCCAGAGTCCAACCTTCGTCCTCAAAGACCCGTCCAGTTGCTACAGTCAGCAGCTGATATTTTGTCTCGGTGAAAATCATTTTCTATTTGTATTATCCTATTATGGCGCAAAAATACAAAAAGTAAATAAGCAGATAGTAAATATCTTTACTATTTTTGGGGTTATTTATGAAATGCATAGTATTAATAAACAAAGATTTTGAAGACAATGGCATACCACCTTTCGAATCAAGTGGCCATATCTTCAAAATCTTCGACAAAGGTAGCTTACCAAAAAAAGGCAAGCCAGCTTCTATTCTTTATATTATTCCTCGCGGCGTTTTCTTGCAACAGCATAGGCTGCACCAAGGCTCACGAGCACAGCAATGCCACTACCTAAAGGACTCGAAGCATCAACGTCATCTTCCATTGCATGCTCTGGGAACAAAGGTTCCTCTTGAAATTTATGGAAAATCCCTGGACCCTTTCCAAAGAGGCCAGCCTCTTCGTATGTTTCATCGCTAATCTCTTGTGCGAAAGCCATGGTGCCCATTCCAAGGACGATGGCAATGGTCATTATCAGTTTCTTCATTGTTTATGTTGTTGTTTATTTGTTGATCGTTGAATTGTTGAATTGTTGTTTTTGGCTGTAAGCTTTAAGCCGTAAGCTATAAGCTTGGTTGATGCTGAGCTTATAGCTTACAGCTTATGGCTTACGGCTTCAAATCATCTCACCACCACCTTCTGAACTTTCACATTGTCGCCGTTGATAAGGCGGAGCATGTAAACACCCGGTGTGGCCTCAAAACTCTTGCTGTAGCAGCCATTGATTTGTTCGTTGCAAAGGACACGCCCATTGAGGTCAATGATTTGCAGGGTGGCTTTGCCATTATTGTTGATGACCCAGTTGCCGTTGCTGAAAAAGGCGAATGACTCACTGTCACCCTCTACATCCTCGCAGGCAGCAGCAAACACCAGCTTGAAACGGCTTTCATAGTCGTTCAAATTGGCTTCAAACGTATAACTAGAGGTCTGGAGCAAGTCAACATCCGTGCCCGTCATGTTGTCGATGAGGTGGAGGTAATTCATATCCACGTTCTCTGTATCGATACTGAGGGTATAGGTGCCGTTCTTGCTGGCACTGAAGTTAAGTGGAAGCTCACCTTGGACAGCACTGCGCACTACTGCATAGTCATGGTTACCTTGTGGAATATAAAGCTTGGTATTGTTTTCGTTGAGCATGAACTTAGGCAACATTTCGCCTTCGTCGAAGCTGACAATAGCACGGTCGATGGAAACACCTCTATTTTGGGTAAGGTTGATAATCAATTGCTCTCCGCTTTTGGAAGGAGCTGTAGTACTGAAGTTCAAGGTGTTGTCATCAGTACCTGTTGCTCTCACGAAAACACCTTCCATAGGTGCAATTGCACCACTTTCAGCTTCAAGTTCAGTATTTTCCAAATTTGTCCTATAAAAGAAATCCCTATCGATATAAGCAGTCTCAGGGAAGGGATTGCCCACGAGGTTCCAGCCTATCAAATCCGTGTTTTGATCACCTGCATCATATACCAACGACACTTCGAAAGGCTCACTGGCAGTGAATGGTGCACCGATGAATTTAAGAGTGACATCGTTACTATTGGCATAAAGATAGCCTTTACCAGGTTCAAGGCTGAATTCAGGATTCAAATTCGTATTTCCAGGATTAGGTTTATAGTTAACCCATTCCTTTTCCTTGGTTTGGTCGTAATAGTAGAGGTCGTAGCTGGGTGAAAGCATATCTGTCACATTCTCAGGACTCACCTCTCCAATGGGCGAAGCAATGAGATAGTAGTGGTCACTAGTGCCAGTGTAATGAGTAATGTCCTTGGTAAAATAAGTGTGGAACGGCAATATTATTGGGTTGTCTATAGAGCCACAACCATTTTCAGAGACAGTAGTAGTAAAATCACACATATCATACTCTTTGCCAGTACTGTGTATATACATCTTAAAAGAGACAGGTTCGCCAGCAAGTGAAAAATGTACACTATTCATGACGTAAAGATGTAATGTTGGGGCAACACTAAACAAAAACGTTGACATTCTACACTCATCGTCAACAAAAGCGGCTATTTCGATGTCATAATCGTAATTATTAACTTGAATGTCTGGATTACCTACATAGTTGCCATCAAGAGTAACCCAAAAAGCTACAGTCATATTATTCAGGAAATCATTGTCGTTACAAGTCCAGTGATGGGTTTCTTGGGCAAAGACTGATCCGCCGAAAAACAGGGATACAATCAGAATAAATAGATATTTCTTCATTTTACTTAGATGTTTTTATTTGTCTTATTTTATTAAAATGTGCAAAAATACTGATTTTTCTATTGTTACAATTCTTTTTTCCCGTTTTTTAGTTATTTCATGGTTGCACATAGAAACTTTTAGCGGGATTTGAGAAAATCAAGGTTTTATTTTCCGTAGCTTTAGATTCATATATATAGCCTTTACCTGGCTCCAAGGTCAAGGAGCCGATCCATCTCCCGAGATTGCCGCTGTAAGAAGCATAGCTCCCACTCTTTGACTTGATCACGTCTCCTGCAGTTGGCGTATAGCCCGACATCGCCTCGCTCACGCTGAGGCTGACGCTGGGTGTATAGCCTATCCATGTGAATCCTGGCTTGAGGATGATGGGACACTCCGACGGGTTGACCGGAGTACCCGTCAGGCTGATGTCGCACGACGTGTTGGCCTGTATCTTGTACATCTGGCCAACCGTGATTTCCGTCAACGTGCCGAACCATCCCCCCAGATTCGTCGAGTATGTGCGGTATGAGCCATCCTTAGCCACGATTTTGACACCATTGGCACCAAGACCCTGCTCTATCTGGGCGAGCAGGTCGTCTGCTACAACCTGTGCCGACCACCAATTCCAGCCTGCCACGAGGCTGATAGTCTGGGTGATGGAGGCACCTTGGGTGACCTCGCCGCTGAGGATGACGTTGCTGGAGAGACTGCCCGCACTGACAGACAAAGTCTCCGATTCGTAAACGCCTTGGCCGAGACCTGCTTTCATGCGGACATACACGTTGGCGGTGACAAGTTCCGCGTTGGTCGGGTTGATTGGTGTCACTGGATCTCCGCCTTCTACGATGTTGATGTCGTCAACCAACAGCGAGGCCTGGTCGGCAATTGCGGTATGGCGGATGGCCACATAGCCTTGGCCTGAATAGGCGCTCAAGTCGACGGATACCAAGGTGTAGTTGGTAGATGTCACTTGGGTTGAAGACAACAATGTGGTCGTGAACTGATTGATGGCGGTAGACCCTGTCGACAGATGAACAGAATAGTAATCCGTATAGCTGGTATTTGTGATCTTTATATAGAAACTCATGCTACCTCCCAGTGTAATTTGAGGCGAAATCAGCCAATCGTCAACGGCATTCGACGCATCGTAAACTGAACCCACATAATAACTTCCGCTATTCGAAGTATAAACAGTACCCGAAGCACCTGAAGGGTTATAGCCGCTTTGTCCCACAGCCCATGTAGTCGAGCCGTTGTCGCTGCTGCTGACGGTCCAGCCTTGAGTGGTGCCGTCCTCGAAACCGTACGTGATCTCTTCGCGATTGCCTCTGCTGGATACTGGAATGGTCAGTGTGCTGCCGTAAGTGCCGTCTGCCTGGTTGCTCACCTCGAAATGCTCGGGAGCGGTCACCATGATGTCCTCGGCTGCGCAGGCCACAAGGGTGACAGCCTTGTCCGCCGACGGTCCCTCGCCTTGGGCGTAGGTAAAATCGTCCAAGGTATTCGGAGTGACCGACAATGACTCGGTGGTGCCATTGGCGGTCTTGGTGAAGACAACCTGATTGACACTATTCATGCGGTTACCGTTCCCAGACACGGAAGCTGGATCATAGTTGGTATTCTTGCCGGAATTGTAGAGTGCCCTATTGTTTGCAGTATACACATAGAAAGAGAGTGTAGCAGATGCTGAAGAACCCGTGTTGTCATCCACGGTGAGCAACAGGTTGCTCGTGCCGTTATATTCAAATGGCGTGTCCAACGTGATAGTCGTCCATCCAGAGGAGACGAAAGTGACGTTACCTGAATAAACACGGTTGACGGTATTTTGCTGCACCCAATCAGATTTGCTTAAAAAAGCGTCCTTCGCAGTATGCGAAAGATAGACGTCAATGTTTCTTGTGGCTGTATTGCTGCTTGACACCTTGAAGGCTATCTTAGTGATTGTGCCAGCATCACCCAATTCAGCGGCAGTGTAAATCTGCTGGGATATTGAATAGTATTTGGGGCTAAATGTGGAACTACTGATATTAGTTGGCACATTCGAGTTCGTGCTATTTCCGCTTCCAATAGTCACGTCGCCGCCTTGCGGTGCACTGAAGACACCCACCACTGTGACATCATAATCTGGCATGGTGAAGCTGTTGCCACTCACCGTTACAGTAGTATTCACGTCGCCAGTCTTGAAGACGACCCAGCTATTGAGGACATAGCCCGTAGCAGGTGTGGCGGTCAAGATAACGGTGGTGCCAGGGACACAATTGGTCGTATTGGCGCCGATACTGCCGTTGGTAGCCTCGGCCAAGGTGACATTGTAGCCTTGCACAAAGGTCGCACTCACCGTGACATCACTATCGGGCATGGTGAACTGGTCGTTCGTCACGGCGATGGAGTTGTTGTTGGCATCCCTGACATCCCAAGCCGAGAAGAAGTAACCCGAAGCCGGGGTGGCACTTAAAGTGACGGTCTCGTTCTTGTAGGCCGTGGTCGGGTTGGCACTGATGGTGCCATTCTCAACGGAATTGCAAGACACCGTATGAGGAGTCAAAGCCGTGAAGTTAGCAACGTATGTCGCATTACCCGTTACCGTAAACGTGTAAGGGTTTTCGGTGCTTACTTGAGTGCCGTTCTTCGTCCATCTGCTGAACTCATAGTGGTTGTTGGCTGTGGCAGTCAAGGTGCAGCTGGTGTTGCCGTAATACTGGCCTGCGCCGCTCACCGTACCACCATTACTCGGACTGGCAGTGGCAGTGATGGTATATTGCGTACCACCCACAATACTGATGGTGCCGAAATAAGGCTGATATTGCTGGCGGGTGACAACCACATACAGTGTGCCGTTGCTCGGGATGGCATTGGTGAAATTCACGGTAGCCACACCCGATTCATTGGCCTCGGCAACACCGTAGATGACCGAACTGTTGTCTGTGACGGCGACATAGGAACCAGCCAAGGCGTTAACGGTGATAGAAGTGGTACCTGGGGTGACCGTGCTGGGTATCGTCACGGTGTTCACTTCCGGTTTGGTAATGTAAGGCATCACAGAACCATCTCCGAAGGTATGGTAGAACTGGAAGTAATAGTGAGCCGAATTTTTGCAATTGCCACTGGTAACACCAGAATTCTGGTTGCCGTTGGTGACGGCTTGCTGCACAGCGAGGTTACCCAAATACATCAACGCTGAGGCTGAGTTCCAATAATTATCCATAAACATCACGTCGTAGACGCCCTTGGTCGATCCTGATACCGAAGGAGGATTGCCAGATTCAGAGAATGAGTGAGCTCCCACAGCCCAATAATAGTCTTCATACCAGTACGAATATGGAGAGCAACCCACATATGCTATGGCACCAGCATTAGGAACACGTATCATGGTTTCGCCAAAGCTTGCGGTTGTACCTATCGCAGAACCAGGGGAATAATCCGTTGTGGTATTGTTGAAATTGCCTGTCAAACAGCAGTTGCCAATACCGAAGAAGTACTTGCCAGTGTTGGAGAGTGTAGCGGCCTGCGTTGCTGTAAATTGCGGCACTTGCCATTCTTGTCTGGCTCCATGTGCCGTGTAATTCACGATGCAAGCACCATCATTGATGCCGTTGTAAACGCCATGATTGGTGCCACTGTAACCTTGTGATGAAGAGGTCGATACAACAGCACGAATCGTGCCTCCGTTAAAGCCTCCATAGGTGGTGTTAGAGGTGTTGAAATAGTTGTTTTTACCGTAATTTATGGTCGGTTTGGCGACAATAGGTGTCCAATCGGAATCCCAACCACCGACAAGCAAAACGTTGTTCAAGTAGTTGCCGCCATCGGTGAACTCGTATCTTTCATACGTCAGCACCTTATTGATATAATTGGTCAAGTGTGTGGTGTTCTCCACCGACATACGGCTGTAGTACATGTCGGGAAAGTAATTGTTGGTATTTGACGAGAAGTTGACGCTCGAATACCCAAGGTCAGATGCACAGGAGTATGAAACGCTCTTTGTCATATATTGTGGCACTTGTCCCGTGTCGCCAATCACAATAAGGTAAGTGTAGGCGTTGCCTGCTGAAACAGAAGCGTTGTATTTCGTCTTGATGAACGAAGCGATGGCACTTGCTGAGGTTCCTGTCTCATCGGTGTAGTGGATATCAACATAGTAGCCTTTCTGGAGCTTCCATTGCAACCATTCGTTCAACGAGCTATTGTTCTTGAAGCCCGAATAGCAAATTACCAACATTTTGACTGGCGTATTGTACAGGTCAGGGTGGTCTGTGTAGACATCAGTTATAGCCCTACCATTGAATAGTTGTGCATAAACGGGTTCAAAAGCCGGGCTGTAAGTCCTGAGCAGCATGTCCTCGGTTGCTTGGGTGTCGCCGCCATCGAAGTGAACGGTGACTTCAATGTCGTTAAACACACGGATGGTGTTGTTGACTGGGTCGTAGCTCACGGGCTCGATGGTCATCGTGCCGAGTTGCACGCCACGCATCGTGCCTTCCACACTTACAGAAGCAGCTGGGACAGAACGCAAGCCACGTGTTTGGTAGGCGGTCTCATTCATAACGAAAGGCACCTCTTCGGGTTTTTGGTCTTTACGCACCGAGGGTTGGCGCGGTACCAAAGTCTTCATATCGTAGTCTTCAAGACGGTAGTCCGTCGTGCTGTAGCTCGTGATTTCGATGCTCGGATTAGCACCGAAAGGTACGGCGATGAGTTGGTTGATGACGGGAACCTGAGGATCGCCTACATTACCGCCAAGGACGGTGTTAGCCAGGCTGAGCCAAGAGAAGGTCCCACGTTCACTTTCGTAGTCTTGCGCCTCAATGGTTGAAAAAGAGAACGAAGCCTTGAGGCTTGTCATATCACTTTTCACACACTCGGCCTTGTCTGCCGAACGCAGCTGGATGCTTTGCTGGGCCATGGCACTTACACCAAAGACTACCAACAATAAAAACAATAATACTTTTTTCATGAGTTTATACTAGTTAATACAATAATTATCAATTCCCAGAAGGATAATAGAAAGTTTTTGTTTCCGTAGCTTTCGATTCATATATATAGCCCTTACCTGGCTCCAAGGTCAAGTCGCCGACCCATCTCCCGAGATTGCCGCTGTAAGAGGCATAGCTCCCACTCTTCGACTTGATCACGTCTCCTGCAGTTGGCGTATAGCCCGACATCGCCTCGCTCACGCTGAGGCTGACACTGGGTGTATAGCCTATCCATGTGAATCCTGGCTTGAGGATGATGGGGCACTCCGACGGGTTGACCGGAGTACCCGACAGGCTGATGTCGCACGGCGTGTTGGCCTGTATCTTGTACATCTGGCCAACCGTGATTCCCGTCAACGTGCCAACCCATCTCCCCAAACTCGTCGAATATGTGCAGTATGGGCCATCCTTAGCCACGATTTTGACGCCATTGGCACCAAGACCCTGCTCTAACTGGGCGAGCAGGTCGTCTGCTACAACCTGTGCTGACCACCAGTTCCAGCCCTGCACAAAGTTGACAGTCTGAGTAGCGTATGCCCCAAACTCATACGCACCCATGTCAATCTGTCCGTTCTTCACTCTCGGTTCGCCTGCCAAGTCTGTTGCCAACGGGTCGAGGGTGAGCAGACTAACATCGCCAGCATCAATGCAGGGCGAGCCGGCTTGAAGGGCCCAGTCGTAAATCAAAGGATCCACGTTTTCATCATAGCCTAAATAGGTAGTCGGGTTGACGAAGAGTGGGTCGTTGTCGTTTCCTTCGGTTCCACTGACTTGTTGGCTCACCAACGTATGGTTCATGTTGAGTTCATATTGACAATCCCAAATGTTATTCATCCAAGTTGAATAACCAGAAATGATGCAGTTGTTAAAATCAATAATGCTCTTTCTGTCGCTTCCTCCCAAATTTTCAAGTATAAACAACTCATCAGCAGTATTGGCAATAGTTGTGTTGTTTAGAGTGGTGTGAATGCCATCGATTTGGAAGAACAATCCTCCCTGATTATTCACAATCAGCGAGTTATTAATCGTTAACTCATGATTGTTTCTGATGCTACCCCAGTGGCTGCTAGCAGTCGAACTGCTGTTGGCAATGACACATCTTTCCATGACCAAAGAGCCTTTCACTCCAATGGTACTTCCATCCACACCAGAGTTGTCTTCGAACACGCAATCTGTAGCTGTGGCTGTTCCCTCAACATAAAGTGCTCCGCCATCTGTTTGAAGATTCAAGACAACAGAACCAATATTGCCGCCAGTTTCAGGATCTCTCCATGGCCTGACCCCAGTGTTTCCTATGAAATGGCAATTCACGATGTCTGCGCTTCCTATCACGGACAACGCTCCTCCCGAGCAAGTGCCAGCATCGTTGTTGATGAAGCTGCAATTGTCAACATAACTATATCCCCATGCCTCAATGCCAGAAGTTCTTTTGCTTGCAAAGTTGGACGATCCACCTACAGGAAAATGAGTGGAAGTATAGTAATTGGAGTTGTTGTTGGTCACGTTGCAATTGACCAATTCAAGGGAATCCCAAATCATCATTACAGCAATATAGTGCTCAGAACGGTTGTTATTGAAAGTTGTGTTGTGAACCTTCATCTTTCCTGGGCTCATGATGACCCCATAACAATCTGCATAGTTGTCTTCGAATACCGAGGCATCGACTTCCATTGTTCCACTATTGAAAATAGCTCCATTGTTGTTACTGTAATTGGATTGGAAAAGACAATTGTTCAAAGAAACAAATCCTTGGTCAGTGTTGCACAAGACACCTGCACTGAGGTATGCCGTATAGCCAGTCCAGAAGCTCATATATGTTTCCCCTACCTCTTGGGTGTCATTGTTCGACAAGTTAGAGTCTATGATTTCCAGTTTTCCTGAGTTATAGATGCTTCCCTCTCGGTTGTTATGCACTTGGCATTGATTCATTGTTACGGCAGTGCTTTCATTGACAAGAAGCGCGGCACCTCTATGAGTGGGAGTATACCCTTTAGTAAGGGTCAAGCCGTCCAAGATGGCGTTTTGTTTCCAAAGGGTGCTGGCATCAGGAGTGACGAAAAGACCGTTTGTATTGTTGGTTTCATCGTCATCACCTTGCAGTTCGCCGCAGAAGATGGTCAAATTGTTTTCAACGTCGCGTTCTTCAAGGGTGGTCTCGTCGCCTGCAAAGCCTCCATACACACCAACACCTTCGTTCAAGACGAAATGCTTTGACGCATCAGAATCCCCACAAGGAAGATAGGTGCCGATAGCCACCCAAAAACAATCATCGCATTGGGCATTCTGAAGGGCATCGGCTAATTTCGTGTAACCGCTTTCCAAAACCGTGTTGCCATCCAAGGCATTTGCCCATGAGGAACCGTCCATAGTGCCTGCACCGTCTTCGCTGACATACAGCACACCGAGCACACGCAGGTGCAACTGGGTCAAGTGATTACCTTCTCCGTCTGTCCAAGCGTGCTCATAAGTACCTGGTTCACTCAATAACGTGCCGAAGAAATCGTATGTTTCTCCTTGCATGATAGAGACATAAACGACATCGACTAGTACGGATTGAGCCTCGTGCAATGCTTCATATACCCCCATGTCAACGATGCCATTTTGGAAAACACGTGGGTTGGCATCCATGTCATAGTCGGGCAAAGTTGTTCCCGCAAGGGTATGGGTGCCTGCGTCAATGCAAAGGGAAGATGCTGCCAAATGCCAATCACCTTGTGACTCAGTGAGCCCAACATCCTCAGTAGGTGTGATGAATTGAGGTCCGAAAAGGTCGTTGTTGTTGGACGAAAGCGAGATATTTCCGTTATCGGTGTTGGTGAGGCCTTCAATGGCACAATGATTCAGTGTAGTGTTGGTTTGCGAGATGCTTGAAATAAAACTGAGATTGTAGTTGTCGTTGCCCCAAATGATGTTGTTCGTTAAATTGGAAAAGGCATTGTTGTCTTCCAAGCTCACGTATAGGCCACCACCTTCGTTTTTCACAACATCGCTTTGTAGCAGATCGGAGTTGTTGAGATAGAGACCTCCACCTTGGACCGTCGCTAGGTTGTTACCGACATGCGACTGAACAATTGCAGTGTTGTTGGCATAAATGCCACCACCTTGCTGGGCATTGTTGTTTGTTACAAAACAATTCTCCACCGTAGCGTTTTCTGCATAAATTCCACCACCTTTATCGTTAGCTGTGTTATACTCCAGGGTGCAGTTTGACAGGGTCATATTGCTCAGCAAATAAGCGCCAGCACCTTTGTCGGCAGCACCGTTGCTCAAGGTGAAGCCATCAATTATGGCAGCTTTTTCCGCTACCAACGCGTCATTTTGGTTCAATACGCGCAGCGTATTATTGCCGTCTAACACGGAGGCATGGCTCATAAAGTCACGCTGGTTCAAGTCGTAATCTGCCGGCTCGTTTCCCTCGAAGCCACCGAACATTCTCAGTTCCTCCTTGACTTGGAACGGAAAATCGGAAACCGTGTAAGTGCCTTGTGCCACCCATATCGTTGCCACTGGCTCATATAATATGGAAGTTTCCATTGCTTCTAGTAAATTGGAAGTGGCATTGGCCCAAGAAGAACCATTACCATTGCCGTCAGCCTTCACGTAGATAATGTCGTTAGCATCGGGACGAATAGGATAGAGATAATTGGGGGTTTCGTAAGGAGACTCCCATGCTCCAAGGTCGATGCGACCTTGCTGGATACGCTGATTGCCAGCAAAGTCAGCATCCAAATAGTCTATAGCAGCAGTAAATCCTGTATTAGAACAGAAATAAGAATACTTACCGGGTATGCTTTCTAAGTTTTCCATACCCATATTGATACATGGTGAGTTTGCTTTCAGTGTCCAAATACCATCAGTATATGCGGAACCAATACCCGAAGATGGATGCTCAAATTCGGGGAATACGCCTGTTTCATCGGAACTGCTAGATAAATTGATGCTGGGATAGATTCCACTCTTGCCATTTAATCCTCCTTGAATTGCGTTGTTGCTGATGAAACCTTGATCATGATGCCATGAGATTTGTTGGTTATTACCCCAAATGATAGTGTTACACAGTACATCAAATCCATATTCATCATAAGCTCCCAATCCATTGTTCACAATAGTGGAATTAACAATATAGTCACAATTGGTTCCATAACCGTCATTATTCGCGACCAGGCAACTGATCATGACACCACCCATAGATGATCTTGCAATGAACCCATTACCGTTGTTGCATATTTGACATCTAATACACATGTTGCCGAGAATACCAGTTCCTCCATTAAAGGAAACTATGCAGTCTCTGATATCAACTTTGAAATAGTACCAATCTTGAGCAATCCCGTTATTGGCATGATGGCATACTTCATTGTGGAAACAATTCAATCCACCACCTCCAACAATTACACCAGTTCCATTGGAATAAAAGATTTTACAATTTTGTACCGTTGAAATTCCATCATAGACATAGACGCCTCCTTCTCCACCGTGTTGCATTACAAAGCCATCCCATTCGCCCGACTGAGCCCCGACTACATAGCAATGGCTCTCCGCATCCAAAATGGTGGCATTGTTTTCCAGATCACGCAGAGACAAATCATAATTGGCAGGTTCGTCGCCGTTGAAACCACCGTACAACTTCACGCCGCCATGTCCCAAGAAACAACAAGATTTGTTGTTGATAGTTTGGTAAATGCCATTGGCGTAATAATTTCCTTTCGCCACCCAAACCACGGGTTGGTTTTCAGAAATTTCGGCTGCTGCATTAATGGCCGCTTGTATGCTGGAAGCGGCATTGAGCCATGATGAGCCGTCTTTGGTGCCAGCTCCCGTCGGGGTCACATAGATGATGTTGTCGACAGAGGCGTTGATGCCTTTGAAAGTGGTGAATGTCCAAACAGGGCCTTCAGTGATTCCTGAGGAGTTTCGTTCGTTTACACGCCAATAATATGATTTGTTATCTGATATCCCTGTAATAGGACAACTTTCCTCCAATTCATCTGTCCAATTCACTAGCACCATGGTAGGAGGATTGGTCTCTCCAAAAAGAACTTGGTATTCTTTAGTGTAGTCACCAAATTGCCAATTCAAAGATGTAACATTCTCATCATAGCAATTGAAATGGTCTGAGGGCAAAGGTGAGGTGACTGCATCAGGAAGGGGAATTTCAGTTGTTTCAATGTGTATCGCGAACTGGTCACTGGTAGAGGATGCCACCAAATAATAGGTTCCTGCAAAAACCATTCTTTCGTTGATATCGTTCAAATCTTCACTAAAGACATCTCCGAAAAACACATTATCAACATAAAAACAGTCATCATACGAACTAGTATTTCCATCCTTTTTGTATTCCCATTCAAATACGTGTAAACCTTGGGGTATTTCATAACTATAATAAATCCAATCGCCATTGCCGCTGATACCATCGATTTTTGCGGTTCCGTCCAAAAAGAAGAAGCCCTTGTCATATCGTGTTTCTGAAGAAATTTTTGCCCAAAAACTCATGGTGATATCGTAAGGAACATAATATGCGAAAGACATACTGCTAGAAGAGGAATCTATGCCTCCATTACTTGATTTCATACAAGAAACACTCTCATAGGAATTGTTGGAGATAATGATCCATGGATTTGAAGAATTGCTAGTCCAATTAAAAACACTAAAAGTTTCGTCCTCAAAGCCTGTACCACATATCCCAGATCCATGTTCATAGGTCAAATAATAAAAATTGTCCACCATTGGACCGCCACGACCTTCAAAATTCTCTTGATATAGTGCAGTCTTTCCGTTGTTACCGTTATTGACACCAGCTGTCAAAATAACATCCGTATCAAAATCCAGTTTTAAAACGACATCTTTGCCATCTGCATTACTCCCAGGAAGTCGGTAGTTGTCATAAACTTCCATATCACACGTGATGGTTTCAGTATATGGGAAAGAGTTTACTTGGCGTGGCATTTCCCATACATCAGGCGTGGTTGGCGTATAGGCAGTTGCTGTTATCGGAATTTCCAATGTTTTGTCATTACCATATGAAACAGTGATGATACCCGTTTGTGATCCTTCACCAGTTCCAGTTGAAATTAAGTATGGAACCGCCTCCTGTACAGGACAATAGATTGGCAAGTTGAGTTGATTAAGTGAAAAGTATGTGTTGTCACAAACCATAGAAGTGATGTTGGTTGAAATCCCTTCGTTAAAGAGTGTGGTTTGAAAGGATTCGACAAAACTATTGTTGGGCCGTGTTCCTAGGGAGATGGTAGATGGGATATTTATTACATTCTCCTTAATAACTCCCAATTTGATATTTGGACGAATGTCATATACGATTCCTTCCGTATTGTTGGCAGGCAAAGTTGAAAGGCCAATCGCTTGCAAGGAAGCTCCTTCTGAAGCAGAACACGCAATGGTCATAGGGGTGGCAAAGGATTCCCAACCGTATCCTAAGATACGAACACCTATTACCAAATTGCCTCCTTCATAGAAAAAAGGTTCATCCAAAATAAATGTTTCCCAACCGACCTGACTACAATAAGACTGAAAATAAATATCATCATGCCTGGTATATACAACGGAAAGATTATCTGGAGTTAACCAGTTCGTTGAATATGAATGATTTGTTTCAGAAGATGTTCCAACAAATAGCTGCAAGTCTAAATAACGTGCAGAATAGCTATAATTACTTTCATCAAGCCATGGCTTTGCACAATAGAACGAAATGGAATAAATCATACAAGGTTCACCTATGAATTCAGCTGGATAAACACATTCCGTGAAATTCCATCCATTTGTACATGAGTTAAATGGAATCGCACAGCTTGTTTCCGTCCCATCTCCGATGATGATTTCTGTCAGTTCGGTGCTTTGTGCCTGCACATTCAGTAGGTTTAGCATGGCCAACAGCAGGGCAAAAAGACCTGCACCAATCCGTTTCTTGTTTTGTAGCATTGTATTCATACTTATATAATTTGTTTGTTTCTTTTTCCTTTCCGCCAGCCGATTCTTAACTGACAGAAGGTCTTGGTTTACTTATTATAATGCCCAAATCCTATTTTGCATCGGAGCTAAATGTCATGCTCCTTTTCCTCGTGGCATTTGAAATGTAGACATAGCCATGCCCAGGTTGGAGCAACTCGAGGGTGCCATTCCATACGCCATTCTCGAAGATGACATAGCCCTCGTTCTGAGAGTTAATCTTGTCGCCTTCTGTGGGTGTGAAATTGATATCTTCAATAGCCAGAGGCTGTGTTCCATGATAACCGAACCAGTTGTAACCAGGGTAAAAAGTATAGCTGACAGGCACATAGCTTCCATTCTGTGAAATGCTACAAGCCTCATTTGTTTGTATCTTGTACATCTGCCCCGGAACAAAAGCTGTAAGCGTACCGACCCAAGCGCCATTCTCGTAACGGAGATAGCTCGAATCTTGGGCGTTGACAACGATTCCATTGGTACCGAGAGCTGATTCGAAATCATCCACAGTCATCTCCACAAGAGGTGCCCACCAATTCCAACCCATAGCAAGGTCCAAAGTCCTATTAATAAGAGGTAAAAGTTGTATGTTGTTCAATTCAATCCTTTGACCATCTGAAACAGTCACTTCTATATATTGCGTGACATAACCTTCCTTGCTGAACACAAAAGTGTAAGTGCCACCTTTGATGGGACGGTGGAAATCGCCCACTTCATGGGTGCTCACAAATGAATATTCATCGTCGTGGTTCAATACAGTGACGGTCACACCTTCGATGGACTCGCCTGTCTCAGCATCATATACAAAGCCATGCACACCATTGAGGCACTGCTCCATATATGCCAGCATGGAATTGTGGTTATAGTTCCAAAAATCCGGCAGCTGTGAGGCATTGGGGTTCTTTACATCGGAACATTCGATAGTGGCTTCACGGCACTGGCGATAGCCGTTCATGTAATCTTGGCGACCACCTCCAATCATATACCATTGGGCTCCATTTGTGATGCCATTGTCCAGGTCAGTCATATAGCTTGAATTGACCGCTTGGGCCAAGTCGGCATATTCCCTTGAAACATACTGCCACCAATCATCATCCGCATGAAGTGAGTGGGTGTTGTCCCAAGGATAGTTCACCACCTCTGAGCCTCCGTGAAAGTTGGCAGCCATCACGAAAGGATAGTCCTCAGCAAGTTGCATAAACCATTGCGTTTCGCTTTGGTAGGGTTTATTGTCGGGATGCGCGCCACCATGAGGATCGGGATAGTTGCGGTTCATATCCACCCCATTGGCATTGTAACGCCGGGCGCCTGTAACATTGTTGTTACCCCGATAATACGTACCGTCTGGGTTGGTGTTGGGGAAGATGAAGATGTCGAGGTTGTCTATCAAGTTGACGATGCGGGGATCCGTGCTGGTGCATAACTCGTCAATAAGACGAAGCATCAATATCCAGCCTGTAGTTTCGTCACCATGGATAGTAGAACTGTAAAGGAATTTAGGTTTGCCCTCTGGACTGCCGTTGTTGAGACGGATACCCATAATCTTACGGCCCGAAGAAAGTGTTCCTAATTCCATCAAGGTGCAGGTTCTGTCGCTGACAGCAGATGCAGGAAAGCCTTGCATCATGGCCACATATTGGCTGTAGGTTGGATAACTATTCCACTCGTAAGTGGCACGGTTGCCATCCCACATCTTAGCCTCTTCAAGCAACGATGGCGGCGTTTGCAAATTGGGCTGGTAACCAAGACCCAACAACTGGTTATATTCCTGTTGATTAGCATAGGCAACCACGGTATGCCCGTCAGTACCATCCACAGAGCATATTCTGCTAATGGATTGAATTTCAGCAAGGTCATTCACATTAAGAGTGAAATAATACTCATTACGTTCGCGCATGAGCCGCCCAAGCTCTTTCTGGCTTTGGGCAAAAACGGTATTGCCAATGAAAGCAATACACAAGGCACAGAATAATGGATTGATTCTCATTCTTTTACATTAATAAAGCCTGCAAAGATACAAAAAAATCCAATTCTGTTGCAATTTTTCTCCGTTGTTATTGAAATTCAAGTGCTTTCGTCTCCACAGCATTCGAAAAATAAACATAACCATGTCCAGACTGAAGCGACGAAAGGGCCCCATTCCATGCACCGTTCTCGTAGATGGCATAATCCTCGTTCTGCGAAATAATCTTGTCGCCCTGGGCAGGTGAAAAGTTAAGGTTATCGAGAGCCAAAGGTTGAGCGCCTGTGTAGCCAAACCAGTTGTAACCCTGCCTAATCGTGACTGTGACACTGGAAACGTAACTTCCACTCAACACAAGATTACAGGAGGTATTAGCCCATATCTTGTACATCTGTCCAGGAACGATGGCGTAAAGCGTACCATCCCAGTTACCGTCATCATAACTGAGATAGCCTGAGTTTTGAGAATTGATAAGGATGCCATTGGTGCCAAGAGCTGTTTCAAGTTCCTCCAATGTCATCTCGATGGTCGGTGTCCACCAATTCCAGCCTTGGTCAAGTGCAGCCGTCTGCTCGGCAGGATAGTCGGTGATTTCCGAGCGACGAAACAGACAAACTTCTTGCATGTTGCTGGCATAGCAAGAAAAAATGTTACTCTGACTATTGTATTTCAACAAATTATGGGTATTGTTGCCTTGTGCAGTAAGGGTTGCCGTCCCATTAGTGCCAAAAGTGATGCTCCACTGTCCATTGGCATTGTTGGAGGCTTGCGTCCTCAAATAATTGCCGCTGCTACTTGCAGCAAACAGATAACCGCCGTTGCTGCCCCAATGGGTATCAAAGAAGGTCCAGTTGTTCCCCACTGCGCCCAAAACCAACTCGCAAACATCATCATTAATGCTGGGGATGACATCATCATTAATCGTGACCTCAGCAGCACTCCGGTTGTTGGGATTTTGTGTCGTGCCCAAAGCCTTCCCATTATCCACGTTGACAATCAGATAGGTGCGACCTGGGATGAGTTCGCCAGCTGTAGTAACAAGGCGATATTCTTGCACCAAACTTTGGGGGGAATAGCTGAACGCCGCGCTTACTGTGACATCGCTGGCAGGCATCTCAAAACGGTTTTCAGTAACATTAATGTCATAACCTTGGACATCGGTTACCGTCCATTGCGCAAAAGCATAACAAGGGTCCGCAACGGCGGTCAGAATGATTTCGTCCTCTTCAAAGGCTTGGGTTACACTGGCACTGATACTGCCATGTACCGTTTCTGCCAATGTGATGTTGAAAAGCTGGTCCCATTGTGCATACAACTCCAAGTCATCAAGCAGAACAACTGTGGCACCATCGGCAAAGTAATTGCCCGAACCATCAGCTTCGGTGTTCCAACCGTCGAAAACGAAACCATCCCTTGTGAAGGCATTATCAAACAAGGCTGTAGGTTCAAACTCGTTCACAGTTTGGTCGTTCATTGTACCGGCACCGCCGTTGGGGTTGAAATGGATGCCATGGGTAGGAATGGAGACGACTTTCTTGTAGAGTTGTATGGGTTGCTGGCTGTTATAGGTGCTTGACTTAAAGTAACGGAATCGGTTTTGTCCTGAGTTATTGTTAAACCGCATCACCGAGGTGTTTGAGGTCATCATCACGCTATTGGATTCGTAGGAAAGCTTGTTCACAACAGGGCTGGTGCCAAAAATCAATCTGTTTTCGCCCGACTTGCCAGAAATGTATTTCCCGTTATTGGTTCCTCCGTTGACTTGGACGGAATAGCCGCCCGACATAGGGGCAATAGTGAGGGTGGCCAAACCATCGTTGGCAATGCTGTTGTTGGTTATTGATTTCGAGACATAACAGTTTTCCTCATCAACACCCGTCCAAACATAGCCCGTTGTGCCGTTCTGTTCATAAACCAGTATATATTCCCCACTCCAGTCCGTCGGGGCTTGAGTCACCCTTACGAAGTCACCATTGGCATTGCCTTGAACAAAGGTGGCTATCACGGTGACATCGAAAGCGGGCATGACGAAGCTGTTGCCGTTAACTGTGACAATAGTGCTCATATCGCCGGTCTTGAAGACATACCAAGAATAAAAGCTATAACCTGATACAGGCATAGCCGACATCGTGATATTAGTGCCCGAGAGGGCAGTCTGTGTGCTGACGCCAATACTGCCGTGACTGACCGTCCCCAAGGTGATTTGATATTGGGTGGTGTTCTGTACAAAGGTCGCACTCACTGTGACGGCATAGCCAGGCATAGTGAAGGTTCCGTTGCTGCTCACGGAAACGGTTGTTGAAGGGTTGTCTGTCTTATAAACGCTGTAGGTACCCACCATATATCCCGGTGCCGGTTTAGCGGTGATGGCCACGGTGCTACCTTCTAAGGCACTTTCGGGTGCCGACACGCTGCCATGCTGTAAACCCGTGGCACAAGTAATGTTGTAAGAAACGCCTTGTGTCCAGTCGGGGTCCCAAATCATGCGGGCGTATTCGGGATGGTCTATGAAAGGGTTGCGATTGCTTTGGTAGCCGTAGACGGCATTGTTGCGGTCAATTTCTTTTTGGCTTACAGGGTCTTCGTCGCTCCAGCGCAGTAGCATGGTCATGGCCCAGGGTTTGATTTCAGCCTTGTTGGTCATGCCACTGGTGCCCCAGTCGTCATCTTCGCCGCTATAGCGAACACTCATGTAAAAGTAGCTGCGGGCGATGTCGCCTTTGTATTCATCGATGGGCTCAAACACCTTGCCAGAATAGCCTTGTGTGACGCAGGGACCAAGCTTAGAGCCGTTACCAGAGGTATAGGTCGGGTGGTTGACCTCACCATAAGGGTAGTTGCTGCGTTGCGCATTGACATAGCCATCGGTGGGATATACATGGAAGAGGTCGCTGCGGGGGGTCGTACTCCCGTTGAACCAGCTCTGTGGCCATGTGTGCTCACGGTTCCAGCAGTCGCCTTCCTGTTCGTATTCGCCACATTGATCTGTGTTTTGGCTGAATTCGTAATTGGAATAGATATCCCAGATCTTGCCGTTGGGTTTGCAGTCAGTGTAGGCAAAAGCGTTGATGAGGCCGCTATAGCTAACCACATGATGGCCTTTGATGATATTGTGCAAAGCAGTCTTCAGCTCATCCCCGGTCTTACCTGTGGCGTTGTTGTAGTAACCGTTGGGAATTTGGGCCATAATGCTGCCACTTATTGCAAAGAGCAGCAGTGGCAGCAGGATACGGGAAAATGTGTTTTGTCTCATGGACACATTATTATATATTAGACTGCAAAGATAATGAAAAAGCCGACCACAAATGTAGTCGGCTAAAAAATAAGGTCCACTGTCGTGGAGGAACCTTGCAAATGACTGCACCTCCACAACGGAAGAGATCAATCCTCCTTGCGTTTCTTGGCAACCATATAAGCGGCACCAAGACCCATGAGAACGGCGATGCCACTTCCTAAGGGAGCAGGCTGATTAGATGTCTCCATGTGGTTAGGAAATTGCGGGAACAAAGACCCGTTACCTTCATAAGCGTAACCATTTGATTCGGACACAGCTTCACCGCGACCAAACAAACCACCACCATTGTCAGCAAATGATGCCATGCCCAATCCCAGGACGATGGCCAATGTCAATGCTAATTTCTTCATTATTTTATTATAATTGTTGTTTTAATTGTTATTATTCAATTCGAGTTAATTTTCGTTTGTTAGCTATCTATTGATTGCCTATGGCTTTCCCATTGTAAGGGCAAGCCATAGGCAATTGGTATACTATTTACTTGACGATCACCTTCTGAACCTTCATGTTGTCGCCGTTGACAAGACGCAGCATATAGGTGCCAGCAGCTGCATTCACGTTCACGCTGCTACTGCCGTTGATGGTCTCGCTCTGGAGGATGCGTCCGTTCATATCGAGGACTTGCAACGTAGCATTGCCTTGGTTGACGATAATGAAGCTGCCGTTGCTGAAGAAGGCAAACGGTTCAGCATCGTTTTCTTCGATGTTTGTAAGGTGGGCGAACACCAACTTGAAGCGGTCGGCATAGTCAGTCGTGCGGGCTTCGAAGCTATAGCTCGGGGTGACCAGCAGGTCGACATCGGCACCAGTCATGTTGTCGATGAGGTGGAGGTAACCCATCTCAATGTCGCCAATATTCACATCGAAGGTGTAGGTGCCGTTGACAGCAGCCTTGAAGTTGACAGGCATCTCACCCATGTTGTTGGCATAGACCACTGCATAGTCGCTATCTTCCATCGGGAAGTAGATCTTGGTGTCATCGGGGTTGAGCATGAATTTCTTAAGACTGCGGCCTTCGCCGAAGCGAATACGAACGAGGTCACTATAGCCGTTATTGTCGCTCACGCTAAGATCCATCAGTTCCGGTGTTTCACTGCCTGAAGGCATCCAACTACCATCATTGAAACAGGCGAATTCACCGGCAGCAGTAGCTTCCACAAAAACACCTTCCATAGGACGAGCTTGACGATCTGCAAGTTCCAACTTGGTACCTTGAGTATTCATAACATAGAAATCCGTCAATTCATACACTTCTCCAGTACGAATATACAAGGAAGCATCCTGGTTATAAGGATTACCTATGAGGTTCCATCCAGCCAATTCGGCATCTTCGACATAATCCAAAGCAATTTCACCATCATTATCGATATTGTAAGGAACGCCTGTGAAGGTAAGCGTGGTGTTTTCTTGGCTGGCATAGAGGTAGCCCTTGCCCGAAGCGATATTGAAATGCTTGGCCTTGTAGTTGCGCCACTCTTCACCTTGTTTGGCTTGGTCGAAGTAATAGAGGTCGTATGCTTCGGTGAGGAAGCCGTTTTCGGCAGTAGGTCTAATCATAGAGACAGGTGAAGCAATCAGGTAATAGCCACCATCGCTGTCACCGTAGCCCTCGATATCCAAGGTATAAGTCACAAGGCTACCTTCATCAACTCTCTTGTAGAATGCAAAGGTCTGGTTGGCAATGTTACCTGTAGTGTTAGTGTAGCATCTCCAGTCTTGTGAGTTGTAGATACCAATATAACGAGAAGTGGCAACATTCTTTAGATAACCGCTTTCATTATCAAGAACGAAAACATTGTTGGTATTGGTTCCCACGCGAACACCATTGTTGGTGTTGGTGCAATACAGCCAAGTCTCGGTTTCACCATTCGGATAGAAGATGTAACCATTCTCACCGATGCTGAGGTTCCATTTGAGGTTGTCGGCAATGTCGCCCGACAAGGTGTTGCCCACCAAAGTCACTGCGGTTGCTGATGGAGCACCTGTACCATTGTTTGGCATAGCGAAGGAAGACTCATCTTCATCATAAACACCAACGATGACAAACACATCGTCCTCGGTGAGGTCGGAGAGGCGGGTCATCACCCATTCGCCAGGAGTTGGGGGAACAACAGGAGCAGCCTGGTTGATGGTGACGAGGTTGGAATAGACAGGATTGTCCTCATCATCCATAGCATAAACCTTGAAGTAAGCGGAACGGGCAACGCCAGTATTTTCCTCAATTATTAACAGCACCATATAACCCGCATTAGTAGGACCAGATACGACTGTGGGATTCGGCATAATCCAGGCGGGTTGTGCTTGTTCTTCGCCTTCGGCATCATAGAACTGAACAGCAAAATCAGAGGCCTGCGTAATATTGAGGTTGTAATAAGTGACAGTCACTTGTTGCATTTGTGCTCCAGATGACATCGTTCCGGCAGCTTCCAAATCGAGGGTAGCAGGAGTAACGTTGATGGATGAAGCAGAACCCGATGCAATGGTGATATGGCCAACGCCAACGTTTGAGCCCTTGGTGAAGAGCATTCTCACGTAACGGTCATTAGCATCAAAAACATTGGTGGTTTCAAGAGTCAACACATCGCCTTGAGCACCGCTGATTTCTAGCTCTTCAATATCGGTGAAGGTTTCGCCGTCGGCAGAACCTTGGATGGTGATGGTGGAAGTGCTAGCACCGCCAATCATCTTCACACCGATGGTGACTGTACCAGGCTGGCTGTCGGTCTTCACTTGGATGTAGTCGCCAGTATTGTCAAACTTGATGAGATAAGGAGCATTGGTTGCACCATAATCGCCACCCAAACCATGAGCAGTTACGCCATTCAGAGCCAAGAAGTCGGCTTTTGGTCCACCTTCCCATACAAACGGCAACACAGCGTAGTCAATCACAGGAGCGGCCTGGGTGACGGTGACGAGGTTGGAATAGACCAGATTGTTGTCTGCATCATGGGCATACAGTTTGAAATAAGCTGTGCGGGCTTCGTCGCCTTCGTTGACTCCGGCATAAATCGCCAGATCAAAACCCGTGTCACCTTGAGCAACCGCGCCAAAACTACACCAAGTATGCTCTATTTCATGACCTTCGGCATCATAGTACTGAACGTCGAAAGTCTGAACGCCGCTTCCGCTTACAACTACAATGTTTTGGTAAGTGATTGCCGTCAGGACTTCAGCCATGTGTGAATTGGCATCCAACTCGAAGTTGTCTGGGGTGATGGTGATAGAAGGAATGGCAGGAGCAGCTTGCACCTCAACATTCTGCGGGTTAACGATTTGCACACCGTTAAAGGCACCGATGTTACCATTCAAGGAAATAACATCATTCACACCGTATTCCACACCGCTGATGCCACGCACCACGATGGTATTGTCGCCTTGGGCGATAGTGGTGTTCTGTCCACTGATGGCAGTGACGGTAGCTTCTTCAATTCTGATATACCAACCTTGGTTGGTGCTGGCCACAACTTGAGCGATCGTCATCAATTCAGGATTGATGGTGTTGCCAGATGAGATAACTGTAACTTGGGGGTTAGTGATTTCAAGCAATCCATTGAATGTGCTCAAAGTACCCGAAACGCTGATTTCATCACCGACAGTGAGAGATGCGCCATAAACACAGATAGCTGCAGTAGCATCCTGAATGTAACCCGTAGTACCTACACAACTGGTAACGATACCCGAAGTGGCTACATTACCCGTGCCTTGTGCACGCACTTCGGCGATGGTCATCGTGACATTCGGGTTGCCGGCTTGGGTGACGGTCACGTTTTTGGTAATGGTTGAGCGGTTGTAAGAGTAGGTAAGGGTGATGACACCTTCGCGAGCGACGACATTTTGGTTGGCTGTGGTGGAGAAGGTCACCGAATATCCCTGAGAAAGTGTGTTGATTTCGGCTTCATCAATCCATTCCACGTCTTCAGAAACTGAAAGAGCACCGCCTTCAACAGGGTTGTTGAGGCTGAAGTTAAACGAACCAGAGGTGGCATCGTAGGGGATTTCAACATTATTGGCGGAAATGCTCGGAAGAACGACGCCGCCACTCACTTTCTTGTAGAATGAGAAGGTTTGGCCAGCAATGTTGTTGTTGATAGAGGGATAGCATCTCCAATCTTGTGCTACGGATGCTCCACTAGCAGTATAGACGCCAATATAACGGGATGTTCCCTGATGTACCAAATAACCCGAAGTGGCTTCCTTTTTGAAAGTATTGGCATCATTTGTTCCCACACGTACACCATTGTTGGTACCGGTGCAATACAGCCAGGTCTCAGTTGAACCATTCGGATAGAAGATATAACCATCGGTGGCATTGCCGCTAATGGTCCATTGGATAGTGGCTGCCACTTCGCTTGTGATTGCATCATCAACTATGGTTATTGCAACTGCGGCAGGGGCACTGGTAGTACCATTATTATTCGACATGGCGTAATTTGAACCATTGTTACCAACAATGACAAACACATCGTCTTCTGTAAGGTCGGCAAGGTTGGTCAAAACCCATTGATCGTCACTCGGAGTGTTTTCAATCCAAATGGCATACAATTCTACATTGGCTTGGATGTTCTCAATCACATCGCCTGCATCATAAGGATCACCATCGCCATCGGCTTGGGTATTCCACTCGCTGAAGGTGTGACCATCATAAGTGAAGGTGTTTGAGGCACGCAAAGTAACGTCAGCACCTTCAATGTAGGTGTCAACAACAGGATCCACCCCTGCAACATTTGCGTTGTAGGTGACCGTATAGGTGGTGGGGGCAACGCCGCCTTCAGAGAACGTCACAGCTATCTCCTGAATACGGGCTTGACCCGAAGCAGTATTTGTAAAGGAAACAGATGTCTCGCTACCTAACCAATTCTGCAACGAACCCGTGTATGAGCCAGCGAAAGTAAAATCAATGGCTGTGATTCTTGTCTCACCCGTTTGATCGTTCAAAGCAACCTCGAGTGTGTTGCCTGTGTACATGCGAACGCCTGTGCCAGTAGTATAATACTTGGGCGCATTGTAGGCATTTGTGCCTTGGTCAAAGGTTAATGTTACATCGTCGCCTTCAACGGTTGTAACTTCGCCACCATTTTCATAACCCAATTCGGAGAACGTGAATGTTTCAACGTCTCTTGTCTGGCCCCTCATCCCCATAGGGACAGCGAGGAACGCAAACAGCATAAGAGCTGCGGTTAGCATTGTAATTTTTTTCATTTTGCAATGGTTTTAATTGATACTTAATTATTTATGTTTATTATTCTCTTCAAATTCCTATCTCGGAACTTGCAAAAATACGATTTTATCTCGTACGCGTACACGTACTTATATAAAAAAAGAAATTTTTTACAAGCATTGCACAAGAATGCCAATATCAGGCAGATGCGGAAGACTGCATTTCGGCGAAATCGGGGAGATACTCCATCGCTTGGACTGCACCGTTTGTCACCTTCAGACAATAGGTCGCTACACCATTGCTGAGGAGCAGATATTTGGGTTTTAAGGCAGAATGGTAACGGAGCGCTTGCTCCAACACGGCCTGGTCGAGCGCGACGGTCGAGGCCTTGCATTCCACCACCATCAGGGGACGGCCCTCTTTGTCGAACACCACGACATCGGCACGCTTGTCCAAACCGTTCACCTTGACGGAATACTCAACCGCCACCAAGCCCGCCGGCACTTGGAGCTGCTCCACCAAGTGGTACAATAGTTTCTGCCTCACCTCTTCTTCAGGCGTGAGTGCGACAAAACGACGGCGCAAAGGGTCGAAGACCTGAGGTCTCCCCTCTTGCATTTGCGTTTTGAACCATTGGAGCCGACTTACTTCCATGACTGAATTTTGTGGGGGACAAAGATACGGGAAATCCACAGATAAAAATTCAAAGATTTAAAATTTAAACATTTAAAGATTGAGATTTTCGCTTTGCGTCATCGACCCCGTCGAAAACGTAATTGATCACATCGAAATACATACAATTCAACAATCAACAATTCAACAATCAACAATAATTCATACTTTTGCCTCAAATTTACAATGTCATGAAAAGCCACCTTCTCCTTTTAGCAGCTCTCGCATTCGTCCTCGGTGCCTGTAGGCCAAAAGCCGAATCCCTCATCGGCACATGGACCGTCGACAAAGTCAACGTGCATTTTGACGAACAACGTAGCACACCTGAACTAGTGAAACAAATTGGTGAGATGGAGAAACAGAACACCATCACGATCAACAATGATTCCACACTGGTTTTCAAAGGGTTGGAAATAACATTGAACGGTAAGCTCGATCTCAGGGATAACGGTGCTATGCTCGTTGACGGTGTGGTCTTAGGACAATGGGAAGATGGACACATCATCACACGGTCAGGATCGCCTTTGGGCGAAGTAATTATTACTTATAAAAAAGAATAAATTCTCTGGATTGCTTCGTCTGACATCCTTGCAATCCAGAGAACAACATTATTCCTCCACAAACTTCAAGCTATACGCAATAGACTCCAACTGGAGCATCATGTTGCGTTTCTTCTGGTTAGGCTCGTAGTAGAAGCCTTCCACCGTAACTAACTTGCCGGTATTGGGATTGGCAAAAGTGTAGGAGACAAAGGGGCCGCCCATGAAGTCGTTGATAACCTTCCACATGCCGCGCATCTCTTTTGCATAACCGGCGGGAAAACCGACGGCTGTGGTCACCAAAGGTGGCACAAACTCGGTCTCGGTGCCCATATAGGAGCCTTCCGAAGGACCTGGGATGTACTGCTGCATCATCACATCGCGCATGGCCACGAGGCTGTTCTTCTCAAACTGCAAGGTGTCCAAATAAGGTGTCTGATAGATGACAATACAAGCGCTCGAGCGCTCCAGTTCCTTTCTGAGCCACATGAAGTTGGGCTCGTCCTTGGCGATGTAGAAGCCTTGAGGCACAGTAAGAGTGAAGCCGAACTTGTTGGCGATGGCTTTCTCTATGGGCTCGTCCTTCGTGGCACGGAACAAGCTGAGGATACGCTCATGTTCCACCTTGTCGAACCACTGCTGGTAGACCTCTTTCTGCTTGTCGAAGAGCTCGACCCACTGGGTAATGTTGGGTGCACTGATTTTCACATAACGCTGCGGTGACGACCACTGGTTTTCAGAGGTCTCTGCCTTGGCCTTCTCAAGACTCGGATCAATTACAACTTGAAGGATGCACTTGTGTTTCTTGAACAAGTCGGTGAAGCCGGCCTCTTTGATGTGTTTCAACTCGTTTCGCGACTCGGGCTGAGGCAATCCATATTGATAGTCGCAGAAAAATGCGCGAAGTGAGTCGCCGATACGGCCGGTCCACTGGTCATCGTTTTGCACGACCACCATGATTTCAGAAGTGCCGCCCATCGCGCGGTCTTTGCCCGAACGGTCGCGGTTCTCGTCGCAGGATGCCATCATGCATACCAACAGGATAAGCATCCCAATTTTGCTGTACGTTTTCATGATATTCTATTTTTTAGGTTATTTACTTTTTCTTTGACTTCGACGACTTGCCGGACGATTTCGGTTTCGACGACTTGGAACCCGAAGCGCTCTTGCCCGACTTGATAGTAAGTTTTTGCCCGACCTTTACAGTGTTAGATTTCAGTCCATTCCATTTCTTGATGTCGGCGACGGTGCAACCATATTTTTTGGCAATTGAGCTCAGGGTCTCCCCTTTTTTTACCACGTGGGTCTTCGTCGTCGTTCCCGAGCCGGAAGAGGAGGCCTTGCTGCCGCTCTTCGTGCTGCCCTTGCCCACCTGAGCCATGGGTGAACCCGAACGGTAGATGGTCAGTTTTTGACCAGGATGGATGACATCCTTCTTGATGCGGTTCCAATTCTTGATGTTCGACACGCTGACATGATACCGGTTGGCGATGGACTTCAAGCTCTCGCCTTTCTTGACGACGTGCACAAAGCTGTCGCTCACTTCCTCCACCTTTTCCTCAATCTTCTCGCGGTTCAGCTCAGCCTTACTCTTGTAAGCATAGATGCTGTCCTCCAACTGCACAAAACGCAAGGCATATTTGGTGGGAAGGCGCAACGAGCAAAGGTAGTCGGAAGAAGCTGGGATGATCCGTTTGGTGTATTGCGGGTTGAAGAAGACAAGGTCCTGCATTGGCACGCCAATGCACTCTGTGATTTGGTCGAAGCCCAACCGGTCGTGAATCATGACGGTATCGGTGCCATGCAGCAGCAGCCCAGGATTGACAGGATAGATGTTGTGCTCGGTCGCGTAGTTCATCAAATAAGTCACGGCAATGAAAGCAGGCACATAACCACGGGTCTCCTTAGGCAGATACGGCCAGATGGCCCAGTAGTTCTTCACGCCTCCCGCCCTGATAATCGCCTTGTTGACCGTACCTGGACCAGAGTTGTAGGCTGCCAACACGAGGAACCAATCCTCATAACGGGCGTAAAGACTCTGCAGGAAATGACAAGCCGCGATGGTCTCCTT
>JAEEGK010004474.1_pt1 | contig 34231 bp, 28 predicted proteins | sample 8958771 | NCBI WGS metagenome assembly JAEEGK01 (sample SAMN16246547, study PRJNA631951) | gut metagenome | biome: gut microbiome; feature: rumen; material: SC-attached | host: Bos | place: Iran: Karaj | collected 2018-10 | reverse complement strand
GGATCAGTCAGCATTCACACCTGCGTTCAGGTCCAGAAAACATGACTTTTGTTGGCTTTAGAATCCGTTCAGATGCCGCAGAGTATGTTGATAACTATGTAATTTTCTTTGATCAGATAAAATACACTTCTAACTCACTGTCTTACATCTATGATGGTTATGAGCTGCGCGAAGTAGACTTTGGCGATGGCGAAGGTGATGATGGAGTTCAGTCTGTAGGAGATGCAAAATGAAAAAATTAGTAGCATTTGGTTTAATTTTTGCAGTAGCAGGTTTGCTTTTTGCACAGAGCATTACAGATCCTAATCCGGAAACTGTAGGTGCCGATTCTGCTATGCTTTCGCTCCGCGAAATTTCTGTAGATAAGTTTGAACGTGAAGGTTCATGGTATGTTCATATTTCTCCAGATGACGGTACTATTGCTGCACGTCTTTTTGAAGGAAGCCCTGCAATGAAGGAGCCTCTTAAGGAAGATGAAGGTAAAGAAGATGAAGATACTCTCGTACTTGGTGTACGTGTAGACTTCTTCCGCCGTGGTTTGGATTCATTTACAATTATGGCAGGACGCCCAATGCCTGTAGAAGGAACAGTAAAGACTGTTTCTATGTGGGTTTGTGGACGTAACCAGGATCATGAAATGTATCTTCTTCTCCAGGATTACTTTGGAAGAAACTATGAGATTTTCATGGGTTCTCTCGGCTTTAGCGGCTGGAAGAAGCTTACCTGTGTAATTCCTCCAAGTCCAGATGGAGAACATGGTATTGTTCAGAGCAGCGTTTATTACGGCGACAAACCAGGATTCAAGATTCTTGGATTCCGTGTTGACTGTAACCCAATGCAGGCTCGCGGTACATACTATCTTTACCTTGATGACCTCCGTGCTGTAACAGACCTTTACGACATGGAAAATCACGATGAAGATGATATGTCAGACAACTGGTAATCTTTTAGTGTAAAACCATAAATATAGAAAAGCGGTTCCAAAAGGAGCCGCTTTTTTTATTTGATGACGTAATATCTGCTTCTGTTCTTTATACCAATCTGTTCAATAACCGGAATACGTACAAGAACCCATAAAATCAAATGAGCGTAGCGGCTTAGGCCTGTTTTTGCTATGTCTTTTGCACAGAACTCCTGTGGGAGTCCAGATGGCAGCAGGGCAGTGTAATCCTTGGCAGTATGAAAGGTTTTTGTTTCAAGTATTTCGTCCAGCCGTTTGTTTACTTTAAGCCAGTTGCGCCTAAACCTGCGGCTTTTATTGGCAGTCTGCACCGGCTCCCCAGTCCGTACGCGGTGCTCAATCATATTGATTGTTACAACTTCCAGTGTAAACTTCTTATTCAAAAGAATATCTGTAAGCCCCGTGAGCTCCCTGAATATATCATAAATGCAACCCTTTTTAGGACTAAGCCTGTTAGAAATTAATTTTCCCTGTTCATCCGTAAGTATAATGCGCGTCCTATAAACCAAAGGATAAACCAGCCGAACCTTATGACCCTTATCCAACGCATCCTTAATCTTTGATGCCAGTTTAGAAAGCCCTTTAGTCTGAATCTCTATAACCTGCCCATCCGGACAAAGTATATCATATATATGTCCTTCGGATTCAACTTCAGTTTCCCCACCAAACTTTTCGGCATAAAAAATCTTCAATGTATTATGGAGACTACTTTCATTATAAGTATTTATATTCTTCGAAACCCGGCCCATATAAAAAATATACATTTTTTTTCGTCCTAAAACAATGCACTTAAAAAATGCACATTTTTTAATTTTCGTCAAAAAAAGTGCTTGACTTTAGTAAATTTTGGTGTAAAATGGAGATAAGTGGGAAAAAGTGGTAGAAAGTGGTAATAAGTGGGTATGAATCTATTAACTGGTGAATACAATAATACGATTGACGAAAAGGGCAGGCTATCATTCCCAGCTAAGCTGAGGACAGCCATACCAGGCAACGTACTTATGGTTACCAAAGGTTCAGAAAACTGCTTATGGCTTTTTACTGCTGATGAGTGGGAAAATTTTCAGTCAAAGATGATGGCTAATGCCTCACCTTTGAAGGAAAAGAGCATGAAGGTTGTTCGACATTTTATTGCACCGGCTCAAGCAGTCGAGTTTGATAAAAACGGACGCCTTTCTATTCCCCAGAGCCTGCGCGAGCATGCCGGACTTTCTAAGGATTGTACAATTCTTGGAGTTGCAAAGTTTATAGAAGTTTGGGATGCAGCTGCTTACAAGAAGTATCTTGAAGAAAGCGAAGAATCATTCCGCGAGGCAGCAGAAGAGTTTAATGATATTAATTTCTAAAGGGCTGGATGTCATTTAGAATTGATATAAATAAAATTGGGTGGAAAGGGGAAAACTTCTGAATCTGAATATCCTGGGTGGGGGATATCGGGTTCGGTTGTTTTATTACAAGAATGAAAATCGTGCATACGCCGGTTCTTTTGAATGAATGTCTCGAATGGTTGAGTCCTATGGGGGAAAGCTACGAAAACCATGCTGTAATGGTTGACTCAACTCTGGGCGAAGGCGGACACACGTTCAATTTCCTTTCTAAATATCCAAATCTTAGTGTTATTGGTGTAGACGCCGACAGTGTTATTCAGGCAAAGGCTCGCGAACGGCTGTCCGGTTTTGGTGACCGCATTCATTTTTACAACGGCTGGTTTGACGACTTTTACAAAAATTATCCTTGCGAATACGAACGCCCGGACCTAATTCTTTTTGATCTTGGTATCTCTGTTTTTCATTATGAAGAATCACAGCGCGGATTCAGCTTCCGTTATGACGAAAAGCTTGATATGCGCCTTAATCCTAACCGCGAAAAATCTGCTGCAGATCTGGTAAACGAACTGCCGGAAGAAAAGCTTGCAGATCTTATATATCTTTATGGCGAAGAAAAACTTAGCCGCCGTATTGCTGGTGCAATTGTAGCTGCCCGCGAAGGTGGCCGCATAGAATCTTCGAAAGCTTTGGCAGAAATTATCTGGAATGCGGTTCCTGCAAATTACCGCTATGGTAATATTCATCCTGCTACAAGAACTTTCCAGGCTCTTCGTATTGCAGTAAATGGCGAGCTTGAGCGTCTTCCTCGTTCGCTTCATGCAGCATTCGGCTGCCTCAAAACCGGCGGAAAAATGGGAGTTATTACCTTTCATTCTCTTGAAGACCGTATTGTTAAAAATTATTTTCGTAATCTTGGTAAAAAATGTGTATGTCCACCAGAAGTTGCAGTTTGCCGTTGTGGTGGACGACAGTGTGCAGATATTCTTACGCGCAAGCCTGTTTGTCCTACAGAAGCAGAAATTAAATCTAATTCTCCTTCGCGCAGTGCAAAGCTTAGGGTTGTACGCAAACTGTTTGATGCAACACAGTATCATCTTGATGGCGTAGTAGGATTTTAGGGTGGTGCAGTTATGAATAGAATGACAAAGCTTAAGATTAAGGATTTCTTTAAGGTGATTGCACTGTGTATTTTTGCAGCCAGTATTCCGGCTCTTTTGGCTTTGTATGCTGTTCAGGCTAAAAAATATACCGATCTTACCAAGGAAGTTGCAGAGCTCGAAGTAAAGCAGGAAAAACTTATAGAAGAAAATAAAAAGCTTGTTAGCGATATAAGCCAGCTTAGCAGTGCAGAACGTATTGAACGCATTGCAGTAGAAGAGCTTGGTATGCATAAAACCGAAGCCGAAGATATTATTCGCGTAGAAATGACAGGAGAGAAAAAATGAAAGACACCTTACTTACATTAAATGAACTTCTGTCTGCTGTAGACGGAAATCTTCTTGCAGGTTTTGATGCTGCCGCACTTGAAAAGGACTTCTGCTTCCGTTCTGTAGTTACAGACAGCCGCTTTGTTTCCATCAATTCACTTTTTGTTCCACTTATTGGAGAGTTTCAGAACGGTCACAAATATGTTCCTCAGGCTGTAGAAGCTGGTGCTTCTGTAATTTTTGTAAATGAGGACGAGCTTGAAAAATCAGGAAATGACTTTATTGAACTTCAGAAAAAATCAGGCTGCGTTTTTGTAGCTGTTAAGAATACCCTTTATGCTTTGCAGGCTGCTGCAACTGCTTATGTAGATAAGACTTGTAAGAATATGATCCGCGTGAGTATTACAGGTTCCAGTGGAAAAACTACTACAAAAGAAATGCTTGTAAGTGTGTGCAAGGCTCATTTTGGTGACGAAGCAGTTGCTTATACAAAGGGTAACTTTAATTCAGAAACTGGACTTCCTCTTTCAATGTTCCTTATTCGCGGAGATGAAAAAATAGGTATTTTTGAAATGGGAATGAATCGCAAAAACGAAATTGGCGAAATCTCTGCAGTATGGAAATCTCAGTACGGAATCATAACAAATATTGGTAATGCCCACATCGGTATTCTTGGAAGCCGCCAGAACATTGCAGACGAAAAACGAAAATCCTTTGATTATATTCCTTCTACCGGAGCAGCTTTTGTTCCTGCCGAAGATGATTTTGCAGATTATTGTACACAAAAGGTAGCTGGTCAGATTATTCGTTTTGGAAAAAATGTACCGGAAGCTGTAAGCGGAGTTCGTTTTGAAAAAGACCTTGGCCTGCTTGGTACTAAGTTTGCAATTGACGGTGTAGAAACCTGGATGCATCTTCCCGGCGACTACAACTACCAGAATGCACTTGGCGTAATTGCACTTGCTAAAAAGCTTGGAATACCTGCTTCAACAATTAAAGCTGGTCTTGAGGAAGTTAGTGCAATGTCTGGCCGCATGGAAGTAAAGGAAAGCGAGCTTAAGTCTGGAGTAAACGCAACTGTTATCTGTGACTGCTACAATGCAAACCCAGATTCAATGAAGCGCGTTATAGAGTTCTGTCGTGACATACAGATTGCAGGAAACAAGATTTTTGTACTTGGAGATATGAAAGAGCTTGGAGACAAAGCTTTTGACGCTCATAAAGAAATTGGAGAGCTTGCTGCTGCCTGTGGTGCAGACCTTGTTATTCTTGCAGGACCAGAAATGAAGGCTGCCCGAGATGCAGCTGCTGGCGGAAAATGCGCAGTTGAATATTTTGAAAACAGTGGCAATGAGTTTTTTGCAGCTGCATCAAAAATCATTCTTGATAATGCTAAAAATGAATCGCTTATTCTTATAAAAGGTTCACACAGTATGGAACTTGAAAAATTAATACCACAGCTTGTGAAGGAGGATGCGCAGTAATGAATCAGTACGATTTTTACGCACATAAGCCTTCAGAAACTTATCACAAAAGTGATGTGTGGTTATTGGTTTCCATGATGCTGCTCTGGGGCCTTGGAATGTTTACTATTCTGGTTTGTTCGCAAAGCTATGCCGCACGCTTTTTTAACAACGATTCACTTTATTTTGTAAAACGACAGCTTATCTGCTCCGGTGCAGGTTTGATTCTGTTTTTTGTTATCTTTTTCATGGATATGGAAACCATGAAAAAACTGGTTATTTATCTTGTGCTTGGAACTCTTGTTCTGTGTGCACTTACCTTTATCAAGCCGCTTTCTGTAGAAAAGAACGGTGCACGCCGATGGATCAAGCTTCCGCTGCGCTTTACCTTCCAGCCTTCGGAGCTTGTAAAGTTTTCTCTTGTACTTTATCTGGCCAGTTACTTTGAAAAAATGAGCGAGGATGTATCCGGAGAAAAGGATGTTCTTCCTTGTGTTGGCGTTTTCCTCCTTATGGTTTTGCTGGTTCTTTTGCAGAGAGACTTTTCTACCAGCGTTTTCTTAATTGCAATTGGAATTCTTATGTTCTTTGTTGCGGGTGCAAAATTAAAATGGGTTTTTCCGTTTATGATTTTTGCTATTCCTGTGGGCATTCTGGTTATTACTTCGGAACAGTACCGCATAGAACGTATTATTGGCTTTTTAAAGCCTTCTGAAGGAACTCAGTCCTTTAACTACCAGGCAACAGCTGCCAAGACAACAATTTCTGCTGGTGGAATATGGGGAGCAGGAATTGGTAAAGGACTTTCCAAATTAAACAGCATTCCGGAAGTTCAGGCTGATTATATTTTTGCAGGCTGGACAGAGGCTATGGGTTACGTAGGTGTTATTGCATTTGTAGCACTTCTCGTATTTTTTGCCTGGAGGGGCTATAAAGCTGCAGCAAATTGTCCGGATAGATTTGCTGCATACGGTTGCTTTGGTTGTGTTTCCGTAATTGTCATGCAGTCGGTTATAAACCTCATGGTTGTATGCGGATTACTTCCTTCAACCGGAATTCCTTTGCCATTCTTTTCTGTAGGTGGTTCGTCAATCATTATAACGCTTGCTATGTGCGGCTTTATTTTGAATGCATCACGCTGTCAGGAAAAGGCAGAGAATTATACACAATTTGAAGACATAAGTGTAGACACGCTTACTGTTATATAAAAAAACTACAAAAAAAGGGAAGAGAAAAAAATGGGTAATATCGGAGTTTTGATGAACAATGTTGAAACAGAAGAGCAGGTTTCAATGTCACAATTCGAAGTTACAAACAAAGATGAAGGAGGAGAAAAGAAGCTTAGAGCCATAAAAATTATTTTTGGTATTCTTTGTTTTTTCCTTGTAGCAGAGCTGGTAATTTATAAGTATGTAATGCCTGCATTCTCAAGTCCAAAGGTAACTGTTTCAGGACAGAAGCTTTATACTGCAGAAGAAATTGCAGAAAAACTGCTTCCAATGAACAGTACTAACTGGGTTAATTTTAACGTTGGAGAAGCAGTAGCACTTCTTTCGTCAGAATCTGGAATTGATAATGTTTTTGTAGAGAAGAAATTTCCAGATAGAATCTTTATCAATGTTGTTGAGCGTGAACCAGTTGCTGTAACTTTTGTTGCAGATGACGGCTATACAAGTCCTGTTCAGATTGATAAAAATGGAGTTCTTTTTCCTGTAAAAGATAAGACTTTGGTTGACTCAAATGCTATCCCAATTATTTCGGGTCTTCCTGTAGAGCATATGAGTGGCGGAATGCGCATCCCTTCTAAATATCGTCCGCTCATTGAACAGATTTCAAAAATCAGCAGCATGGAAAAAAACTATTTTGCAGGTATTTCTGAAATTTGTGTATTGCCAAAGGATACTGGTAACTACGAGCTTGCACTTATTCCTGCTCAATCAAAAATTAAAGTATTAACCGATCGTGCATTGAATGAAGACGCGTTAAAGTATATGATGGTAGTATTAGATGTCGTAAACAAAATTGGTGCAGATGTTTATGAAATTGATTTGCGTTACGGCTCAGTTTCGTGTAAGATAAGGTAGGGGATCTTAATAAAATGGCAGACGATAGAATAATAGTTGGACTTGATATTGGAACAAGTGTTATAAGAGTTGCAATAGGTGAAGTAGACGATGATGGCGTTCTTCACATTGTAGCTACGTCTGCCCAGAAATCTGCCGGTCTTAGAAACGGTGTAATAGTAAATATCGAAGATGCCAAAGATGCCATTAAACAGGCAATAGAAGCCGCCGAAAACAAAGGCGGTATTCTTGTAAATTCAGTAATAGTTTCAATCGGTGGTTCCCAGATAGAAAGTCAGAATTCCCGTGGTGTTGTTCCAATCCGCAGCAATGCAAAAGGTGGAACTTCTGCCGTTACCCGCGAAGATATTGAAAAAGTAATTGAAATTGCTACTGCAATAAACTTTCCTGCCGACCGTGAAAAAATTCATGTTATTCCACAGGACTACATTGTTGATGGAGTTGCCCATATTCCAGATCCAATTAACTGTCTTGGTTATAAGCTTGAATCTAAAGTACATATCATTACTGCTTCTAAAACAATAATTCAGAATGTAAAGACAACTATGACAAGAGCGGGCTACGGCCTTGATGGTGTAATGCTTAAAACTCTTGCCGAAACTCAGGCTGTTACTCACGATGACGAGCTGGAGCTTGGTTCTATTATTATAGATTTTGGTGCCGGAACTACAGATGTTCTTGTTCTTTATGAAGGCGCACCAATCAGTACCTGTTCAATTCCTGTAGGTGGAAATCTTGTAACAAACGATATTGCTGTCGTTAACGGAATTCCTATTGCAACTGCCGAAAAAATCAAGCTTGAATACGGCTGCTGCTACCCACAGATGATTACAGAAGAAAACGATTCAGATATCTGTCTTCCTGGAGTTGGAGGACAGCCACCTGGACTTGTAAAGAAGAGTGAAATTACAGAAATCATTACAGCCAGAATGACTCAGATTCTTACAATGGCAAAGCAGGCCATTATTAAAAATACAGCAGATATCATTAAGGATTTGTCGGGAAACATTATTCTTACTGGTGGTGCTGCAAATATGGAAGGCGTTGTTCCGCTTACTGGTGAAGTTTTCCATACAAGAGCAGTTCGTGTTGGTATTCCGGAAAGCCTGGGTGGGCTCGAAGAAGAATACCGCCGTCCTGAATATTCTGCTGCAATTGGTCTTGTTGTTGCAAACAAAGGAATTGTGGCAGCCCGTACAGGCCGTAAAAAATCAAAAAGGCCGGCTGGTTCTAATAATGGAGATGAAAACAAGGAAGGCTTCTTAAAAAGGCTCCGAAAACTGTTTTTTTAATAAAAAGTCAAAGACTAATTCATAGCGGGAGGAAATATGAATTTATCTGATTTATCAATTGTAGAGGAAAATGACGGTATTCCAAATTACGAGGAATATCAGGAAGGAAACAGCCCTACCATTATTAAGGTTGTTGGCTGCGGCGGTGGTGGTGGAAATGCCGTAAACCGCATGATTGATGCAAAAATAAGCAGTGTAGAATTTATTGCTATAAATACAGACCTTCAGGCACTTGGTGGTTCTAAGGCAGAAACAAGACTTGCTATTGGACAAAAGGTAACAAAAGGTCTTGGTTCTGGTGGTAAGCCTTCTATTGGTGAACAGGCTGCCGAAGAAGATAAAGAAATGATTACAAATGCACTTCGCGGTGCAGATATGGTTTTTGTAACAGCAGGTATGGGTGGTGGAACCGGAACTGGTTCTGCTCCAATTGTTGCTCAGATTGCACGTGAGCTTGGTGCACTTACTGTTGCGGTTGTAACAACTCCTTTCGATTTTGAAGGTCCAATCAGAATGCGTCAGGCAAAAGAAGGACTCGAAAAATTACGCGACAAAGTAGACTCTCTTATTGTAATTCCTAATCAGCAGATTCTTAAGGTTGTAGATAAAAATACTTCTGTACCGGATGCATTCCGTTTTGCAGATGATGTTCTGCGCCAGGGTGTAGAAGGTATTTCAAATATCATTACAAAGCCTGGAGACGTAAATACAGACTTTGCAGACGTAAAGAATACAATGCAGGGACAGGGAAATGCAATTTTTGGTATTGGTGTTGGCGAAGGCGAAAACCGTGCAGTCGACGCTGCTACAAAAGCAATTTCAAATCCAATGCTTGAAGATTCTCATATTGACGGTGCTAAAAATCTTCTCATTAATATTTGTGCTTCTGATGAAGTTTCTATGGCAGAAGTTAATGACATTTGTAAGATTGTCAGTGCCGGTGCTGCAAAAGAATTCAATATGTACTGGGGCCAGGTTACATCACCTTCTATGGGCGATAAAATCAGCGTAACAGTAATTGCTACCGGTTTTGATAATGCTCAGGGTGTAAAGTCTTATGAAGAAGCTCCTGTAGTTGAAGAAAAAGAACCTGAAATTGTTATAAATGATCCGAATGTTGTTCGTGCAAGCGAAATTGATTCAATCCTCCACGGTGGTTCAAAACCATCTGAATCAAATCCGTTCTCTTTCGAAAAAAATCCGGATACAGAAGCTGCAGAAACAGATACAGATCAGGAAAAGAATAAACCTTGGGGTAAAGAGCTTTATGAAGAAGAAGCAAAGAAAGAAGAAGAACTTCCTCTTCAGCACAGAACCTTTAATCGCCCTGATGGTTTTGCAGATCCTAATGATTTGAGCCAGCCTGCAATCTGGACCGAAAAATACGGACGCGGAATTAAGCTTACAGACTAGAAGGTCGTTATGACAATACAAGATCTTCTTGATCAGTTTTATGCAGATATTATTCTTGTAAACAGGATGTCGGAAATGACAGCCCAGACTTACAGAATATCTGCACAGGAATTCCTTGAGTGGCTTGTTCAGGAAAAAATAAAGCTGCGCGAAGTTACTGTTCAGAATCTTGTATATTTTTTAATGAAGCGTAAGACCCAGGGTAATGCAGAGCTTACACTTGCAAAGGATATTTCGGCTTTGCGTGCCTTTGGCGAATACCTTGTTCGTAAAAACTACTGGCACGAAAATCTTGCGCTTTTATTAGACAGACCAAAGGCCGGACGGCATCTTCCAAAGGTGCTTTCTGTTGAACAGACAGACGAGCTTCTTTCGAGTATAGATACAAGTGAACCGCTTGGAGTTCGCGACGATGCACTTTTTGAATTAATCTATTCCTGCGGACTTCGTATAAGTGAAGCGTGCGGGCTTTTAGTTTCGAACGTGCATTTTGAAGAGCATCTTATTCTTGTTCACGGTAAGGGAGATAAAGAGCGGCTTGTGCCTTTTGGAGAGGTTGCAGCAAAAAAATTACAAAAATATATGTCAGAAGTGCGCCCTGAGCTTGTAAAGGGTAGAAATATTTCCGAAGTTTTTGTAAATTACAAGGGAGAACCAATTTCCAGAAAGGGTGTATGGAAAAGGTTTCAACAGATGGAAGCGTTGTCGGGAGTAAAGGCAAAGGTTCATACTCTACGGCATTCGTTTGCAACACATCTTCTGGCGGGTGGGGCAGATTTGCGTTCTGTACAGGAATTGCTTGGTCACAGCGATTTAAGTACAACAACAATCTACACACATGTTACAGACACTCAGCTTGAAGATGCTCACAAAAAGTATTTTGAGGGGAAACAAAATGAATAAAATTAAGGCAATCCTTCTTGCAGCTGCCGCAACAATTGTGCTTGTTTCATGCGGTGGTGTATCTAACAAAACAATAATCCGTCATCAGAAACTTGAAGAGGGTGTAGAAAGCCCTACAACTATTGAAGAGCTTAAGGATGCCATAAAAAAATATCAGGAACGAGTTGCCGATGTTCAGCTGGCACAGAGTCAGATTGGAATATGGTATAAGATTTTGGGAACCCGTTACCTTGATAATAAAATGTACGGTGAAGCCCTAAAATGCTTTCAGGAAGCATTAACTTATTATCCAGACAATCAGAACCTTTATTATTATGTAGGCGTGTGTGCAGGCTATATGTCTCATGCTGCCATGGATTACAATGCAAGCGGAACAAATGAAGTAAAATATAATTATCTTAAGCTTGCAGAAGAAGCATATCTGCGCGCAATTTCAATTGAGGACCGCTATGTTCGTGCCTTGTATGGTCTTGGTGTTCTTTATGTGTTTGAGCTTGATGAACCGGAAAAGGCAATTCCTCATCTTGAAAAGGCACTTAGTATTGATACAAAGAACCTTGATACTATGTTTGTGCTTGCCCGTGCTTATTATTCAAGCTATGAATTTGATAAATCTATTGAAATTTACGACAGAATCATAGAGACAACAAAGTCCGAAGATACAAAGAAAACTGCAGAGGAAAACAAAAAAATAGTTCTCGATGCTTCTTACTGATCAGAATTTCTTGGATGATAACGTAATTCTCAAGCTTTTTCTTGCCCGAATGACCTTTTTAACGGTGCAGGAGAAAAAAAAATTCGCAAATAATATTGACAGTCTCTCTAAACTTGCACTATGTTCTATAGAAGATATTTGTAATGAAACGGGAAGAAAGATAAATAAAAGGATTCCCTGGGACGGAAAAGAAAACCTTCGTTTAGCAAAGGCTGCCGCTTACAAATGCAAGCTTTTGGAATGCGAGCTGATTTACATTGACGACCCTGAATATCCTGAGCTTTTAAGGCAGATTTCTGACCCTCCGTTTCTTTTGTTCTGCCGCGGAAACTATAAGCTTCTTAAGGAGCATTCTGTTTCTGTTGTAGGAACCAGACGTATTACTCCAGCCGGTCGTACTGCTACAAAACAGTTTGCATACGATGCTGCAATGGACGGCTGCAATGTTGTTTCTGGACTTGCAGTTGGAGTAGACGGAAACGCTCATCAGGGAGCTGTAGACGCTTTTTTTGATACAGACGAAAAGGGCGGAAACACAGATGAGATTGGAAGAACAATTGCAGTAATGCCAAGTGCAATTGATCAGATTCTTCCAAGCGGCCAGACAAGGCTTGCTTCACAGATTCTTCAGACAGGCGGATGTCTTGTAAGTGAATATGAACCTGGCGAAGAAATGGCTAACTGGCATTATGTAGGACGCAACAGAATTATAGCAGGGCTTTCTCCTGCAACTGTTGTAATTGAAGCACCTGCAGGAAGCGGCGCACTTATTACTGCAGACTTTGCCTTAGACTATAATCGTGATGTTTTTTTTCACGAGGCAGCATTCGGCAAAATGGCAGAAGAAGTTGCTTCGCTTGTGCAAGACGATCTTGAAAAACGTTTTGCAAGCGGACAGGTGAGCAAATATAAAATTGAAAACAGACCGGAAAAGTTCTTAAAGGACGGAGCCGGAGTTATAAAAAATTATAAAGATTACTGTAAAGCTTTGACAGAAATGCCGGGGCAGCGCAGTGCAAATATTGTGCAGCAAAAGCTGTTCGAGGAATGATTATGGCTACTAAAAAGACAAAAGAAAAAACACCACAGACTCTTGTTATTGTAGAGTCTCCTGCCAAGGCGCACACAATCGAAAAATATCTGGGACCAGGTTATACGGTAAAGGCCTCTATGGGTCACCTTATTGACCTTCCAAAATCGCGCATGGCAATTGATATAGAACATGGTTTTCAGCCGGAATATATTACAGTTCGTGGACGCGCTAAGCTTTTGAAGGAGCTTCAGAAAGATGCAAAAAAATCAGACTATGTACTGCTCGCATCCGATAACGACCGCGAAGGAGAAGCAATTGCATGGCATTTGAACAATGCCCTTAAAGATAAAACAAATGCAAAAATCAGCCGAATTGTATTCAACGAAATTACACCTACTGCAATTACAGAGGCTGTAAAGAATCCCGGTGAAATTGTTGAGGCAAAGGTAAATGCTCAGAAGGCACGCCGTGTTCTTGACCGCCTTGTTGGTTATAACTTGAGCCCGCTTTTGTGGACAAAGGTAAAGAACGGTCTTTCTGCAGGACGCGTTCAGTCTGTAGCACTTCGTTTGATTTGTGAACGTGAAAAAGAAGTTGAAGATTTCTTGCCTGAAGAATACTGGACACTTGATGCAGATTTTTCAAAAGGTAAGTCAAACTTCACAGCTCAGCTTGTAAAATATAAGAACGAAAATCCTGAGCTTAAGTCGGAAGAAGAAGTAAACAAAATTATGGAGACAATCAAAAATACTCCTTGTGTTGTTTCTTCAATCAAAAAGACAGATAAGACTGTACGCCCTAAGCCTCCGTTTACAACATCTAAACTTCAGCAGGCAGCAGCTAACCGTCTTGGATATACTTCTCGTAAAACTATGCAGATTGCACAGCAGCTTTATGAAGGTATTCAGATTGGTCAGAACCGTGTTGGTCTTATTACTTACATGCGAACAGACTCTGTTCGTATTTCTGATACAGCTTTGGCAGATGTACGCGGCTGGCTTACAAAAAATTATCCTGACGATTTACCACCTGAGCCAATTCATTATTCAGTTGGAAAGGCTGCCCAGGATGCCCATGAAGGTATTCGTCCTACATACACAGAATATACACCTGAAAGTGTAAAGGAATATTTGAATCACGATCAGTTCCGTTTGTATTCAATCATCTGGGAACGCTTTGTTTCTTCACAGATGAACAATGCAAAGATGGTGACTACAAGTGTAGAAATTACAAGTGGCGATGCAGTATTCCGTGTTGCAGCTTCAAAGATTGCAGAAAAGGGATTTTACCATGTAATAAAAATGCTTTCTTCAAAAGAAGAAAAGTCAACCTCACTTCCTTCAATGAAAGAAGGTGAAGAAATTAAAGTAGAAAAGTTCCATCCTGAACAGCACTTTACACAGGGACCTGCCCGCTATACAGATGCTTCAATCGTACGCATGCTGGAAGAAAAAGGAATTGGACGTCCTTCTACATATGCACCAATCATTTCTGTTTTGCTGGACCGCTATTATGTTACACGTTCCAACAAGCAGCTTGTTCCAACTCAGCTTGGAAAAATGATTTCTAAGATTCTTGTTGAATCTTTCCCAGATGTTATCAACGAATCATTTACTGCAGAAGTTGAAAATAAACTTGATGAAGTTGAAAATGACACACTCGTTTGGAACACAATGATGAGCGAATTTTATGGACCTTTCAAAAAGCGTGTAGACGAGGTTATGGAAACTCAGGAAAGCATTAAGGGATTCTTAGACGAAGAAACAGACCTTAAGTGTGACTTGTGCGGAAAACCAATGGTAAAGAAGCTTGGCCGCTTTGGATTCTTCCTTGCATGTTCAGGTTTCCCAGAGTGTCATAATACAAAATCAATTCCACTTGCAAAATGTCCTTGCAAAGACTGTGGCGGTGATATTGTAGAACGCAAGCAGAAGGGAAGAGGAAAATCCTTCTACGGTTGTACCAACTATCCAAAGTGTAACTTTATCAGTCACTTTAAGCCGATTGACCAGTACTGCCCTCAGTGCGGCTGGTTCCTGGTAGAAAAGTTCGACAAAAAGAACGGCAGCTACAAGTCATGTATTAATCCGGACTGTAACTACCTCCATACAAACGACGAAGAGTAGGTCTCCGTCATTGCGAGGAGCGAAGCGACGTGGCAATCCATCAATTACAAGAATTAATTGACGAATTCCTAATCTATATTTCAGGTGTGCGAGATTTGTCTGAGAACACTGTCCTGGGTTATAAAAATGACCTGGAACACTTAAAAATATTTCTCACCCCCGAGCTCGACATTTCTACAGTCACAAAAGAAAACCTTAAACTCTGCATAGGTCAGCTTTCTAAAAACCACAGCTCTAATGCTTCAATCAACCGCTTTATTGCAGCTGTGCGTTCGCTTTTTGCATATGCTTATAAGTTTGGATATTTAAAGGAAAATCCGGCACTTGAACTTAAAACAGTAAAGCTTCCTAAAAAAGTTCCACGCTTTATGACTTCTGCAGAAGTAGAAACTCTTTGTAATCAGCCTGAAAAAAATGAACTTTTATGGGCAAGCCGCGACCATGCACTTTTTGAAATGCTTTATTCTTCGGGTTGTCGTGTAAGTGAAATTACAGAGCTTTGCCTCAGTGATTTTTTGAACGGCTATGACCGTGCTGTTGTTACAGGAAAAGGCGACAAGCAGAGAATCGTATATTTTAGTGATGAAGCAAAGACAGCACTTAAAGTATATCTTGCTGACCGAAAAAAGGTTTTGCAGGAAAATGGAACACTTGGAACTACAGACCGCATTTTTATTAGCCAGAAGGGGCAGCCGCTTTCTGTAAGGGGAGTGCGCTATATAATTTCACGCTATTCTGGTGCAGAAGGAACAAATCATCATGTAAATCCACATGCCTTCCGCCACACCTTTGCAACAACAATGATTGGTAACGGTGCAGATGTACGACTCGTTCAGGAAATGCTTGGGCATAGTTCAATTTCGACAACTCAGCGCTATACACATGTTACTACTGAAAAATTGATAGAGATCTACAACAAGGCTCATCCTCACGGCTAAAATAAATTTATTTGCCAATTTGCCAAATATTCACTATATTTAAATACATGGGAAATAAAACAAAAATCAGAAGCACTACTGTGCTTGCAGTTCGTAGAAACGGACAGGTTGCTATGGCGGGAGACGGGCAGTGTACTTTGGGAGACACTGTTTGTAAAGGAAACTCTCGTAAAGTTAGAAAAATCTATGATGGAAAAATACTCACAGGCTTTGCCGGAAGCGTTGCAGATGCATTTACTCTGCTTGATAAATTTGAAGCAAAGGTAAAGGAATATAACGGAGACATCATGCGCTCTGCTGTTGAACTTGCCAAGGCCTGGCGTACAGACCGAACCCTGCAGAAGCTTGAAGCAATGCTCCTTGTTGCAGATAAATCAAAGATTCTTTTAATAAGTGGAGACGGAAACGTAATTGAACCTGAAAAGGATGCAATTGCAATTGGTTCAGGCGGTAACTACGCTTATTCTGCAGCTCTTGCATATCTGGACAGTTCAGACTTGAGTGCCCGCGAAATTGCAGAAAGATCGCTTAACATTGCGGGTAGCATTTGTATTTATACAAATCAGAATTTGACTATTGAGACGTTAGAATAATGGAAAACATAGAACTTACACCAAAACAGATTGTTGAAAGACTTGACCAGTATATAATCGGGCAGAAGGATGCTAAGCGTGCTGTTGCTGTTGCACTTAGAAACCGTTTTAGACGACTTAAGCTGCCTGAAGAAATCCGCGATGAAGTTGCTCCTAAAAACATCCTTATGATTGGACCAACCGGCTGCGGAAAAACAGAAATTGCCAGACGTCTTGCAAAGCTTTGCGGTGCTCCTTTTATTAAGGTAGAAGCTACAAAATATACAGAAGTTGGTTATGTAGGCCGCGATGTAGAAAGCATGGTTCGTGATCTTATGGCAGTAGGCTACAACGACGTTAAAGCCGAAATGGAAGATCAGCTCCGCGAAAAATCTGTTAGTGTTGTAGAAGAGCGTCTTTTGGATCTTCTTCTTCCAGGTTCGGGCAATGAAGAAAAGAAAGACGAAAAGAAAGCAGATCCAGCCCAGGGCGATGTAATTATTCTTGAAGCACCGGATGCAGCTCAAAACGATACACAGAATCATACAAGAGAAAAATTCCGTCAGATGCTCCGCGAAGGTGAGCTTGAAGACCGCGAAATAGATTTAGTTGTAAAGCGACAAGCAGGTATGCCTAATATGGAAATCATCACTGGTGGAAGCATAGATGATCTTCAGAACAGCATGCAGGGAATTTTAAATATCATGAACGGAAACGGTCGCAGCAAAAAGCGTTCTGTTACTGTAAAAGAAGCCCGCAAAATTATTGAAGAAGAAGTTCTCGACAGCATGGTAGATCATGACAAGGTTGCAGACGAAGCAAAGAAGCGTGTAGAGCAGAGCGGAATTATCTTCATTGATGAAATTGATAAGATTGCAGTTCACGGCGAAAGTCACGGACAGGACGTTAGCCGCGAAGGTGTTCAGCGCGATATTCTTCCAATTGTAGAAGGCAGCAATGTAAATACAAAGTTTGGTGTTGTAGATACAACTCATATTCTGTTTATTGCAGCTGGTGCCTTCAGTGTTGCAGCTCCAAGTGATTTAATTCCTGAACTTCAGGGTCGATTTCCGCTTCGTGTAGAGCTTGATTCACTCCATAAGGAAGACTTCAAGAGAATCCTTAGTGAACCAAAGAACAGCCTGATTATGCAGTATACATCCTTGCTCGAAACAGAAGATGTAAAGCTTAATATTACAGAAGATGCCCTTGACCGTATGAGCGTTGTTGCAGAAGAAGTAAACAATTCTGCCGAAAATATCGGTGCACGCCGCCTTCATACAATCATGGAAAAAGTTCTTGCTGATATTAACTTTGATGCAGATGAACATAAGGGTGAAACAATTACAATCGATGCCGCTTATGTAAACAGCAAGCTCGAAGGAATCAGTGAAAATCAGGATTTGAGCCGCTATATTCTGTAGCAGTAAGAAAAGCTATTCAAGAGATGGGGCGTGATCTGGAGTTGTAGAAAGGTCAAAATTCAGACTGTATCCAAAGCCGGCACTTACGCCGAATCCAAGAATAGCATCGTAGTTTCCTTCAATAAAGAAAGAAAAGCCTTTCCATGAAGCGCCTGTTCTAAGTGAAGCGTAAAAAGCAGGAAATACTTTACTTGTAATGCTATCTTTTCCAAGTTTAGAATTCCACATCATATTTGCAGAAATTCCAGGTGCTATTTCTGCAAAGAATTCAATATTTTCTTGGAACGGGAACACACAGATTCCAAACGGTGCATAGATTTTTCCGCCTACAATAAGAGGTCCGTTCAGTTCGGTGCCGCCAAGCTCATACTTATATGGGAATGCCTTTTGCGGAATACCTACATGCGGTTCAAGGAATCCTCCAAAGTAGAACGGCTGAATCAACCTGTATTCAGTAAAGCCAGCGGCAAAGCTTATGCCAAGAATATAAGGTTTTGGAATGTATGAAACTTTGATTTTAAAAGAAATAGTATCTGTGTTTTTATAGCGTATTAATGCAAGTCCTTCGTATTCGTGTTTTTCTTCTTCCTCTGGGGTTTCTTCAGGTTCTTCCTGTGGGGGTTCCTGAGGAGCAGGTTGTGATTTTGTACCCTGCATAGAAAAAATTATTTCGTCGTAGAAAAAGTTGTTTCCAAGGTCGTCTGCTTCAAAGCTTAACTGTCTCATTTCTACAAGATTTGTGTCTGTAATAAAGGCAATGTAATATGTTGAATCAGAAACAAAAAATCCCGGATTTACAAAAGTTAATGTCCTGATTTCCTTGTATGGAGTTTCGATTGTATATAAAAGTTCAGAGGAATCGGCATCTTTTATAAGAATATTTGACTGGTCTATTTCTGCAATAAAAACATCATCAAAGCTTAGGGCTGTTGTAGTATTCTGTTCTATAAGTTCTTCTTCAATTTCTTCTGTTTCAAAATCTGGTGCAGTATCACTTTCAAATTCCTGCGCATATACACCTGTGAGCATGAAAAATACAGAAATGAGGATAAAAAATGTCTTGCAAACTCTACGCAAAAGCATTGTAGTAATTATAATGCAACACCCCCATTTTTTAAAGAGTTCATTTTTATTGCGATAAAAGTAAAAACATAATACAATATAGTAATGGAACAAATCGTAAGAAAAAACGGACTTTTATACACACCAGATTTACATACAGTTCTAGGCGTTGATACACAATCAGGAGAATTCAATGGCCGCATTCCTTTTGGCGCTCATTATGTAGATGAAGAAGTTTTTACAGAGTGTCCTTACGAAAAAATGGATATACCCGATTCTGTTATGGGAATTGGCGTTGCACTTTTTAAAGATTCCAAAAATCTTAAAACAGTAAAGCTTCCCGAAAAACTCACAGAGCTTCCTCCATATCTTTTTTCAGGCTGTACCGCACTTGAGAAAGTTAAAATGCCTAATGTTGTTTATTCTTTTCCGGAAGGCTTGTTCCAGAATTGTTCCAGCTTAAAAGAAATCCCTTTCAGAGCAGGAATCCGTGAGCTTTCACCTTATATTTTTGAAGGCTGCAGTTCTCTTGTTTCGCTTGTTATTCCTCCAACTGTTGAGCGCATAGAAGCCCGGGCTGCTGCAGGATGTACAAATCTTACAGCACTTGTTCTTCCAGTTGCCCTTCGTGAGCTTGATGATTCTGCTTTTGAAGATTGTCCTAATATCCGCAACATTCGTATTTCAGAAGATAATCCTGATTTTTATGTAAACGAAGAAGATGGCTGTTTGTACGAACGTACTGCCGAAGGGGATAAGCTTCGTCTTAAAGTTGCCGGAACAGAAAAGCCTGTTGTAAATCTTTTTAAGGAAAATGTAGACGACGAAACTGAACCGTTTTTTACAGATGAAGATTTTTACGAAGAAGATGATGATTTTAGTGCAGAAGTTGCAGCCCAGGATGAAATTGCAGAAGGTGAAGAGCCCGAAGAAGCAGAAGAGAATCTTCATACTCAGGCAGCCGTTTCTGATGAAGAACTTGCAAATCTTTTTGGAGGAGAATCAGGTGGTGGTGCCCCGGCCGGTTCAGAAGTTTCTGAAGATGAAGATGAAATTGCTGCTGTTACCGTTAAAATTACCGATTCAAAAACTCAGGCCATTCTGGATAGTGTTGAAATCAGCCGCGTAATTGAATGTGACCCACAGGGAACTCCACCGGATGATGCCGACTTATTTGTAATTGCAGAAATCATGGAAGATGGAGATTTTACTAAAAAACTGGAAGCAGTTGCCCGCAGGTTTGCCCAGATTCAGGATTACAAAAGAATCTTTATGCTTTACGGTCTTCCTGTAGACAACGACGAGTTTATGGAATTCTTTAAGCTTTATGTAAGTAACCGTAATGTTGTGTTTGCCTGCGAAGCTCCAAATGCATCTACTCTTTCTGAATACGGAAAGACTGTTTGTGAATATTCAAGAATTGATCTTTCGCACGAAGCTCTTGTTGAACAAAAACAAAATATTTCTACAAAAAATAATACATTAATCAAATTAATTATACAGGATAAAAAATGAAAAGTGACAATGCAAAGAAGGGCATAGAACGCGCCCCACATCGTTCATTGTTTTATGCAATGGGCTACACAAAAGAAGAATTGGATCGACCGCTTGTTGGCGTTTGTTGTGCTAAAAACGAAATAATTCCGGGACATATAGAGCTTGACCGAATTGCTCAGGCAGTAAAGGATGGAATCCGCATGGCTGGAGGAACTCCTGTAGAGTTTCCTTCAATTGGTGTATGCGACGGTATTGCAATGGGTCATGAAGGAATGAAATATTCACTCGTAACCCGCGAGCTTATTGCAGATTCAATTGAATGTATGGCAAAGGCTCATCAGTTCGACGCTCTTGTTATGATTCCTAACTGCGATAAAATTGTTCCAGGTATGCTCATGGCAGCAGCCCGTCTTGATTTGCCAACAGTTTTCTGTTCAGGTGGTCCTATGATGCCAGGTCGTATTCCGGGCGCAGATGAAACAAATCCTTATGCTGGTCGCAATCTTTCTTTAAGCGATATGTTTGAAGCAGTTGGCGCTGTTGCAAGCGGACGCATTAATGAAGCACAACTGGAGCAGCTTGAAGAAGTTGCTTGTCCTGGTTGTGGTGCCTGTTCCGGTATGTTCACTGCAAATTCAATGAACTGTCTTACAGAAGCGATCGGACTTGGACTTCCTGGTAACGGAACTATTCCTGCTGTAACTGGCCGCCGCATTGCTCTTGCTAAAAAAGCCGGTATGGCAGTTATGGATATGTTCAATAAGGGAATTACTGCCCGTCGCATGTTTACAAAACAGAACTTTATAAACGCTCTTGCTGCCGATATGGCTCTTGGCTGTTCAAGTAATACAATGCTTCATGTTCCTGCTATTGCAAAAGAAGCAGGGCTTGAAATTGATCTTCACGATGTAAACGAAATTTCAAACAGAACACCAAACCTTTGTCATCTGGCTCCGGCTGGTCATACTTTTATGTGCCAGTTAGACGAGGCGGGTGGAGTACAGGCTGTTCTTGCAGAGCTTGCTAAAAAGAATCTGATTGATACTTCTCTTATTACAGTAACAGGAAAAACTATAGCAGAAAATATTAAGGGAGTAGTGAACCGCGATCCACAGACTATCAGGCCTATAGAAAATCCATTCAGCGATAATGGTGGACTTGCAATTCTGTTTGGTAACCTTGCTCCAAACGGAACTGTTGTAAAACGCTCTGCCTGTGCAAAAGAACTTATGAAGCATACAGGTCCGGCACGCGTATTTAATGATGAGTCGGAAGCAATGGCTGCAGTTCAGGGAAGAAAAATTAACAAGGGTGATGTTGTAGTTATCCGTTACGAAGGACCAAAGGGCGGACCTGGTATGCGCGAAATGCTTGCAGTAACAGCGGCACTTGCAGGACAAGGCCTTGATAAGGATGTAGTTCTTATTACAGACGGCCGATTCAGTGGTGCAACCAGAGGAGCTTCACTTGGACACTGTTCTCCTGAAGCAGCTGTTGGAGGCCCGATTGCACTTGTAAACGAAGGCGACAATATTACAATTGATATCAACGCATATAAAATCACACTCGAAGTCAGCGAAGAAGAACTTGCAAAAAGACGTACAGCCTGGGTATGCCCTGAACCAAAGGTTAAGACCGGCTATCTGGCAAGGTATGCAAAACTGGTGTCTTCTGCTGACAAGGGCGCAATATTAGAATAAGAGATTCCCGAATAAAGAGGTATTTATGGAAAATCAAAAATCAAATCCGCTGGCACTTATACCAATCGGAGTATTCTTAATTTTGTATCTTGGGCTTGGTATTGTTTTTGAGTATGTGCTCAAAATCCCAATGGGTTTTTATAATATCCCGATTGTTGTTGTATTTTTAATTGCACTTTGTGTGGCTTGTCTTCAGAATAAAGAACTCAGCTTTGACCAGAAGTTAGCACTCATGGGAAAAGGCGTTGGCGACAAAAATATCATCACAATGATTTTAATTTTCCTTGTTGCCGGAATGTTTGTAGGTGTTGTAGGTCGTTCTTCTGCATCGAGCGTTGCATATTTTATGCTTTCAATAATTCCTGCACAGTTTGCTGCTGTAGTTTTGTTTATTGTAAGCTGCTTTGTTTCTATTGCAATGGGAACAAGTGTTGGAACAATTACTTTGGTAACTCCAATTGCTGTTGCAGTTGCTCAAACTTCAGGTCTTGGCATTCCTTTGTGTGTAGGCTCTGTAATGGGCGGTGCTATGTTCGGCGATAATCTTTCGTTTATTTCTGATACAACAATTGCCGCTTGTAACGGTCAGGGGTGTGCCATGAAAGATAAGTTCCGCGAAAACTTCTGGATTGCACTTCCTGCAGCAGTTGCAACTATAATTATAATCCTCATTATTTCTTTGCGTTATAAAGTTTCAGGAACAATCCATAATGATTATAATCTTGTTCAGATAATTCCTTATGTTCTTGTTCTTGTGTGTGGCATTTCAGGAATTAATGTATTTTTAGTTTTAATAATCGGTATTCTCTCTGGTGCAGTAATTATGCTTGCAACAGGTACAATACAGCCGGTTAATCTTCTTTCGAATATGGGTGCAGGAGCAGCCGGAATGTTCGAAACAACAATGGTTGCAATCCTTGTTTCTGCAATTTGTGCCCTCATTTCTGCCCATGGCGGATTTACAGCATTGTTGAACGGAATCCAGAAGATTTTTAAAGGTAAGAAAAACGGCCAGCTTGGAATGGGCCTTTTAGTTGGAGCTATGGATATTGCAACAGCAAACAACACTGTAGCAATTGTAATGGCAAACCCTATTGCAGTACAAATGTCGCAGACCTACGGCATTTCAAACAAAAAAGCTGCTTCTATTCTGGATACATTCTCATGTGTTTTCCAGGGAGTTATTCCATACGGTGCTCAGATGCTTGTAGCAATTAGTGCCGCTCAGTCACTTGGAGCAGCAGTTACAGCTTTTGATATTATGCCGTTCCTTTTGTATCCATATCTGCTTTTAGTAAGCAGCCTGATTTTTATTTATGTTATTCCAGAGAAAAAAGAAATCCCTGTTTTAGAAGGACTAAACAATGGAACAAACGTTTGAATCCTGGACCGAATATGACAATTGGCTCGTCCAAAATTATGATCAGTTTTCAATCTACAAAATAGACGAGTCAAACGGCAAAATAAATATTCAATATTGCACTAAATCCGACTTTCCCACAATCCGCGACCAAAACTACAAAAAGCCGGAAAGAAGGGTATAGAATAATTCAGAGATTAATTTAATTCATTAGAGAGGTTTATATGAAAAACAAAAGACCTTTTTTCTTAATTCCAATACTTCTTTTAATTTTGGGATTAAGCTCGTGTTCAGATTTTCTTTCTTTTAAGAATGGTGCAGATGTTTCATTTGATTTACCCGAAGATGTATGCAGAAACGTTGCCGCAAGAGCCGGTGTTTCTTATAGTTCAGCACTTATAACTGCAAAGGTTGAACTTTATGTAAATGACAAATTGTTTGATGTAGATTATCAGAGCTTTGCAGATAGATCGCAACCAAAGCTTACTTTTGTTTTTAATAATGTTCCAGTAAAAGCTGCTGCCTATGCAAATATTTCACTTTATCTTGAAGATATTGAATTTGGAAGTGGAACTTCTGACCCTGTAACTGTAAAAGGCGGTGAAAACATTATTGAAATTACCCTGAAGATGATTCAGTATTCTGTTCCTTGTACAAAATATATGATTCCAAGGTATAATGATAAAGTTTTCCTTCAAGGAAATGATCATGTAGATTACTTTTTACGCGATTCTCCAACCGCAAGAATTTCCAGCAATGAAAAACCAGATTTCGAAAACGCAAGTGATTATTGTTTTGATAAAGAAGGTAATGTTTATGTAATAACCTGGCATGATTATGAGTCTAACGGTAATTATTTTAAAGAAGCATGGATTGAATCAAACAAAAATGGTTTTCAGAAAATTATTCTAAATAACAGCGAACGTGATATTAAAAATATCAAGGTTTTTGCAGATTTAACTTCAGGTGATGTTTATCTTTATTGTGATGATTATGATGATGGCCAGAGTATAAAGAAAGTTGGTACAGATTATTCATGGTTGGTGATATATTCACAAAAATGAATGTAGCCCCTTCAACCCATCCTGATGTTACAATTAAGAGAATAGCTGTTGATGATGGTGTTATGTGGGTTTTGTATGAAACAAAACATTTGACACCTTATCATCGAATTGCAAAAGTTTTAATTTCAACTGAAAATGATGAATTAAAACTAGATTTTAATACTAGTAATAATCAAACTTTTGCTCTTTCTTTTGATATTCAAGGTGCAATAAAGAATAATAACGAAGCGGGTTATACTTATAGCGATGATTATTATCTTACTTTTACCGATTTAATAGCTCGTGAAGGATTTGTATATTTACCATATAAGTATGAGTATGTAGGTGATTATTCAATATCAGAAAAGCGCAAAGAATACTCTGGATATAATATGAAGCGTAATGATTTATATTCCTATGGTGGTATTCTTAGATTTGATGTAAGAACTAATGTTCCTTACGTCAGATCAATCGATACTAATATTACTCCACTTGATATGTCAGAGCAGGGAAGAGTCCATATTGTCGAAGCTAATACTTCCGACTTCCTTTATCAATCAAAAACACCGAATGATTATCTTACCTACAGTTATCAGGATCTTGTAGATAAAAAGACTGAAATTAATTCAAATCCTTCTTCGACAGGCAATGTAGGTTATATTCCATTCGGAGGTTTTGTAAATCTTTATAGTCCAGACAACTTAAATTCGAAAGAGCAGTTTTTTGGTGCAGGTAAAACAATTGCAATAAGACCAAAGCGTCTTGTCATTTCTGATTCAGGTTATTTTTTCTATACAAGCGATGATATATGGCGGTATAAAAAAGTAAACAGGGCAGTTACTATAGACTTAGAAACCTTTACAATTACAGATGTTAAACTGATGGATATTGAAGAAGATAATCCTGATTGTTTAGCTTTCAATAAAATTGGTTCGGAATATTTTGGACCTACAAGTGAAGCAACAGAAAAAGGCTCAAAGGCATTTACTTATGTCGCAGACGACGAAGCATTCTATGAAGTTTTCAGTGGTGATTTTGCTATTCTTGAACAAAACTATAAAGGAAATAATGTAATTCCTGTTGTTTATCCAAACAGCAATATTCCAACAACACAATTTATGTTAGGAAGGCCTCTAGCGGATTTCGGCTATGATTATTTCCTTAGCGATTATGCAGACGGTTATATTGCTTCTTATGATAATCCAAATTTTGCAAAAGTAACTGATTACTGTTTTGATTCTGATGGATATGTCTATGCAATTACTTATAACGATGAAGGTGAAAAATGGTTAAAATCGAATAAGAGTGATTTTACAGAAATCTGTCTAAAACAAAGTACTGATTTCAAAGATATAGAACAAATTATTTCCGACATATCAACAGGATATATATATTATACTTATATCGAAAACGATACTTATTTTGTAATTTCTACGATTGATGAAGTAGCACAATATTTGGGAACTGAAAAAGAAATTCTTCAATATACTGGTAGTGATGATTTAGAAATACTTTTTGTTCAAGCCTATGATAATTGTTTTTATTTCTTCTATATGATTAAAGACAGTGAATTCAACAGACACTATTATTATACAAAGAGAAAGTTTTCAATATCGGGAAATGATATTATAATTTCAACTGCCGAAAATTATCCTTCTGTCGAGTTGGATATAAAAGGTTGCATAATTAATAACAACGAATCGGGTTACGATTTTAATTCTGATGATAATATGTATTTTTCTGATATGCTTTATCAGGAAGGATACATTTATTTGTTCTTTAATTACAATAATCTGTATGACCGCGCTGATTATTATTCTTATGGTGGAATTATAAGAATAAAAGAAGATGGCAAGCAAATCAGCCAGCTTGGTTTTTCAACAGATGTTATAGATTTAAAACAAAGCGGTCGTCTTAGTGTTTATAACGATGGAGATGCTCCTCTTTATCAATCAAAAAATCAGAATGATTATCTTGCATACAGCTATCAGAATTTAATGGATAAATATATTGCCATACAAAATGGGGCTGCAGGTGACTTAAATGCTATCCCGCTTCAGGCTTATAATTATAAAATTTATTGCCCGAATGATTCTCTTTCAGAAACAAGATTATTTGGTCCTGCTAAAATTGCTGCCCTTAAACCAAAGCGTCTGGTATTCTTAGATGAAGGTTATTGTTTCTATATAGATACTGATGATATCGTCCGCTACAAATGGGTAAGCCGCATAGTTACAGTTGATTTAGAGAACTTTTCAATTAAGAGCATAAAACAACCTACAATAGAATTACCATATGCAGATTCAATGTCAGAAATAAAGGTATTTGAAGGTATTAGTTCAAATTTCTTTAGCGAAACAATGCATGCCACAGATGTCGGTTCTTCAGTCTATAACTATAATGCTGATAATAATACTTATTCTTCTGCTGCAGGTTCTTCTGGAAATAAATTAGTTATTCCTTATGTAAAACAAGACAATTAAAAAAACATAACGAAAACAAAAAAAATACCTTCCACTAAAATGTGGAAGGTATTTTTTTGTTTTTAACGCCTCGTCATTGCGAGCGAAGCGAAGCAATCCAGATTAGTCTGTAAGATAAACTGTGAATGGATAACTTACAGTTGTCATCTGATACTGTGCTGTAATAAGACAGTTGTAAACATAACCGGTTGGTAAGTTAGTCAATACAATATCAAATGTGTTTGCGTCAGGGTTAGCAACACCTACCTGAGTTTTGTTGAAATATGTTTTATTTGCATAAGAGATTTTCAAAGATACTTTGTCATATTTCCAGTCAACAGTATCAGGTAGAGCTACAGAAACAGTAGTGGCTGCAGGATCTGTAAGAGAACCTTTAGAAACAATATTTGTAGAAGTCTTGCTTACACCTGCACCATCCGATCCAGAAGCTGCAATTCCAAAGGCACTTACCCATGCTTTAAGAATGTCATAATCAAGGTCGTTGTAAACTTCGATATCACCTTCACGTGAATATGAAGCATAAAGATTAAGATTCTTAAAACCTTCATAATCAACAGGGTTGTATGTGGTGCCTGTTGCATCAGGATATTTTGTTCCAGAATCAAGGTTTTCAATCCAGTAAATCCAAGAAGCAGGACCCTGATAGAGGTAAGGCTGGGCATTTGTACCATAACCAACACCATCAGTTATTGTAGAAGCTACAGGGTTTAATACATCATATGGGGTATCACTCTGGCTCCAGTAAACAATTTTATCCAGGTCACTGCCTTCTGGTTCTGAGCCATGTGCTACTCCTTCGTTCCAGGTACCACCCTGAGTCCAGTATTGTACTCTAAAGCGGTTGATTGTTGTTAATTCAGCATTTTCTTCTACCGGTTCAATTGTAAGATAAGCAGCTTCTTCTGAATATCCTGCATTGTTTTCTGAGTAGAGGCGGGCAATATAACGTTTACCAAGTTCAAGATAAAGGTCTACCCAGGTATTGTTTGCAAACAAAGAACCGTCTTTGAAGAATCGCTGGTCAGCTCTAATATCATTAAGATAATCAAATGTATATTTTTCATTTGTTGTTCCTGTACCATTCCAAAGAGCTGCAAATGCAGTGTCATCATCAATAGGATCTGCAATAAGTGCTTCTACAGCAGTAGCATCAGACAATTCTGCAAGTTCCAGAGCAAAGTTCATTTCAGTTTTAACGTTGTCACCATTCCATGTGAAATGTGCAACATATTTATCCTGATAATCAGCTTCTTCAGCAATTGCAGAACCAGAACTTCCTGTTTTATTGAATTCAACAGTAAAAGCTTCTGGGGTAGCAGGTTTCTTACCAATAAGGTTAGGAATTGTAATTGTCTTTTCAACAGTTTTTCCTGGAAGAATAATGATAGTATCATTCCATATATATTTACGCAAATCATCAGCTTTGGTAAATTCTACCTGGAATGAGTAAGTTCCCGGTGCAATTTCAGCATCATTTGCAGTATAGTTATGTACAGTTGTAAAGTCGATGTCTTCCTGATACAAATCTTCATCTTCTGAACCTAATATTTTTTCTCCAGTTGTTATATCATAGATATATGCGTTTGCAGTATATCCATCTGGAATTACCATTGCATTATCACCAGTTTCCAACTGAAGTGTCAGATCAACTCCACCATTCTTACTGAGTCCTTTTGGTGTTAATGTAAATTTAATGCTGTTAGTAAACATCATATCTACATTTGCATAACCAATTAAAACTGCATTCTCTAAAACAGTATCGATAGAAGGAGAAGCTCCTTGTGATGTTTCGCATGCTGCAAGTGTTAAAGACCAGTTATAACAATCAATGTCAAGAATTACTTTGCCAACAACTCCATCTGTTGATGTAACAGTTACATTTTTTGGAGCAAGATTCTGCCCACTTTGTGCAGTACCCCACAAATAAAATGTGAGATTGTCTGCTCTGAAAGGATCTGCTGCAATAGTTCGTCCGGCACCATTTTTAGTGAATTTAATCATTTCGTTTGGTGCTACGGTGATGTTTAAAGGCTGCTTGTTGCTTCCGGTAAATGTTCCTGTAGCATTTTGATTACAAGATACAAAAGCAAGTGCAAGTAGAGAAATCATAATAAACAGATGATTCCTAAGTGTTTTTGTTTTCATATTAATCCTCCTTGAAGAATGATTCTTGTCCGTAGACTTGGTCATAAATAACAATAGAACACCAGTCCTTGTATTCTATCCCGTTATTTCCTATTACCTTTAAATGAAGAATATAAGTTCCGGGTATTAAAGGTTCTTCTGCACTTATACGTGATTTTGGAACATAAGCCCGAAACTCCCGTTTGTCTGTACCGAAGCCAGAATAAAAATCAAGGCCTGCGGTAATATCAACAAGGGTAGAGTAAATATAACTTTGTCCACCCTGTTGATGGTATATAATTTTATAAAATGACCATTCATATGACCTGCAATTGTATGGAGCTGCAACATTGATTGAACCTTCAGAGCTGACAAAGTAGGTTGGATCAAGCATAAACTCTTCTCTAAAACCACTGTCGCCTGGATTAATTACAATATCCATATTAGTTGCCGGTTCATAATGACTGTTGTAATCATCCAGCATTGTGTAAACATTATCTTTGCAGGCAGTTAGCAAAAAGACTGCAACACATAATGAGAACAATGATGATGTCAAAACAACAGCTTTTGACTTCATAAAACTACTACTTCTCCAATCTATATTATCGGCATAAAGCACGAAAAAAAGCACAAAATTATCGGCAGAATTTAAAAATTTCTTAGCAAATTCTGCAAATTTCGCGTAAATTTTTTTAATGTTTTTGGATTTTTTGTTTTTTTGAATAGGTATTATATGATTACGTTTGAGCATTGTAATTATACACGATTTTGAGTAGAAATCAAGTGTTTTTTTCCTCTGGATTGCCACGTCGCTCCGCTCCTCGCAATGACGTTATCCGGGCTAAAATTGCATCCAGTGTTTTTCGGAAACTTAAAAAAATAATTTGCACAATAAAAAAAATACGCTTAAAAAAATACAAGCTACGGAGTGGGAATATGGGCACGGATGCTTCTGAGTTGTGCCGGCGGCATTGAAGAAATCCGAGGATTTGCAAAGCAAACCGCAGGATTTCTACGATAACAAGCTCAGCCCGCAGCCGGGACCAGATTCCCACGGGAGTAGCTTGTATTTTTTTCACATGTTTCAATTTTTTTTTACTAAACTATTTTTTTCATTTTCCGAAAATCAACTAGATGTAAACAATTTTTCAGGAGGCAAGAAATGAACAGTTTTACACGCTCAATCGACTTGTTGCAGCGTGAATTGGATGTAACTTCACTGCGTTACCAGGTTAGCGCAAACAACCTTGCAAACAGCGAAGTTCCTAATTTCAAACGCTCAGTTGTTAATTTCGAATCAGAGCTCAAAAGTGCTCTTGAATCGGAACAGATCGCAAAAAATTCCTTCAAACTTACTACTACAGACAGCCGCCACATTCAGATTAATACTCCTTATGATTACCGTGACGTAGAACCAAGAAGAGTAGTAGATTACACTACAACTGCCAAGGCAAACGGAAACAACGTAGATGCCGAAACAGAAGCAAACAACATCCTCCAGATTCAGATGCAGTACAGACTCCTCACACAGCTTACAAGCTTTGAATTCGACCAGGTTAATGTTGCCATGAAAAAATAGTGTGTAGATAAGGAGAAACGACTATGGGAATGTTCACCAGTATAAATATTGCAGCTACAGGTATGGCTGCCGAAAGACTTAGAAGCGACGTAATTTCTGATAATATTGCAAATGCATCTACAACCCGTACACAGGAGGGTGGTGCATTCAAAAAATCTACTGTAGTAATGAGTCCTGTTAGTGACTCTAATCCTCAGTGGAACAGTCCTTTTGTTCCTTCATCTTTGGACAATGGTCCTGGAAAAGGTGTAAAGGTAATGGAAATTGTAAAGGATACATCAGAAGGACGTCTTGTATATGATCCGACACACCCTGATGCAATTCAGACAGGTCCACATGCAGGTTATGTAGAATATCCAAACGTAAACATCGTAAACGAAATGGTAGATTTGATTTCTGCTTCACGCGCATACGAAGCAAACGCCACAGTAATTGATGGTGCAAAGGATATGTTTACAGCAGCGCTGCAAATAGCTCAGTAATATTTGACAAAACTGCATTCATAATTCATAATGAAAGAAGGTGGGCTATATGAAAATACCAGAATTCGGAACATTACAGATGACTCGAACAGATGCAGCTCATTATGGCACTGGTTCAGTTGTTTCTTTAACTCAGAATACAGATAAAACTTCTTTACTTCATACAACTCAGAAAGACGGAACTTTGTCTTTTGCAGATTACCTTCTTGATGCTGTTAATACTGTAAACACTCAGCAGATGGATGTTACAAAACTTCAGGAACAGGTAATCACAGATCCGGAAAGTGTTGATGTTGCAGATGTTACAATTGCAATGCAGAAGGCACGAATGAGTCTTAGCCTTGCACAGACTGTAATTGACCGTCTTGTTTCCGGCTGGAGCGAACTTACTACTGTTCGTTAATTTTTAAAAATCTTCTTGCGAATTATTCTCTCCTATGATATAATTAATTAAATTTAGTATAAATTTGCATTGATTCGTTCAAGGGAGGGGTCTGATGAACGAATGGCTTAAAAAAGTGTTTGGCAAGCTTAAGGACATGTGGTCCAAGTGGAAGCCAATACAAAAAGTCATATTAATAGGCATTGTCGTTGTAGTTATTGTGGCAATCATTCTTGCTGCCAGGGTTTCTTCTAAACCTACAACTGTACGACTTTTTAATGCCCCTGTTACAGAAAGCACTTCGCTTACAAAAATCTTGGATAGGATTTCTCAGGAAAATGTTTCTGCATCTGCTGATTCAAACGGTTATATTTCTGTAGCCGATGATGAAACAGCCCGCCGTATGCGTGAAATCCTTATTAGCGAAAATCTTGTTCCTTCTTCAATTGATCCATGGGCCGGTTTTTATGACAGAAGCTGGTCTACTACAGATTCGGATCAGAATGTAAAGCTTAAAAATACGATTCAAAAGCAGCTTAAAGCACATATTGAAGCCATAAGTGACGTACAGATGGCTGATGTAAATATTGTTCTTCCTGAAAAACAGCTCTTTGCCGCAGACCAGGCCCCTGTATCTGCCAGTGTTATCTTGAAAACGACCCCATCAAGTACACTCATGACAGATAAAAAACGAATTCAGGGTATTCAGCGCCTTATTCTGTCTGCTGTAGAAGGCCTTAAAGAAGAATATCTTATCATCACCGATACCGAAGGAAATCAGATTAATGATTTTGAAGGTATGGCTGAATATGACCGTCTTACAATCACAGAAAAAACAGAAAAGTTTAAGCTTAAATATGCTACAGAAATCCGTGCAAAAATCTTAAATCTTTTCCAGAATACTTATGGTCAGGATCGCTGTCGTGATATGGTTGTTACAATCGAGATGGATACTTCTCAGAGAACAAGTACCTCAACTGAATACAGCCCTATTGTAATAAAAGAAGACAATCCGGACACACCTTATGATGATTCAGAACTTCGCGATACACTTCCTGTAAGCGAACAGACAGTTACAAGAACCTGGCAGGGTACCGGTTATAATCCGGAAGGACCTGCAGGAGTAGAAGGCCAGACCCCGCCTGTATACTCTGATATGTCTAATGTAATTGGTAGATCTGATGAAACAGGAAAAACAATTAATCACGCACTCAATACAAAGCAGACAGAAGAAATTTCTGCTCCAAAAATTGATAAGATTGCAGTTTCTGTAAACCTTGACGGTAAATGGAAGCTGCTCAAAGATAAAAACGGAAAACCTATTGTAAACGAAGAGGACGGTTCCCTTAAACGTGAATATACTGCTCTTACTCCAAACGAGATTTCAGATGCAGAACGTTCTATTCAGGGTGCAATCGGCTACAACAGAAGCCGTGGAGATACAGTAGTTGTAACTAACATGGCTTATGACCGTGACAAGGAACATGCAGATGAGGATGCAGCTTACTTTGCAAGAATCCAGCGCCAGAGAATGATTGTTCTTATTCTTATTGCAGTTGTTGTTGTTCTTCTTGGCTTCATTCTGTTCCGTGTTATCAGTAAAGAAATTGAACGCCGCCGCCGCGAAAGAGAAGCACGACTTCTTGCAGAACAGCAGGCAGCACGCGAAAGAGCCCTTTGGGATGCAAAAGACGAAGGTATGGAAGTTACAATGTCTGTCGAAGAAACAAGACGTATGGAACTCCAGGAAAATGCTATTACTATGGCAAAAGAGCATCCTGAAGATGTTGCAATGCTCATTAGAACTTGGTTGATGGAGGAATAAAATGGCTGACGAAGATTTAACAACCGCAGACAAACCAAAAGGTTCAAATCCTAAGCCTGTACCAAAGCCTGGTAGCCTTAAACCGGCTGGAAGTGGTTCATCCTCAAAGAAAAATCAGAAGGATTATAAAAGTTTAACTGGTCGCCAGAAAGCCGCTATTTTCTTAATTTCGCTTGGACCAGAAGTTTCTGCCGAAATCATGAAACACCTTCGCGAAGATGAAGTAGAAACACTTACCTTTGAAATTGCACGTCAGGAAAAAGTAAACCCTGACTTTAAAGATGCCGTTCTTGAAGAATTCCAGGAGCTCATGAATGCTCAGAACTTTATCACTACCGGTGGTATTGATTACGCTCGTGAACTTTTGGAAAAATCTTTGGGTTCTCAAAAGGCTATCGATATTATCAACAGACTTACCAGTTCCCTCCAGGTTCGTCCGTTCGATTTTATCCGCCGTACAGACCCTGCACATTTGCTCAACTTTATTCAGCAGGAATATCCGCAGACAATTGCCTTGATTCTTGCTTACCTGGAGCCTGGAAAAGCAGCCGTTATTCTTCAGAACCTGCCGGAAGAAATGCAGGCCGAAGTTTCAAAACGTCTTGCTACAATGGACCGTACATCTCCTGAAGTTTTGCGTGAAGTTGAACGCGTATTGGAAAAGAAGCTTTCTACACTGTCTAGCGAAGACTATACTGCTGCCGGTGGTGTTGAAGCAATCGTAGAAATTTTGAACCTTGTTGACCGTTCTTCTGAAAAGTCAATCATCGAATCTCTGGAAGAAGACGATCCGGATTTGGCAGAGGAAATCAAAAAGCGAATGTTCGTATTCGAAGATATCGTTATGCTCGACAACCGTGCTATTCAGAAGGTACTCCGCGATGTCGATCAGCAGGAACTCGCAAAAGCGCTTAAATCTGTTGATACCGAAGTTCAGGATAAAATCTTTGGAAATATGTCTAAGCGTGCCGCAAGTATGCTTAAAGAAGATATGGAATTCATGGGACCTGTCCGC
>JAEEGK010004472.1_pt1 | contig 34237 bp, 24 predicted proteins | sample 8958771 | NCBI WGS metagenome assembly JAEEGK01 (sample SAMN16246547, study PRJNA631951) | gut metagenome | biome: gut microbiome; feature: rumen; material: SC-attached | host: Bos | place: Iran: Karaj | collected 2018-10 | reverse complement strand
ATTTATTTATAGTATTAAAGAAATTAATAAATGAAATATATGAAATATTGGTTCATATTCAAATGATATAAGAATGAAAATTTTTTAATTAATTAAAATTATATTAAAAAATATATTTTTTAAATATAAATAATGATATGAAATGAATATAAGTTAAAAAAATATTATATTTTACTCTTTAAATTACCCGGAAAATAAATTAATAAGTATATATTAAATTAAATTAATATATTATATATATAGATATGACTCTCTTTTACTTAAAATAAATATTAAATAATATATAGATAATATTTAAATTACAATTACATTCTTGTTTTCATCTTTATTTATACTTTTTTTTCTAATCTCATTTATTCTATGTTAATTTTTTTAAACAAACATAATTACTCCATTGAAGTTAAAATACTATTAACTTCATATATTGTATTTTTTAATTGTTCGATATATTTTTTTTGTTTATTTATTTCTTGATTATAATTATTTTTCATTGATTTTCTTGAATGTATTATAATATTTTTTTTTCTAATTAACTTCTTTTTCTTCTCTTCATCTTTTTTAATTTTTTCTTTATCTAATAACTTAATTTTTAAAGTATTAGGTGTTTCTTCATAATTATCTAAAATTTCTTTGAATCTTATATATTTTTCATTTAAAGATATAATTTTTTTACTTTCATTCTTATATAATAATTCCATTCTCTGAAGATCACTCTTAGTTTTTGAAATTTTCTTTTGATATAAATCACTTTTAGATTCAAAATCATCATAATTAACAATAATATTTTTTTGTTGTATATGTGAATTTTTTAAATAATTTTGATTTTGATAAATTTTATCTTTTAAATTTTTATTTTCAATTAAACAAGTTTTATATTCAATTTTTTTTTGTTCAATTTCTCTTTTAAGTTCATCTTTAGCATTATTATTATATTCAATATTATATTTAGAATATAATTTATTATATTCACTAATTAAATTAGTAAGATATTTTTTTTGCATAATAATTTCACTTTGTTTTAAAATTTCAGGAGTTGATGGTTGAACTGATTTATGTTTAGGATGAGTTTTATTATAATTTATTACTGCCTTTGGAGTTTGTTTATTTATTAAATTATTTAATTGAATATTTAACTTTTCTAATTCTCGAATTAAAGTTAAATTTTCTTTTTCCATATCATATAATTCATTATCAATTTCTTCTTCATTTTTTTTATTTTTTATTATTTCTAATAATTTATTTGTTGATTTATTCATCGATAAAAATAATTTTGATTTTGGATTTAATGGTATTCCTGATATCTTTTTTCTCTTATTTAAATAAGTATGTTCTTTATTTTCATTTTCATTTTCTGATTTCATTAAAAATAATTTTGAATTACTTTTTTTTAAATTTTTAGCTGATGAAATTCTTGGTAATAATGAAGTAATTTTTTTATTATTATTTTTATCTTTTGATGAACTTTTAGAAAACAAATTTATACTTTTATTTATTTTAAGTGGAGTATTATTATCAATATTTAATTTATCTTTGGATAATTTTTGAGGAATATTTAAACTATTTCTTTTACTTTTATTTGCTTGTGATATTACTGATTGAGGAAGAAATGAATTATCTAAAATGATATTTAAATCTTTATGAGATTCATTTATTTCTTCTTTAATATCTGACTCTGTTTTAAGAGTATTTATATCTATTTTAGAAGGACTTAATAAACTTTTATTTTCATTATTTGAAAATAATTCTGAATGTTTTTTACTTGTTGATATTTCTTCTATATCATTATTTATATCATTATTTTTCTTTGAAGTATTCAATGATTCTTCATTAATTTTATCATGTTTTTCAATTATTTCTAAATTATTAAATTTTGAAGTATTATTAAGTTTGTTTATATCATCTTCTTTTTGATCTTCTTCTTCATCATATTTAAATTCTTTTATTATTGTTGTTTTATTTTCATCTTCTACTTCTTTTATTATATTTTCTGTATCTTCATTATAATATTTTAATATTTTTGATTTATCTTTATCTTCAAATCCATAACTATTATCATCATCATCACTCATTTAAAAAGAAATTAAAATAAATAAATATTAAATTTAATATAATTGAATAAATAAATATAAAGAATAAAAAGTAAATGAAAAAAAATCTTGAATTATATAATTATCTTTCTTTTTCTGTAGAAAAGAAAAAAGTTAAATATAAAACAATTGAATTATTAGAAAAGAATTTATTTAGAAAAAAACAACAAAATTTAATATTAACAGAAAATAATAAAAAGAATTTTAAAATAAATAAAGGTTTATTAAACTTTCTTTATAGTAAAAAAAATACTGAATTAACAAAATTACACGATTCATCACAAAATATAACAACTAATTCAAATGAAACTAATTTTTCAACAATTTATGAAAAAGATATGACACATACTTTTTATAGAGCTCCTCAAATAAAATATTTTTCATCAGTTAAACAGATACCAATTAAAATTGTGATGAAAAAAAATTGTATTGAAAAAGTTATAGAAAGAAATAAAATAGATTCTCATAGGAATAAAAATTTTGATGAAATTTCAAAAAAAATTAATAATAATAAATATAAATACAGTTTATCATTTTCAAATAGAAAATTATCAAATGATAATAGTTTTGTTGTAAAAGAGAAAATACCTTCATTTAAATTAAAAAATACTATTTTATCTTCTGAAATAAAAAGAAGTAATACAGAAAATTTTACTAAAAATGAAATAATTAATGAATTATATCAAAAATATAATCTTCCTTTAATAAAAGAAAAAGAATTAAACAAAATTAAATTAAAGAAAATAGGAGAAAGAAAAGCAAATAGGTTATTAAGAGCAATTAGAAATATGATTTCTGAAGAATATGAAGATTTAGAATATGATAAACAAACCTATAATAAAAATAATTTAAATAGAGTTATTGAATTAATAAAAATTATTAAATATAATAAATATAAAGGTATTGACGAATTTGAAGACATAAATGATGATAAAAACAAAAAAAAAGAAAAAAATATGAGTCAAGTAATAATGAATTCTTTAGGCTATCCTAAAATGATAAAACAAATTTTTAAAAATAAAACTATTAAAAGATTTAATGATGCAAAAGGATTTGGATTTGGAATTCCAAGGAATGGAATAGAAATAAAAGAATATGTTGGAAATTTAAAATATAAATAAAAATGTGTAAATATTTATTTTTGATTTATTATATATGAGATTATTTAAATGAAAAAAATAAAGTATATTAAATAAGTACATAATATGAAGTTTAGTAAAATATTATAAAATTTATTATTAGAATAAATAAAATATTTATATTAAAATATTAATAAAAAACTATTTAATTATTTATATATTTTTTTAAATTTTAAAAAATTCTTTTAAGTCATTTTATAATAATGAAAAAGAACAGTAGTTATATATCATATAAATTAATAAATATTCCATCAAGAGCAACATCTAAAAAAATAAATGGATTTAGACCAAATACAAGTCTTCCTCATAGAAAAAATATTCAAAAAGATTCATTTCAAAAAGAAAATAAGGATTTAAATAATAGTTTATTATTTACAAAAAGAAATTATAAACTTCCTCCAGTTCCAAATCTTTGCAATTTAAATAATTCAACTTTAGATATTAGTTCAAGTAATTCTTCTTTTTTAAATCCAAATAATAAAAAAGATCAATATAATATTGAAAAAGAACAATTATTAGAAGAAACTATGAGATATAAAATTAAATTAAAAAATTTAAAATTAGAACTTTTACAAATTAAATCTGAAAATTTAAAAAGACAAAATGAAGTAAATTTACAAGATGATACTATTGAAAAATTAATTAAACAAAATGAAGATGAAGTTGGAGCAAATCAAGAAAACATATTACAAGAAGATTTAAATAGATTGGCAAAGATTAATTTAAGGAAAAAAATAAAACAACAATTAAAAGAAGTTAGTACTCAATTAAATAATGAAAAAACAAAGAAAAAAGATTATGAAAAAGATGAAAAATATACAAAAAAAAAAGAAATATTAATTATGAATAATATAATAGAACATGAAATGGAAAAAATTTATTTATTATTAAATAACAGTTTTGAATTTCAAGAATCACAAAAAAAAAAATTATTAGAAGTTGAAACATTAAAAAATAATTTAATTAATCAAAATAAAATAATAGAATGTTTACAATTAAGTTATAATGAAAGTTATCAAAAAGAATTAGAATTACAAAATAAAATAGAAGAATTGAAATTAAAAATTTTAAATCAAAAAAATTACTTAAATAAAATATATGAAAAAGAAGAAACTTTAAAAAATTTAAATTCAATATTACAAAAAGAAAAAATTGATTTATTTAAAAATTCAAAAGAAGACCAAAAAAATTCTTTTTCATTATCATCATTTGAGAAAAAAATATCTTTTTTAAAATCAGAATGTTCATATTTTAAAACATTATCAATAAGGAATGAAAAAGAAGTATCAGAAGCAAAAAAAATATTAGACAAAAAAATAGATAAATTGAAATCAGATGAAAATGAACATAGAAAAAATCTTTCATTTTATAAAACAATAAAAAATTCTCAAACAAAAGATATAAATGTAACAAATAAAGAAAATGAGGATAGAATAAAAAAATTAAAAGAAATATTTGAAGATAATAAAAAAAAAGAAAATGAATTAGAACAAAGAGTTTTAATATATCAAGAAACATTAAAAAAACTAAATTCAAATTATGAAGAATCAAATACTAATCAAAATGAAAACACATATAATTATGATTTAGGATTAAATCCAAATAATCCTTTTTATTCAAGTGTACCTTCAAATCAACCTTTACAAACAAGATTATTTACTAATGAACAATTTAATCAATTTACTTATGTTTTATTTAAAAATTTTGAAGCTAAAAAAATTAATATTGAAATTGCTAAAAGTGAAATTATTGATAAAGTTTTTGATAGTAATGATATTATTTCTTTAGATGAAATTATTAAAAAATTTTCTGAAAGAGTTAGTCAAATTTTACATTGTGATAATAAAGATGATATTATTAGAATGGAAATTTTTTTTGGAGCTTTATGTTGTATTAAAGGAGGTGATGCTAAAAAAATAAGTGAATATTTTATTAGTTTATTTTCTTTTATTCAAGATTATAATGATGAAAATGAAAAAAAATTAATTAGTAAAATTCAAAATAAATATAAAGATAAGTTTATTTTGATTTATGAATCTATATTAGATTTTGTTAATCAAAGAGGTGACTCTGAAAATAATGATTTTATTTCTTTAATTGAAATTAAGGTTATTTTAGATAATTTACCTGATTTAAACATTAAAGATAAGTATATTGAATATATTTTTTATTATATGAAAAAATTTGATAATCCTGAAAAATCACTATTTGATTTGAAAATTAGTAAATTAAAAGAATTATTAGATGAAAAATCAATAAATACAAATATACAAGATAATAAAATAGAAAATGATAATGAAAATATAGATAAAAATATAGAAGAAGATAAAAAAATAGAAAATAAAAAAAATGATAACCTCACATCATTAACAAATACAGAACATAAAGAATTCCCAAAATCAGCGGATGATAAAAATAAATTAGATGATAATGATTCATATGAAGAAATTTCAAGAGAAGAATATGAAAAAGCAATAAATGAAGTATTATTATTAATAAAATTAATAATGGAAAAAGAAAATAAAACATGTTATAAAGTATTTGAAGATTCGATTGTTAAAATATCTCAACCAGAATGTGATATAATAACAATAGAATCATTTAATGATGAATTAGTAAAAAGAGGAATTAATTTAACAGAATTACAAATAAGTTGTATTTGTAATAAATATTGTATAAATGAAAAATTAAAAGCTTTAAATATTCCTCAAATTGATTTAGATATAAAAAAAATTGATATTGGAAATGATATTAAAGATGAAGATAATAATAATGATGATTTAAATGGTGCTAGACTTTATGGTAATGATGATGATTCAAATACTAGTTTTGATGGTATTCAAAGTAAAAGAAAATATACTTCATAATTAATTTTTTAAATAGTTTTATTTTTTTTAAATTATTTTTTTTCTAATAGTAGTTTTTTGTTATTTTTTGTTTTTTATTTTTAAATTTTTAATGTTTAAAAAAATCATTATTTAAATACTAACAGAAAATGTTAATTTTTCTAATTCTTCACTATTAATATCACTATCTTTTGATTCATTCAATATTTTTCTCTTTTTCTTTTCTTGAGTTTGCCAAACCCAATTTGCTTTATCTTCTCCTTTTTGATTGTACATTTCTAAAAATTTTTTAGAATTATATAATTTTTTTAATTCTCTTTCAGTTGTTTCTATACATTCTCTTTCATAATTTTCTTTATTTACTCTTCTTACATATTGAATAGGATTATTCTCTTTATTTTTTATTTTTTCAACATATCTTTTTGAATTTAGACTTGATAAATATATAAAAAATCCAATTATTATAATTATAATTGTAAATTTTGGTATAAATTTTTTTGTTAAATCTCTCATATCAAATTCAATTATAAAAGATATGATTATACAAATAATCATTAAAATATACATTATTTTTGTTATAAAATCTCGAAATTCCATAATTTAAGCTTATAAATATTTAAATTTTCAAATTAAGAGAAATTAAAAATTAAAATGAAAAAAATATACATTAATAAATATAATTTTAAACTTATTTATTTATCTTTTACTAAATTGTTTGAATTTTGATATTTAGTAACCCTTTCATTATTTGAAGAACTAAATTTATGAGTATGATTTTCATTTATAACTAATAATTCACTTTCATTACTGTTTCTATATTTTTTATTTTCTTTTTGTTCAATATAAGAAGCTCTTTTATAATATTTTTTAAAAAGACTCAAATAGCAATTTTTATTCCATTTTTTTCTTGAAAAAGGATTTCCAATAATAATAAAAATTTCTCTCATTTTCAAATTAGCATAAGTACTCATATTTCTACAAACAAAATATGTATGATAAATAATTAAAGAAGTAACAAATAACAAAGCCAAAAAAGCCAAAACAATAATAATAATAGGATAATATTTTTTCTTTTTAAAAATAAAAATAATAGAACAAATTATAATAACATAAACTAAAACATTAAAAAGAGAAAGAAAACAAAAGAAAAATTTATAATTATTTTTCCCAATACAATTTCCAACCCAAGGGCAATGATGATCAAATTTTTCAACACAAATATTACAAGTTTTACAATGGGAGACTCCAGGAGGTCTTATAATTTGACAAGTATAACAAAATTTAACTTTATGTCTAAATCCATTAATATAAAATAAACGATTTTTTGAACAAGTATTTGCATTTTTTAATTCTTTTGGTGTTAAAATATTTGTTGGCATTGCTCCAGGATCTGAAAAAGCACATAATAAACCAAATATTATTACAAAAAATGTTAATATTAAAAATAGTGTTAATGATAATATTTTTAAATTTTTTTTTCCTTTGAAATCTGTTTCTAATATTACACAATATATAAAACTTATTGATAATAGTATTACAAATGATAATGTGCCGAAACAATTATAAAATTTTGGGGCAATGTATATTGTTTTTCCCCATAAAAAATAATTTTTTCCTTTCCAAGTTTGAGATGGTTCTTTATTTTCGTTTGATTCTTCCATTATTTCAAATTGGCTTTATTTTTCATTTATTATTTTTGAAAATGTATTTAATTATTTACAAATATTTTTTTTTAATATTTTTTTATTTTTTATGTTTATTTATATTTTATAAAAATTTTGATTGAAAATTTATTTATTTAAATTGATTTAAATAAAATTCATTTTATCATTACAAACAACTAAATTTTTAATTTATTTCAAAAGTATATTTTACATATAATTTAAGCAAACTTAAACAATTACAAATGAAGAAAGAAAATAATTACAAATTAAAGAGATGAAACATAATTTTTTCAATTATTTTTGAGAATTATATTAAATTCTTTTTTTAAATCACCCCACATTTTTTTAACATCAAGTCCAACACTTGTTTTTTTTCTTGCTCCTATTCTTTTATGATTATTTAAAGCTGAGTTAATATGATTTGAAAGATTAAATTTTGAAGTTATTAACTTCTCTTTATTTATATTGTTTATATTTTTATCATCTTTATCTTTTTTTATTTCATTATCATTATTTGAAGAAATAGAAGAATTATCTTTATTATTTTCATTGTTATTTATTTCTTCATTTTTTGTACTTATATTTGAATTATTTTCTTCTTCTTTTTCATGCTTATTTTTCTCATCATCATTATCAATTTTAATAATTTTAATATTACTATTATTATCACTATCCTCATCTTCACTTGAAGAATATGAACTTGTATCTTCTTCATTCATTTCATCTCTATTTTTTCTAGCTTCTTCTAAATAAAATTCAATTCTAATATGTTTCTTATTAGCAACTCTTAAATCATTATGATCATAAATAGATAATAAATAACAAGCTAAAATTTCTAATTCTCCATCTTCATCAGCATCATAATAAGGAACAATAGGAATTCCATTATCTAAATGATAAGCAAAACTTAAAACAGAATTATCAATAAGAACAATATCTTTTAAATCATAAAACTTATCAAATATATTTAAATCTTTAATATAAAATTTAACCCCATTCATATTAGTTAAAACACAATCATTTCTATATAAACGATATTTTGTATATTCTTTATTAGGATCCATAAAATCTAAAACAGCATTTGCATAAGATTGATGACTTGCAGTAAATATTACAATATGATATTTTTCTTTAATTAAATTTAAAGCTTCTTTCCAAAATGGTCTTATATTAATTCCAATTTCTACTTTTTTTCTTGATGGTAATGTCACTTCAACTACATTTTGATATTTTTTATCATTTTTACTATTTATTTCTCCTGTACAATGAACTAATGTTTCATCTAAATCAAATAATGCAATTTTTTTATATGATTCATCTTTTGGAAAATTAAAATTTACTTTTTCTTTTATTTGATTTTGCTTTGATGGTTCTAAATCTAATATCATAGTCATACATTTTTCTGTATATTCATAAAAATCATTTATTGTTTCTGTATTTGTAAATTGTTTTACTTTTTCTTCTGCATGAGATAATATTAAACCAAATTCAAGTGATCTTCTTCTTAAATTTAAGTTATTTTTTGAATCAAAAATATTATTTGTTTTTGTTTTTTTTATTATATAATCTTCATTTTTTGATTTTTTTGAATTATCTGTAAAATTTAATTTTGTATTTTTTGGATTTAAACTTTTTGATAAATGAATTTTTTGTAAAGTATTTATGTCTTCTTCATTTGTATCTTTTCTATTTATTTTATTGATTTGTGGAGGATTTTTTTTTAATTTTTCTATTATTTCATCATAATTTAATTCATTTGTGTTTGATTTATGAATTAAAAGAGTACGATTTTTATATTTATCTTTTGTATCATTATCTTTTGTTTCTTCTTTATTTTCTTCATTATTATTTTTATCATATTTTTTAAATAAAAAAGTAACTTTTTTTGAATCTTGATAATTTTTTTTTTGTAAAATACATTTTGTTTGAATTGATACTTCAGTTGATATATCATTATCTGAATCATTATTATTATATTTATTAGCCAATTCAATTGGACAAAAAGGAGTAAATTTTACATTTTTTCTTACATCTCTAGTACTTTTACTTTTACATGATGTTAATAATTTTGGGCTATTATAATATATTTCTTTTTCATCCATTAACTTTGAATTTTTTCTACTCATTTTTTTTTTTAGTTTAGAAAAATATATTTAAAAAAAAATTATTTAATTTTTCTTTTTTAATTTAATTTGATTTATCTATTTCCATTACTTTATTTGTTATTTTTTCTAATTGATTTTGAATATTTTTCATTGTATTTATTTGATTTAAATTATTTTGTTTTTGTTTCATTTTGTTTTTGCTTTTATTTTTTCTTGTATTTTTTTTATATTTTTTCATTCCTAAAATAATAGAATAAATTTTTTGAGCTTCATTAGTTAAACTATTAATTTGATTTAAAATTTGTTCTTTATCCTTTATATCTTTAATTAATTGAGTATTTAATTCAAAACAATTTTCACATAATTCAGAAGAGTCTTCAAACAAGTCTTCTCTTTCAAAAGTACATTCAAGAAATCTTTCTATTTTAAAATAATCTAATACATTTTCTTCTGAAAAATCTAATTTATTTAAACATAAAATATTAACATAACAATTCATATTTTCATTTATAATGAAATTTAGATTTTCATCTTCAATATTATTATTATTGTTTATACTTATTAAAAATGGTTGAAGTTTATTTGGTTCATTACAATTTATTTCATAGAAATTTATTTTTGTTTTATATTTTGGTTTTGTTAAATTATCATTTTCTTTTAATTCAATAGAAAAATGATATAAAATGGAATAATTGTCTTTTTTTCCTTTTAATTGTCTCTCTTTATTTTCTATTACTTTTTCTAATTCTTTTTTTAAATGTTTAAAGGATGAAATGTGTTTAATATAAAAAAAATTATTTGGATTTTTATCCTTTTCATTTAATGGAAAAATAATATCATCAAAATAATTTTTTAAAGGAATATTATCAATATTAAAATTAGTTTCTATTAAATTATAAAATAAAGAATCATCTTCTAAATCTGAACAAAAACATCCAAATTTTAAAACAATAATATCTTCTTTTTTTTCTATTCTATCAAAAATGTTATTATAATAAATATTTAATTTAGATAATATCATTCCAATATTAAAATTATCATCATCAATATTATCTTTTTCTATTTGTTTTTCTCCTCTTAATAAAGTTGATTTACCAGATTTAGAAGGACCATAAATAATATATGTTTTATTTTCATTTTTATTTATTTCATCTTTTTCTTTATATTCATTTATATAAAATATATTATCAAAATTATATAAGGCTTCATATTCTTCACTCAATAATTTATTATCTTTAATTATAAAATTATATCTATTTCCTTCATTATTTTTTTTTTCCTTTATTGACAATTCAAAATAGTATTTTTTCATAATAAAAAATTAAACTTAAAAAAATAATTATAAAAAATAAATTTAATTATGATATTACATAAAGAAACTTTTAATTAAAAAAATTCCCCATTCTATTTTCATTATATCTTGCTCCTTCAATAGCTTTAATTAAAGCATAAATCCAAGAATCTCTTTCTTGAAAAGTTTTACATTTAAAAAAAAAAAGTTTATCTTTCAGTTCAATTTTGTTAAAATAAAAAATAAATAAATAATATACAAATAAATATTCATCAGTTGACTCATTTTTAACATTCAAAATTTTACTAACTTCAATTTTTTCTGTTGGATCTATATATTGTTTATCATTTTCAAAACTATATAAATAATTTTTTGTAAGAACGCACCAACGACTAATATTAATTATTATTTATTATTAATAAATTTTATACTCTCGCCAAACTTTTCTATATTTTGATTGTTTTGAAATTTTACCTTCCATTAATTTATCATCTGGTGAAATATGAATTATTTGAGATGAAGAAGCAAAAAAATCCATTATTATAAATATATATATTTCTTAATTAATTATTTTAATTTTTTTACAATAAAATAGAAAAATATAAATTAAAATTTTATTTATTTTCCTTTGAATTAATATTTATATTATTATTATATTCATTATTTGATTGAAAAGTAAATGTTCTTCCACCAAAACCATTTGAAAATTCTAAAAATGAATTCGTATTTCTACTAATTGCATTTTTATCTTCATATTTTAATTTTAATTCATTTAATTCATCATATAATTTTTTATATTCTTCTTTCTTTTCCGACAAAGTTTTTTTAATTTTATCAATCAAACTAATAATAGAATTAATTGAAATTGAATTATTTTTACTTTGATTTGATTTTTTTGAAACTAAAGTATTAGTATCATCTAATAAATTAACGATTTGATTGTTTGTTCCTGTAATTATATTAATTATTTCATCACTATTTTCATATAAATTATTAGATGAAATCATATTTGCATTTTCCTCAATCATTTTTTGTATATCATTTAAAGAAGTAAAAATTTCTTTTAAATTCTTATCAGTTTTTATTATATCTTTTAATTGATTTATATAATTTAAAATTTCTTTATAATATATATTACTTGTTTTTATTAAATCATCTATTGATGGAGATTCAATTATATTTACATAAGGAATTTTACCACTATTATTCATACTATTATTCAAAGAATAATTTATATCTTCTTTTAATTTTATTAAAATATTTGAAAATTTTTGATTTATTTCATTAAATTCTTTATATAATATATTATTTTCATTCATTGATGAAGATAATTTAGTTTTTAATTCATTTATTTCTGATTTAATATTTTCATTTTTATCTGATAAATTAGTTTTTTCACTTGATAAATAAGGATATTGTTTTTTATCAAATGAATTATTATTTATAATTTCTTTTGAAATAGAATATAAATTTAATTTTTTTTTTTCAAAATTTATTTTCATTTGATGTACATTTTTATCTTTATTAACAATTGCATTTTGTAAACTTTTCATTTCATCTAAAAAGTCAATTAATAAATGTGCTAAATTTATTATATTATTAGATAAAGAATTATTCATATTTGATTGATAAATTTCTGTATTATTGACTTCAGAAATAATATAATTTTTATTTCTAGAATTTTCATTATATTTTTTTAATCTTATATTATTTGATTGAACTAAAGGAGATGATGCTCTTTTTACTTTTTGGGTATTATTTTTACCATAATTATTCAAAGATAAAACAATATTATGAAAATTTGATGAAGCAAATAATTTTTTATTGATATTATTTTTTTCATTAGAATCCTTTCTAATATCATTTTCAAAATTTATATTTGGATTTTTATGTGATTGTGAATAGTATATTTCTTTTTGAACTTCTTTTTTATTTTTTGAATTTGTATGAATATTTTTTATGTTTTTAACTATATCTTTACAATTATTATAAAATGTCATTAAATTATCATTTAAAATTGAAATTTGTTCATTATTTATAGTTTTATAAATTGCTCTTGTATTTAATGTATATTGTTTTAAGTTTATAGAAAGTTCATTTATATTAGTAACAAATTGAATATCTAGATTAGTAATATCTTTAATTAATATATTTAAATTTTTTGATAATTTATTTTTAATAGAATAAATTTGTTCTAATGTTGATTGATAATATGAACATATTTCATATTCTTGATTTTCATTTAATATTAATGGGGATGTTTTTACCAGATTTTCAAATTCATTTAAAGATTTTTGATAATCAAATTCATTATTCATTAAATGTTCAAATTTTTGTTTAAAACGATATAATAATTCATTAAATTTTGTATTATTTGTTTTTTTACCAGTATTCATTTTATTTTAAATATTTAAATATTAGAAATATTTTATTTTTACATTATAGTTAAATAATCACTATATTATATTCAAATAAAAAATTATAATAATATAATTACATTTTCATATATATAAATAAAAAGTTATAATCATTAATACATTTTTTTTATATTTCATCTTCTTCATCACTTAACTCTTCATCTGTATCATGTCTATATTTTTTTTTACAAAAATATGAGGAAAGACAAACAGTTATAATACAAACTCCAAATAAACCAATAATAGAATATTCAGAAATAATATATGCTAAAATTAAATTAGAAACAGGTTTACATATATCATGTAAAGTATCATGAGTAAAATAAGAAGTAGTAATTCCAATTAAAATAATTATACTTGTAATACAACTTAAACAGCTTTTAATCATCATAATGAAATTTGGAATATTACTATCAAAATTAAAATAAGTAAAAACAAGTTTAATTATACTTGAAAAAAAATGAAGTCCACTTGCAATTAAAAGTAACCAATATAAAACTCTTCCCCAATTTGTAAGTGGAAAACATTCATATTTATATGTTTTTTTTTCTATATATAATACAAATAAAATGCCCCATGTTAAAGAATATGCTATTGCTAATAATGTCATTACTAAAGTACTAATTGTACTTAAAATTGTTGTTTTTTCACTTTGTTCTTTCATTAAAATATTTTTTTCAATTATTGTTTTTTTAGAGATTTTATTTATTTTAAAATTTTTTTAATTTTTAAATTAATTTTATAAAATATTTTTTATGGAATTTTTAAAAGAGGAGGAATTTTGTCTGAACTAAAAGCACATTTATCACAATAAAAGTTTTCAGGTTCTAAAATTGATCTATATATAAATCCGGAGATTTTAATATTACAAACACAACATTCTTTATTATGTGATTCTGTATTTACTTTATTATTCATTTTATGACATTTCTCAGAATTTTTTTGATATTCTAAACATTCATTTATTATATTATTCCTTGTTTTGTATAATTCATTAAATACAACTTCTTCAATTTTTTTTTCAAAAATTTCTGGTTTATCAACTAATTGACCAATATATTTTTTTTCTGCAATAAAAATTTCATTTACTTTTTTTTTTTTTATTCTTGCAATTAATGTTTGATAATTATCAGGTTCTTCAATAAATGTTAATTTTTCAATTGATTCTTTTTTAGAAGTTTCTATAAATTTATAGCTTATCATAATACTATTCAAACCAAATAAAGCATCATCAATTGAAAAAATAATTTTAATAAAATCTGCAAATTTCATATAATCTTGAGGTATTAATACATTATAACAAATTACATCATCATAATTTATTGTAACTGGTTCTTTAATAGTTCTAATTTTTTCCATTTTTTTAAAATAGTTTATTTCTAATTTTATTTTTTATATATTGATTAAATTATAATTAAGAAAAAACATATAATTAATTACAAAAAATTATGTTTAATAAATTTACTTGATAATGCTTCAGAAACATCCATTCTTAATTCAATTTTTGGTTGTAAACACCCTTTAATAAATTCTTTACATTCAAAAGAAATTTTAGGTTCATTTGGAAAATTAATAATAAAAGAAGAATGTGAAGATGAAATTAAATTAAATAATTTATCTTGTGAATATCCAACATCAATAGGTTTTTTTCCATATATTAATTCATAAGTAATTATTCCTAAACTCCAAATATCAACTTTATTATTTATTTTAATTTTATTTCCCATTTCAAAACATTCAGGAGGTAAATAATAAAAAGTTCCAATTCCTTGTGAAGTTAATTCAATATTATTTGTATTTGAATCACTTTCAATAACTTTAGATACTCCAAAATCACTTATTTTAATTTCATTATTATGAAAAAGAATATTTTGTGGTTTTAAATCATAATGTATTATTTTGTTTTTGGAGTTATTTAAATATTCTAATCCTTTTAATATTTGATAAACTATTTTTTTAACTTCATTTTCAGATAAATTTTTATTTAATTTCATAAATGATAATAAATCTTTTCCATTACAATATTCTAATACTGTACAATATGATTGATTATCAATATTAAATGAATTTAATTGTTTTATTATTTGAGGACAGTTTATTTTTTTATGTAATTCTATTTCTCTTAAAGTATGTTTTAAATAATTTTCTATTATTTCATTACTCCAATTTGAATTAATTGTAAAAATTTTACAAGCAACATAATTTTGTTCTTGTAAATCAAATGCTTTATATACTTCACTATATCCTCCTTTTCCTAATAAATTTAATATTTGATATCTATTGTTTAATAATGGATATTTTGTTTTGTTAAATACACATTTTTCTTCATCTAAATAATTTCTTTGTTCTAATAAAAATAGATTTTTTTCTATTTCTAAATCATTTAATTTATAATTTAACCATTTTTCTTCTCTTGATAATAAAGATAATTTTAATGAAATTGTATTTTGTTCTGTTAAATTATTATTAAAATTTTGCATCTCTAAAATTTCTTTTTTTTCTTCTTCTATTATTTTAATTTTATTTTTAATATTAATTACTTCATTTCCATCCTCCCAAAAATCTATAAATTCACCTCTTGTTGTTCTCATTAAAGATGATTTTCCTATTTTTAATTCCATTTCATTTAATTCTTTTTTTTTTATATTTCTTTTTAAACATTCTAATTCTTTTAATACTGAACATAAATTCATATTTACTTTATTTATTTGTTCTTTATAATTATTTTCAAGTGAAATTATTTTTTCTTGATATAGTTCTATTTCACTCTTTAATTCTTCTATTTCTTTATTTTTTTCTTTTAAATTATTTTCTTCATTTTTAAAATTATTAATTAAATTTTTAGGTCTAAAAAAGTCTACAATACATTTATCTTTCCCATTACTTTTATATATTATATTTCCATTAAAAGAAACAATATTTTTATAAGAATTATCTTTAATTTTATTGATTTTTGGAGAAAAAATTTTTCTAATTCTTTTCTTTTCTAAATATTCTTTTAAAGAATTTGATGAACTTGAACTTTTATTTAATAAATTACTATTATTTAATGAATCTTCATTTGTTATAAGATTTTCTTTTTTATTAATACTATTATTTAATTTATTTAATTCTTGTTTCTTTATATCACTTTTTTCTTCTTCTAAATTCATTCTCTAAATCTTTTAATTTTAAAAAAATATTAAATAAAAACTCTTATACCGCGTATTATTTTTCTTCTTATGAAAAAAAATTAAAAAAAAATACAAATAAATAAAAAATCTTAATAATTCAAATTATAGAAATAAAAAAAATAACAAAATAATAATTTAATATAAATGAATAAATCATTTTATACAAAAAGAGATAATGATATTAAATTATTTAGTAAATTACCAACACTTGATAATGATTCACAGAGTAATTCTTCTTCATCATCAGAAGATGATTATCCAAAATTAATTTTTGATAAGCGTTCATCTTTAAAAAAACATAATAAAAAAAGAAGACATTCATTAAATAAAAAAGTATCTTTTAATTCAAATAAAATTGTAATTGATAATCAGGGAAAAGAAAAAAAACAAAAAACTAAATTTAGTACTTTTCAAACAAAAAATATAAAATCAAAAATGAAAAGTTTAGAATTATTTGAACAAAATTTTGATATATTAATAGATGAAATAGAAAAAGACTATAAAAGAAAAAAAAGATCAAAAACAGCAAAAATAAGCAAAAAAATTCCAATGAATAGTGAAGAAAAAATAATATCATTAACAAATATGGAAATGATATCAGATTTTTATGAATATACAGAAAATTGTATGAGATTAATAACAGAATTAGAAAGTAAAGAAAAACAAAAAAATAAAATTCCACCAAGAGATTTTATATTTGAAGATAATTTAGAAAGAAAAAAAATTGCAATATTTGATTTAGATGAAACTTTAATTCATTGTGTAGGTGATATAAGAACAAAAAAAAATGAAGAATATCAACAGAAAATAACAGTAACAATGCCAACAAAAACTCAAGTTCAAATTGGAATAAATATAAGACCTCATTGGAAAAAAAGTATAAGAGAAATTAAAAAAAAATATTATATTGTTGTTTATACTGCATCACATAATAATTACGCAGATGCTGTTTTAGATTTTTTAGATCCAGAAAATTGTATTTTCGAAGGGAGATTATATAGAAAAGATTGTATTCAAGCTCAAATTGATGAAACAAAATTTTATGTTAAAGATTTAGATATTTTTAAAAATTTTAATTTGAAAGATATTGTTATTATTGATAATTCTGTTTTAAGTTTTGCTTATCATTTGAATAATGGTATTCCTATTGTTCCTTATTATAATTCTAAAGAGGATAGTGAATTAATTATTTTAAGTAAATATTTATTGTTTATTGCTGATTGTTATGATTTAAGAAAATGTAATATTGAACATATTTGTATGGAAAGTTTTCTTTTACAAGCTCAAAGAGAAAAAATAGAAGATTCTTTTAAAAGTGATGAAGAAAATGACAGTGAAAAGGAAAAAAATAATACAAATAAAGAAAATGAAAATAAGGAAGATATAAAAATTAATGAATATAAATTAAGAGAAAAGACAGAAAGAAAAAAAACTAGCAATAATAAAAGAGATAATTTAAGTATGAGAAGATCAAAAAATCCAAAATTAAAAACTTCTGTTATTAAAAAAAGATTATCAATATTATCAAATAATAAAAATGAATATATATTAGATTTTAATGATGAAAATAAAAATATAGCACCAAAGAATTTTAAAAGAAGAAATAAAACAATTAGATATAAAGTTCAAACAATGATGAATCAAATAAGAGAAAAATTTGAAAATAAAATAATATTTGATAAATAGGTTTGTAATTAAGTTGGTTTAGGTTATATAAAAAGATAATAAATCAATTCTAAAATTGTATATTTTTTGGTAATTTATAATATATATTTATAAAAGGAAGATAATAAAAAATCTATATTTATCAAATAAAACAATAATAGAATAATAAATAAATTTTTTTAAAATAAATAATTAAAAAAAATTATATAAATTATTAATATTTAAGAAATTAATTATGAGAAAAATAAATTTAATCAAAATATTTTTTCATCATAAAATTATATTTTTGATTAGAAGCAGCAATACCATAATCATATTTACAAAATAATTTCTTAAAACTTTTTTCCTCATTCATAAAATCATTTTTAACCAATTCAAGTGTTTGAACATAATTCATTTTTTTTTGATTTTTTGGTCTTCTTAAATAATTATAATTTACACTTCTATTTACATCTGATAAAACATTTGAATTATTTAAACTTTCAACTTGAGAAATATGATTTGGTTCTGTTATATTATTATCTTCAATTCTTATTGAGTTTAATGAAGTAATATTTGTACTTTTGATTTTATGAAATAATTCATCATTTTCTTTTTCTTCTTTATCATAACGATTAATATTAATTGAATTATTATGTCTTTTTTGTTTTATTATACTTGGTAATGTTATTATATTATTTGAATTTGTTCTTAATGAATTATTTTTTTGTAATGAATGATTCTCAAACATATCCAAAAATAAATTTTTAGGCATTTTAACTTTAAATTTTGATGGATCAACTTCATGTACTTCTTCTTTTGATTTTTCACCATATTCATTTTGTAATTCTTCTTTTACTTTTCTTAAATATTTTAAATCTTTAAACATATAATCTTCTTCTGATTCTTTATTTTCTACTCTTTTTCTTTCTTGATCAAATAAATTTACAATATTAAATTGACGAAATTGTTTCATTGCTCTTTTTGTTTTTTTATACTTATTTAATATATTTATAAATGCATATGATGCATTATCAAAATTAAAAAACAACTTTTTATTTCTTAAAGCAATTTCACTTCTACTTAAACCTTTCTTCCACATTAGTTATAAAAAAAACTTATATTAAAAAAATTTATATTTATAATTAAATAAAACATAGTAAAAATATAAATATAAAAATTAAAAAAAAATTAATTTAAATAAATAAAAAGAATAAAAATATGAAAGACTTATCAGAATATGATAATGATGAAATAACATATAAAAAAAAAAAAAACAACATTCATTATAATGAAGAAGAAGAATTAATATCATCAGAACAAGAAATAAAATCATCAATTAAATCATCAACAAATAATAATAATGAATCATATTCAAATTTAATTGAAGAAGAAGCATCAGAAGAAAATTTTCCCGCCAGTGAAAAAGAAAATAATATAAATATTGAAGAAGCAGAAATTGGAGATTTAATAAATGAAGAAGAAGAAATAGATAATGGAAAATTAAATGAATTATTATTTTGTGTTCAAGGAATAGGAAAATTTATAGATAAAGAAAAAAAAATTTATGAAAAAAATGAATTTTGTGAACCATCATTAAGAGATATTCATAGATTTTTAAGAAGAGATGATCCACAAAATCCTATTAATAAATATGCTTTATTAGAATGGGATGCTTGTAATAGTGATATTATACCTTGTTTATTTAAATGTGAAAATGATGATAAAATTTGTAGTTTATGTATTGTTATTTTAGTTGACTTAACTGAAAATTTATCTGATTTTGTTGAAAGAAGACAAAAATTAGAAGATATGATTTATGAATTAAAACAAAATATTATTAGGAAAGGTGTTATTGATTTAGTTGGTAGAATTCTTAATGATGCTTGTGATAAGTTACAAGATGTTAAAAAATTAAAGGAAATTATGAAAGAAATGGAAAGAGAAGAAAAGAGAATTAAAGATGAGAAAGAAAATAAGAAAAATAATAATGAAAATGATAATGAAAATAATAATGAAAATAATAATAAAAATAATATAAATTATGAAAATAATAACAAAAAAAATGAAAATGATAATGAAAATAATAATAAAAATAATGAAAATGATGATAAAAATGAAAAAGATAATTTTTATAAAAATGATGATGATGGAAATAATGAGATAAAATCTGAAAAACAAAATGAAAAAAATGAAGATAATAGTGATATAGAAATGAATAATGAAGAAGAAGAAAATATAATAAAACACGAAAAAACAGGAAAAAAAGAAATAAACTTAGATACAACAGAAGAAGACAAAATAATAAACAAAAGAAAATTATCTCAAGATGAAATAAAATACACAAGAATAATAGAATTAATCTTAGTATTTTTAAAACAAGTTCTTTCAATATCAAATTCATCAAAAATAAAAGAAACAGGAGAAAATATAATAATCCTTTTAAAAAAATTTAACGATTTTAAAATATTCGAAGCAATAAATTATTTTTCATCAGGATTTAATGAAATTCAAAAAAATAATTTTACAGAAACAATATCAAGTACATTATTAGCATTAATTTATAATATTACAAGATTATTTACACCTCAAAGTATAATTGATTATTCTATTCCACCAAATAAATCAGGTGCCTTAATAAATAATAATAATAAAAGAGAATTACAAAAACTTTTAGAAAGAGAAAGAGAAGAAAATTTACAAAGAAAAATGTTAATGAGTTCTAGAGGAAATTTATTTGGTACTAGAATTCAAGTAATAAGACCAATTGATAATTCTTCTTTTATTGTTTCTAATGTTAGTCAATTATTAAATAAAAATGCTAAAAATTATTTAAATGAAAAAACAAATTCTTTTGCTCAACAAAAACATATTGGTAATAGAAAAAGAACTATATTTAAAAATAAGAAAGTTCCCAAAAGTTTAGTTTCTGGAGAAGTTAAAATGATTAATGATATTAAAATTAAAGATTATTTTAGTCATTCTAGTGAAATTTGTTCTTATGAATTTAATCCTATTATTATTGAAATTAAAAAATTTTTAATTCAATTTATGGATATATGTTATAATAGTTTTGTTGAATATTTTTATTTTCAAATGGATAGAGAAGAAGAATTAGATAAATATGATATTTATCATTTAATAAATGTAATGACATTTTTTATTGAATTTAATAGATTGTTAAATTATGATAATATAAAAGTAAAAGATAATAAATTTAATTTTGAAAGAATTTGTTTAAGTTTAACTCCTGATATGATTAATTGTATGTATTATAAGTTATATAAAGAGATTATGTTAATCAAAGAAGATGAAAGAAAAAATTTTTTAATATATCCTATTATTAATTATTTAAAACAAAGTATGTATGCATTATTTGATTCATATAAACATTCAAAAGATGATGATTTTAATTTGACTTTAAATGTTAAGTTACAAGATTGTATTTTAACAAAAGATTTTACTAAAATAATAAAACAAATTTTCTATTTTTATAATGAAGTTTATCAACCTTATGATATATTATATGATTGTATAGAATTTTCAGAAGTTTATTTTATGTCATTAGATTATTTTACTAAGAAAAGAGAAATAAAAATTGAAGCTAAAAAAAAGAGAAAAGAAATAAATGATGAAGAATTATTAATAAAAAAATTTCAAGAAAAAAAATTAAATGATTTATTTGAAGAAGAAAATGATTTATCATCATCTGATTCAGATGTTGAAATATTAAAAAGAGATATAGATGTTTGTTCTGAAGCAAAATGTTTAGTAGATTATATAATAATAAATAAAATATTTTTAATATTAAAAAATACATCTCAAATTGATAGTTTTAATTTGACAAATATATTAATTGATATTAAAAATAATGATAGAAATATTTTAAAATTTTTGACAAAAATAATAGAAAGAATTTCTATTAAATGTAAATGTTATTGGATTTTTTTTAATATACAATATTTACTTTTATTTAATACTTTACTAAATAATCAATATTTTATAAATGAAAAAGATTTTAAATCTTTAAGAGATGTTATTGAAAAAATAATAAATGAATATTTTGAAATATTAAAAACAAATAAATTTTTGCCAATTGAATCTCTTTTTCAATTTAATGGAATTTCATTAGTAGAAAATATAATGTGTAATTATGAAAATAAAGTAAATATGAATGAAAATAATAAATATTATGGAACAATTTATGATGAAGAAGAAGAAAATAAAGAATATATTCCTGATGAAGGAGAAGAAATTTATAAACCAGGTGATTTTGAAAAATATGAAATTAAAAAAGAAAAGGAAAAAGAAAAAGAAAAAGAAGTTAATTCTTCTAAAAAGAAAAAAAAGAAGAAATTAATAAAGAAATATAAAGAAGAAGAATTTATTGATGAAAATAATAATAATGATAGTATTATTGTTCATAAAGAAAAAATTAAATGGAGTAAAGAAGATGATGAATTAATTGTTAAAATGTATTTTGATTTAATTAATGAGGATAAATCAAATATTGATGATGTTATATTTGAAATTAAAAATAAATTAAATAAAAGTTCTAAAAAAATTAAAAAAAGATTACATAAATTAAAAGTTAGAAAAGGGAGAGAAAGAGCAGAAAAGAAAATAAATAAAATACATTTAAAAAAACATTTAAAAATATTTGATTATGAAATTAAAGATAATAAAAAAATGTCAAATAATAATTCATATTATGAAGATTATGAAAATAAAAATTTAAATAATGAAGAAGGTGAAATTATTAATTCAAATAATGAAGAAGAAAAAATCAATTCAATTAAAAAAGAAAAAAATAACATCAAATCAGAAGAAGAATAAGTTAAAAAAAATAAAACTAAAAAAAAAAAAATATAAAAAATTAATTAAAATAAATAATAATATATATACAAAAAATTTAATTAAAAAAAAAATTAAAATAAATAAAAATATTATTAAAACTAATAAAAAATCAAACATGAAAAAATTAAATAAAAAAAACAAAAATAAATGTCAACCCCAAAAAATAATCCTCAATTTGAAACTCCAAACTCAAAAAAAACTCCATCCCAACTCCCTCAAATTCCTGAAGAAACAAGGAAAAAAAAACAATCAAAAAATAATAAAGATTCCTCATCATCAAACTCATCGCAAAATTCAGATAATGAAAAAGTACAAAAACCAGAAAAAAAAAATCAACTAATATTAAAAGATCTAATAGCAGAAAATTTTGTAACATTAACAATGATAGGTAAAGGTGCATTTGGTCAAATATATTTATCATATGATATGAGAGATAACATAGAAGTATCAATAAAAAAAGAAATAAAAAAACCCCAAAAAACTCCTCAATTAAGAACAGAGGCAAAAATATATCAAAGTTTATTAAATATTACATCACAAGATATAACTGGTGCTAAGGCTTTAGCACAAGATGATGTTCAAGGTGTTGCTCATTTTTATGGTATGGGTGAATTAATTGATTCTTATTATTTAATTATTGAATTTTTAGGTCCAAATTTAATTGAATTATTTAATTATTGTGGTTATCATAAATTTACTATTAGTACTGTTTCATTAATTGCTTTACAAATGATTAATAGAATTGAATTTATTCATAAACATCATTATATTCATAGAGATATTAAACCGGAGAATTTTTTAATTGGTTGTAAAGAAAAAGCAAATGTTATTTATTTATTAGATTTTGGTTTATCTAAAAGATTTAAAAATCCTAAAAATCATCAACATATACCTTATAGAGAAGGAAGACCTTTAACTGGTACTGCTAGATATGTTTCTATTAATACACATTTAGGTATTGAACAAAGTAGAAGAGATGATTTAGAAAGTATTGGTTATGTTATTATTTTCTTTTTAAAAGGTTGTTTACCTTGGCAAGGATTAAAAGCAGGTAATGATAAATATCAAAGAATTATGGAAAAAAAATTACAAATTCCAACTGAAATTTTATGTTATGGTTTACCTGATGAAATTGTTTTTTATTTAAATTATTGTAAAAGTTTAAGATTTGAAGATAGACCTGATTATGATTATTTAAGAAGTTTATTTATTAAATTATTAACTATGTGTAATACTGTTTATGGTTTAACTAAAGATATGTTAAAATTTGATTGGTGTTTTAATGATCCTTCAACTTCAATTTGGCAAATTTATAATAAGAAAAATAGAGGTATTCCTAATAATAATTCTGGTAATTTAAATACTATGAGTAAAGATAGTGATGAAAAAGATAAATTAGTTAATAGTGATATTTATAAAAAACAATTATCAAGTGTTAATGAAGTACATAATGAGAAAGATTATTTTTCTAAGACTAATGAAAATAATCCAAATTCATTAATTAATGAAGATGATGAGAGTGAATCTTTTTCTAATAGTGAAAATAATTTTAGTAGTAAAATAAAGACTAGTGAAAATGAAAAAACAAGTAAAAAAATAAAATCAGAACAAAATGATTCTGATTCTTCTTCTACTATTAAATTAGATTTTAATGGAATGAAATTAGAAGATTTTAATTTAAATGATGAAGTTGATGAGACATTAAAAAATATGTATTTTATTGATAATAAAGAAGAAGAAATTGATAAATATATAAATAAATTATTATCAAAAAAAGGAATTAATAGAAATAGTTCTACAATAAGTGGTGGAATTATTTCTAATTTATCTAAACATTCAGGATTAAAAATATTAGAAACTTCTAATAATAACAATAATGAAAATGAAAAAAAAGAAGATATTAAAGTTAAAGATGAAAAAAGTGAAGATGATAAAAATGAAGATGATAAAATAAATGAAGCTAAAAAAAAAAGTAACAAAGAAACAAAAAAAAGTAATTTAAAACATGAACATAATAATAATAATGAAAATGAAGAAAAAGAAGATGATTTGGCAGATGTAAAATCAAGAAAATCAAAAAAATCAAGAAGATCAAAAAAATCAAGAACGAAAAAAAGTAAAAAATCCTTAAAATTCAAAATAAAGGAAGAAGAATCATTAAAAAAACAATCAATAAGAGAAGATGAAAGAAAAAATTCAAAAAAAGTATTAAATGAAACAGATTTATTTGATAAATCAAATTTAGAAATATTAAACAAAAAAAATCAATTAACAATGAAAGTATCAAAAGAAAACATAATAAAAATATTAACAGAACCAATATCAAAATATTATTTAATAATATCAGATTTAGGTCACGGTTCCTATGGTCAAGTAAAGAAAGTACGTCATAGACAATTAAATGAAATAAGAGCAATGAAAATAACAAATAAAAAATCAGAAAGTTCAAAATCAGAAATTGAAATATTAAGAAAAATATCCCATCCAAATATAACGAATGTATATGAAATATATGAAGATAGTAAAAAATATTATATTATGATGGAATTATTACAAGGAGGAGAATTATTTGAAGCAATAACATCAGCAGGTTCATTTACTGAATATTCAGCAGCAAAGATAATGAGACAATTATTAGCTGCAGTTAATTATTTACATAATAATAATATTGTACATAGAGATTTAAAACCAGAAAATATTATGTTAACATCAGAACCAAAAGAAGGTAATTATGAAATAAAATTAATTGATTTTGGTGCAGCAAGACAATTTATCCCAGGTAAAAAAATAAAAAAATTTATAGGAACTTCATATTATATTGCACCAGAAGTTTTAAAAGAAAATTATGATGAGAAATGTGATGTATGGTCTTGTGGTGTTATATTATATATTTTATTATGTGGTTATCCACCTTTTAATGGTAATACTAATATTGATATTTATCATAATATTCAAACTCAAAATCCTAGTTTTTCTGGTGATGAATGGGAAGATATAACACATGAAGCTATTATACTTATTAAAAATATGCTTAATAAAAATCCTAATAAAAGATATTCTATTGATGAATGTTTAAAACATAAATGGTTTTCTTTACTTGATGATAATGAAAAGAATTTAGGTAGTAAAAGTCATTTTAAACAAATTCAATATGTTGCTATTAGTCATATGGCAAAATTTGTTCAAGAAAATAGATTTAAAAAAGCAGTTTTACAATTTATTTCTAATCAATTTGATATTCAAAAAGAAGAAGGTGAATTAAGAGAAATTTTTAAATCACTTGATACTTCTGGAAAAGGACAATTAGATCAACAAATTTTTATTGAAAAATTAATTGAATTATATGGAGAAAATGATGGAAAAGTTTTAGGAGAAAGTATTTTTGCTAATTTAGATTTAGATGGTTCTGGTAAAATATCTTATGATGAATTTTTATCTGCTATGATTAATAGTAAAAAAGTTGTTACTGATGAAAGATTAGAAAAAGCTTTTAAAATTTTTGATAAAGATAATAGTGGAAAATTATCTGTTGATGAGATTATTTCTGTATTTGGTGGAAATAAGGAATCTTGGAAAAAAGTTATTTCTGAAATTGATTTAAATAAAGATGGTGAAGTAGATTTTAATGAATTTAAATTAATGATGACTAATATTGATAAAAATGTTGGGATTAGTAATAATATTAAAAATAAGTTAACTGAAGTTAAACCTTCTTTATGATTTTTTTAAAAAAAAATTTTTTTTTATGAAAATATATTTGAATATATTTGTGTAAATTATTTTTTTAATAATAATTGGGTTATTTAGAATTAGTTTATAATTAAAAAATATAAATGTTTAGTTTTTAACTTTTAATTTTTTTATTTTATTTATTTTTTTTTGTGTAATTTATTATCTTCTTTTAAATAATTAAATAAGATTATTTTTACTTTTTAATTTTAAATTTTTTGATTTATGAATATTTTAATTGGAAATTCTTTTACTGAGAAAACAACATGTTTGTTTCAAATTGGATATAATTTTTTAGATAAACAAGATAATTCAGATGATTATATTTATTATATTACTCAAAGTTTTTCTTTAGAATGTAAAAATCAACTTTTAGGAAAATATAATATGATATCAGGAAATATTATTGAAAGAATACAAATTAAAGTTTGTGATAGTTTAGATGTTCTTATTACTTTTTTAAAAAATTTATTTTTTATTCCAAAAGATTTATGTCCCTCAATAATCTTAATTGATAATCTTAATTTATTTTATAGAATTCAAAAAGGAAAATTCTTAGATGATATTTATTATTTAAAACAATATGAAATTTTATCATCAATCTTAACATTAATTCATAAATTAAATAAAGATAAAAAAATAGAATTTGTAATTTCAATTAATATGGATTTATGTATAAATTATAATCAAAATCTTGAAAATGAAGAAAAAGAAAATATAAATATTTTAGATTGTTTAATTTGTTATTGTAATAAAATATTTAATTTTGTTTATACTAAAGAAAATGAAATACAATGTTATCAATTAACATTTACTTTCAATCCAAAATATTCAATTTCATTTATTGAATATAAAAATGAAGTTATATCAATTGATGAAATAAAAAATGATAATAATTATATAGAAAGTGCTATTCTTGAATTTGATGAACTTGTAAATAAATATTATCAAAATTTAAAAAAGGAAATAAATTAATATTAAACTTTAAATTTTTTTTCAATTAATTTATATTGAAAAAATAAATATAATAAAAAAAAATTATTTACATATAATTTTTCCATTCTTTTTAATATAATTTTTTTCAATGTCTTGAATTAGAAAAATAATTTTTTCTTGATTAAAATAAATGATATCTTAATTATAAAAATTATTAAAAGCACTAAAAAAAATCAATGGAAACAATATCAAAAAATGAATCAGATATAATATTTAAACCATATAAAATACCTAATGAATTAACATCATCAATAGAAAAAAATGAAATAAAATATAAAATCCATTTTAAACCATCAATTATTTTATTAAATGTATTATCAGATGAAAGTGAAACATTATCAAATAGTGAAAATCATTCAATAAATGATAATTTCCTAAATCAAAAAAGAAAAAAAAATTCAACATTAATAACAAAATGTATTAAATGTAAAATAGAAGATTGTGAATCTTTATTTGAAAATGAAACAAAATTAAAAGAACATATGTTAATAATACATAAAAAAACATTTAAATGTAATTATCAAAATTGTAAAAAAGAATATATGATAGAAAAAAATTATAATAAACATATAAAAACACATTCATGTATAATAAAAAAATATATTTGTCCTTTTCCAGGTTGTAATAAAAGATTTACAGCATCATATAATCAAAAAATACATTATAGAATTCATACTGGAGAAAGGCCTTATAAATGCGATAAATGTAATAATGAATATTATGATAGAGCTAATTATAAATATCATTTAAGAACTGCTCATCTTAATTTAAATTATAAAGATATTATTTGTCCTCATTTAAATTGTAATCATGAATTTAAAACTAAAAAACAAAAAATTATGCATCATGATAAATTAGAATGTGAATGTAGAAAAGAAAAAAATTATTTAATTAGATTATTAACTTCTTTTAAAGATTGTGTTGAAAATATTATTTCAATTCATGAAGTTTGTCAATTTAAAGAAATGAAAGATGTTGAAAAACAATTAAAGTTTACTAAAAATGCTATTAGTGATGAAGAACAATTTAATGCTATTTTTCTTGATAAATGTAATAAAGTTTGAATTTTTTTTTTCTTTTTTTATTTTTAATATAATGCAATTGTATATTTTAATTTCTAATTTTTTTAATTAAATTATTAAAATTTTCTTTTATATTGTTTATTTATATTATTTTTTTTATTTAAATAATAACATCTCTTTCTTTCTTAAATCATTCAAAAAACGATTTTTTGACCAATCTTTATCATGGTAATGATACAATTTAACAGGGTCTGATTTTCCATTTTTATCTTTTATATTTAATATTGTTTTTTCAAAATATTGATTTTCTTCTTCATTATTACTATAAAAATGGTAATTATTATGATTTTGTATTTTTGAAGTTTGGGGTCTTTTATTTTTTTTATTTTTATTTTTATTTTTACTTTTATTTTGGTTTTTATTTATATTTAAATTTATATTTATTTTATTTGAATCTTTTATAATTTCATCTATTATTTTTGTTTTATTATTATTTTTTGATTTTTCATTTATTATTATATTTATATTATTATTATATTTTGATGATATTGGAATTTTATTTTCTTTTTTTAATATATTATTTGTATTTTCATTTGGTATTAATTGTTTTTCAATAATTAAATCATTGATATTAATATTATTATTATTTGGTAAATTATAATTATTTTCATTATCAAAATTATTTTTATCTCTTATTACTTCTATTTTTGTATTTTCTTTATCTTCATCTTCATCCCAAAAATCATCTTTATATAGTTTTATGAAGTGACAAATATCATTATTATTTTTTAAAGTATTTATATTATTATCTATATCAATTTTATTATCATTTAATTTTGAATATTGATGATATTCTTTATGATTACATTTATTTATATCTTTATTCATAATATTATCTTCATAAGAGAAACATTTTACTCTATAATTTTTATTTTCTATTTTTTCTTTATCAATTTCTTTAATTGTATTCTTATTCATTTATAATTAAACTTAAAAATTAAATATATTAATTAAAATTAAATTTAGAAACCTTATTTTCATTTCTTCTTTTCTCAGCCATAACTTTTAAATACTTTTTATAACTATCTTCATTTTCATTTTGTTCTTCTTTTATACATTTTTGAATTGGAGTTTTATTACATTCACTATTTTTAATATAATTATTTAATTCTTCTGCAATTTCAATATTTTTTTGAGAAGGAATAAAAATAAAACTTGAGTCATTAATAATTGAACTATATTCATTATCATTTTCAATATTAATTTTTTTTAATGTTGAAGATTCTTTTTTAAGTTCATTATACTTTTTTTCAGCCTCTTCACCTTTTTTAAAACAATTTTCTAATTCATTATATGTATTTTGAATATCTAATGAAAAATTATCATTTAGATTTTCATTTTTCCTATTTTTTGAAATTGTTTTTTGTTCAGGAATATTTTTATTTATAATAATATATTCATAATTTCCATTTAAAGGTAAATCTAAATTATTTTCCTCACAAAATAAATTTATTTCTGTTATTGGAATATTATTTTCATTAATATAATTGTTAAAAAATATTTTAATTTTATTTAATTCTTGATTTTTGCTTAAATAATTTATACTATTTTTCATTATCTTAACTAAATTTTCAAAGTTTATTTTTTGATAATAATATTCAATAAATAATATCCAAAATTTATAATTTCTAAATAAATTACTTCCAATTGAATTTAATGCTTTTGGTATTGGAAAATCAGAATTGATTGATTTTGTTTTTTGAATTAATTCTTGAAATTCTCTTCTCCAAATTTTTTTATTTTTATTTTCAGTCATATTATTATAAATTAGATTTATATCTTTATCGGTATTATAGGATTTAATATTTTCACTTTTTTTCTTTTTTATTATAGTAAATGTTTTTCTTTGATAATTTGAAGAATATGTTATCTTTTTTTGTGTTATTGGACTTCTTGATTTTATAGTGTTAATTGTATTTTTTTTTCTAAATGGTGATTTTTTACTCTTATTTTCAGTTAAACAATTTTCCTTATTATTTTCTATTTTAATATTATTATGATTGATTTGAAAAGATTTATTGAGTTTGGAAATATTACTTTTTCTTTTTACTTCGTTAACTTTCATAATTTGAATTCAAAAAAAAATTAATTAATTTAATAATAAAATTAAGTAAATATATAATTATTTCATATCAAAATCATATTTTTTATATTTATATCCTTTGATTTTTACTTAAATCATTATTTGATTGGTTCATAGATTGGTTTGTATTATCAGTATTAACTTTTTCAATAGAGACATTTTTTTTTCTTTCTATTTTCATATCATTTTCTATTTTTTCTATATCTTCATTTAAAGTTTTAATTTGTCTTTTCTTTTTCTCAATTGCAGAATTTAAATCTTCAATCTTTTTAGAATTCTCTTCAGTTTTATCATTAAGATTTTTAAATTCTTCTTCTGCATTTTGTTTTAATTCATTATTCTCTTCTAATTTCTTATTAACTTCTTTTAATTTTTCTTCATTTTCATTATTTAATTGATTAGTAAATTTATGTATAAAATCAGGTTTATTTTCATTAATAAAATCTATTAAAATTTTTAGCTTATTATTTCCTACTCCTTTTTTATTATATTCATTTATAAAATCTTCATAATCTTTTAAATATTCATTTATATTTGTTGAATTATAATATTTTCCATTTATTTTATCTTTAATAGTTTGATAAATTTCATTTAAAAGTTTTTTATTAAATTGATTATTTGTTTCATTATTTAAATTTATTCTTTTTTCTTCTTGTTCTTCAAAATTTTCTTCAAGTTCTCTTTTTGCTTCATTAAACCAACTTAAATATTCATTATTATTAAAAGTATCAACATTAATTCTAAATATATCATTTAATTTCTCCATACTTTCAACCTTAAAATTATATAAAGATTTAATTAATTCTTCGTCATTTAAATTATTATTTAAATTTAATAAATTTGAATTATATGAATTTAAAGCATTATTTTTAAATTCATTAATATCATTTTTTATAACATTATTCCATAAAGAATCAAAATTTGGATTTTGTCCTTTTGATAATATTTTTGAATATTCTTTAAGAAAATAAACTAAAGATTTACCATCAAATAATTTTCCTCTTATATTTTTAGAATGTAAATCTCTCATTATTTTATTTTTTAATAAAGGAAAAACATTTTCTTGATTGTCAAATATACAATCTCTATCTGGAAAAAATTTAATCATACTATCTTTAATTAAATTTATTTCTAACTCTTCTTTTGAACGTAAATAATTATCAAGATAATCTTTTGGTAAATTCTCAATTGGATTTAAATTACATTTTGATATATAAAATAAACATTTTGGACTTGATTCTATTAAAATTACTTCTCTATTATTTTTATTATTCATATCAATTGTTGTTGGTAATTTTGGAAATTCCTTAAATTTATTTATTTGTTCTTCATTTAATTCATTTTTAACAATAAAAACAAAAAGTGATGAAACTAAAAACATTAATGATAATAAATTTTTATTTGATGTATGAATATTACATAATATAATTTTTGCATTTGAATTTTTATTAGTTAATGATTTAGATATTATAGAAACACCATTATTATTATCATCATTAATTTCTTGATTTAATAAATTTGAAATTAATTGAATTTTAATTGAATTCATATCATCATTATCATTTGTAGAAGATAAAAAAGAAACCAAAATAATTTCATCATTTATATTTTTTAAAAACTCAACACCTTCATTATTAATATTTAAAAACCCAGAATCATTTAATTTAACTAATTCGTAAACTCTTTCCATTAAAAAATAAACAATAAAAAAAAAATTAACAAAATTTTTTTAAAAATTTAAACTAAATTCAAAAAAAAAATCTAAAAAAAATTTAAAAAATGGATGCAGCAAAATTAGCACCACTCTTATCAGCAAGTAAGCAAATAACAAAAGCTACAGAAATAAAAGATCACACAGATGGAATAAGTGATGTATGTGTATCCCCATTAAATGAAAATATAATATATTCAGCATGTTTTGATCACACATTATGTCAATATGACATATCATCAGTAAAACGTACAATAACATATCAAGGTCATAAAAAAGGTGTTTGGACTTGTGATCATCATCCAACTGAAGGTATCATTATTTCTGGAAGTAATGATTGTACTGTTAAATTATGGGATGATTCAATTGGGAAAAATCTTGAAGATATAAAAATACATAAAAATGCAATTTATGATGTTCAATTTTCTAAAAATGGTAATTTATTTGGGACTTGTAGTAAGGAATTAATTTGTATTTGGGATTTAAGAAATAAGAGTAAACCTCTTGATAGAATTGAAAATGAATCTAAGAGTAAAGATGATTTTATTTATTGTTTAAATTTTATTCATAATGATAATTCTATTATTACTGGTTATATGGATGGGACTATTTTAATTGCTAAAATTAATGATGATAATCCTGATAATAGAATTACTATTGATATTAAACCTAATTATATTAATTCTTGGAAAGAAGAATTAAATTATTCTAAAAGTGTTTATTCACTTAATAGATTTAATACCAATGAAACTGAAATTATTTTAAGTCATTCTGATGGTAGTGTTAGAATATATGATATTCAAAAAAATAAATTAGTTTCTGATAAAGAATTTTATTATTTTACTTCTCCAGTTACATGTGCAAATGTTTCATTAGATGATTCTTTACTTGTTGCTTGTGGTAAAGATAGAACTGCTGAAATATGGAATCCAAAAGTATTAAATGAAATTAAATATACTTTAGCTGGTCATAGAGGAGTAATTTCTGCTTGTAATTTTATTAGAAATGGAAAAAATGATATTGTAGTTACTGGAAGTTATGATAATACTGTTAGAATATGGAAACTTAAATAAAAAATTAATGATAAATTTTAATAATATTAAGTCAAAAATTATATTATTTGTTAATATTTATAATATTCAATTATTACAATTTTTTTATTTAAAGATTTAAACAAAGATAAATTTAATAAATAATAGAATAAAAAACAATAAAAATTTTTAAAAAATTAAAAAAAAAAAATCAAAAAGCATAATCCAAAAAATTTATTTTATCCTCCTTTATTAAAATTTATTTATTGTTTCATACATTTAGAAGCAATTTTATCTAATTCAGTTCTACCAGTTTTAGTAAGTACTAAACCATAAGTATTTTGTTCAGCAGTACCATAATTTTCAACATATCCATTGTTTT
>JAEEGK010004469.1_pt1 | contig 34243 bp, 18 predicted proteins | sample 8958771 | NCBI WGS metagenome assembly JAEEGK01 (sample SAMN16246547, study PRJNA631951) | gut metagenome | biome: gut microbiome; feature: rumen; material: SC-attached | host: Bos | place: Iran: Karaj | collected 2018-10 | reverse complement strand
AAAAAGTAAATTATAAAATAAAAAAATATTTTTATAAATCCCTGAAAAAAAAATTTATTCAATAAAAAAAATACTAAATTTTTTATGAAAATAAGTAGAATAGAAGAAATAAATATCATATAAATGAATCAAAACTGTTTCATATTTGTTAATAAAGTCATTAAAAAAATAATTGTAAATATTATTTAATATGTTCCAATTTTTAAATTATTTAAATAACCAAAAATATGGTAGTTTTATTTTTGATAAATTGTTTATTTGAAATAAAAATTTAATCATAGTTTTTACTAATATTAATGATAAATTATTTAAATCTAATATGTCATTAAAATTGTCTAATTAGGTATTTTCATTTTTTTAGTATAAACATAATTTAGAATATATTTATTAATTATTTGTTATTAAAAATAAATAATTAAAACTGTATAGGCAATATTTAAATTTACCTCTGGAATAAAAGGCTTAATCCTTTAGACCTTAAATAATACTTAAAAAAAATAATCAAAAACTCAATAGAATAATTCATTTTTATATATAAATATATTAACATAAGATTCATATTGAGTTTATAAATGATTGTAAATATTTAAAATACGAAACATGCACAATTACAATTAGCTTTTTCATTTTTCTCTTCATTTTCTTCTTTTTCTTCAATTTCATTAGGAATAAATATAATTGTTTGTAAAGGTTCTTCATTACTATTTCCTGCGAATTTAACTGATTTTTTTTGTTCAATATATTGAGAAACAGAAGTTGAAACTCTTTTTAAATTAGATTTTTTTGCTCTTCTTGGAGAATAAATTTCATTATCTGAAATTAAAACATCTTCACTTGATATTTTTTGATTAATAGTATGTTCGCTGTTTCTATAATTTAAATTTAATTTATTATCATTATTTAAAAAGTCTTTTCTTGAAATTGGATAATTATTTTTACTACTTTTACTTTTTTTATTTTCATTTATTTTAAAGTCACTATAATTCATTTGTGAATTTCCTACTTTAACTTGTAATTCAGGTATTTTATTATGATGTTTATAATTTGAATTGGTTTTTTTTATTTCATTTTGTTTAGAATTTTCCTCAATAGACATTAATTTAATTTTATTTTTTATACTTTGTAATTATATCGATGAAATAATATTTGTATATATAAATGGACTATTAAAAAAATTTTCTTTATTTAAGTTTGTTTTCAATTGTTTTCCAAATTCTATGATTTGAAAAATTATTTAATATATTTAAAAAACTGTCTAAAGATAAATAAATTATGAGTCTATTATTATTATTATTAATAATTTAATTTTTTTGAAATTTTTATCTTAAATAAATATTTTTGTTATTAATACAAATTACCTTTTTAGTTATTTTAATAATACAAAAATTCTAATTATCTTTTTCTAAAATATCTCAAAAAATCTTAACTTGTTTTCTTATTTCAAGGAGTGACTCTATTTTATCTTTGTTCAGATAATATATTAAACTTTCAACTAAAAATAAAGATAATCTTAATAAATATTATTTTGATACAAACAAAGACAAATGAAAAAAATTATCAAAAGATTCTTTCATTTTTTCAAAGTAATTTTGTAATAAATAATCAAAAAGAGTTAAAATATAAATTCCAGAACCTGTAAAATCCTTTATTGGCTTATTATAATTCAGAAATGCTAAAGTTCTCCAAATCTTTACTTTAATAGTTATATTATATTTGAAAAATATCTTTTGAATCTATTTTTAATTATTTTAATCTATATTTATGTTGTTCATTATTGTTATCATAAATGAGCTCGACGTTAAACTTTTTATTGAAAAAAAATTATATTTATTATATCTTTTTGATTAATCAAATAATAACAAATCTTTTCACAATATGTTTTTGAAGAATTTGATTTGGGGATTTTTTATTATCATTTTTGATTCATTTTTCAATCAGAGTTTCTGTGCTATTTATTACAAATATATTCATGAAATTTAGGGTAAAATTTTTAAATGCTTTTTGAAGAATATTTATTTAATTTAATTTAAAAAATAATTATTTCAAAAAATGATTATTTTTTAACATTTTTTATCTAAATCACTATCATTATATAATGATAAAAAGTAGTTAAGCATGAAAATTAATATTCGAAAAAAGAGGAACATTAATATTTAATTATGGAATTAAAAATCTGGATTAAAAGATTATTTATATTATAGAAAAGATTTATTATATATTGGAGAAATAAAAGCATTTTTATCTCAATAAATCAATATGTTCCACAAACTGAATATTTAACAATTGACTCTTATTTTAAAAAAAGTTACATAGACAATCTGAGAAACAGATTTTAAATCAAACAAAAATCCCGCCCAAACAACAATTAGATTAGTTATATATGGAACTTTAGGACAAGAAAGATATAAATTAATTAAAACAAATTATTTAAAAATTCAATCTAAATCATTCATTGTTGTTACTTTAATTTTTCTATAATGATGGAATAAATCGAAGAAAAAAGTCTATATTTTAATTTAAAAAAAATGATTGAAAGATTCCAACTAAAAAAGATGGCACCCGCTAAAAAAGAGTAATTCCAAAAGAAGAAGGAGAAATATTATTAAAGTGTGTTACAAAAATAATTTAAATAAAGTGCAGTGGATTGAAAAACTATTGATATGCTTTTCTTAAATTAGTTAATTTGATTTTTAATGAAAAAAAGATTCAATCTAAAGAAAAAAATATAAGAAAACAAAAAAAATAAACTATTATATATAATTAATAAAAAACTAAAAATTCAGGTTGTATTCAGAACTTGTTTAATATTTGATTATTTTTATTTATTTATTTTTAAATAATTTTAAAATGTTATTGAACAATCATTTAATTATGATGATTTAGGAGACCGAAATTAATTTTTTTCATTCTAAAATATATTCTCATCATATATTTATAACAAACTTGTATTTAATTATATTTAAATAAATTAAATTTAATTTTAATAATTATAATAATATTTATAATGAATATTGTTATCATATTTTTTATAGTAAAAAATGTCATATTTCTTTATTTTTTATTTTATAATTAAATATATAGTTTGTGAATATGAAGAAATGTTTCAAATGGCAAAGGCCTCTGCATGTATGGTAATAAGTAAAAGTGATATAGAATTAAATAATATTAAAAATCAAAAAGAAATTTTTGAAGGTCTAGTAAATTGTTATTTTAAATTAAGTGAAATTCAATTAATGAATTTAATTGAATTAATTAAAAATGGTATTACAAATTTTAAAGACACTGAATTTAATGGATTAGCCATTGGGAAAAATTTTTTGAAAAATTTCCCTAATAAAGATGATAGAAAAAGGAAAATGAAAGAGTTTCAAATGATTTTGATTACACTTAAAAATAGTGAACAAAATAAAGTGAATTTTAATATTAAAGAAAATTCTAAAAATAGTTTTAGAGGAATTAAATTAATTTTACTAAAAGTATTATTTTTTATAATGAATTATGTAAATGGATATGTATTAATTATTATTTCAATTCTTTTAGGATTTATAATATTAAGAAAAATTTCTCTTAATTATTCAAAGAAGAGTCATAAAAATATAAAAAAGAAGATTAAAACTATTTATATATTTTTAATAAACTTTAATTATTTTTTTTGTTAATTATTATTTTCAATGATTATTTTAACAATAAATAATCAAATGACATGGATTATAATAAATTGTTGCTTTTATTTTCATTGCTTTTATAAAAAAGTTGATATAATATTTTCAATCTTAAAACAATATAATATTTAAATACTAATCAATTCACAGATATATTAAAAAAGAGTTTTTTCTCTGTTAATTATAAAAGGAATTCTATAATTTCACTTAAACTGGAGATTTATTTTTTTCTTCTTAAACTCTAAGATAAATTAAAGTTATTCTTTTTGTTTAATATATATATATAAATGAAATTTCTTATTTTTATATATTTAAATAATTTTACTATTTTTTAATGGATTTATTATTATATATGAACCCTTCTTTAAAATTTTTTTATTATCTATTTGTAATTTTTTTCTTTTTTTTATTTTTTTTTTTAATTTTGTTTTTAATTAATTAAATTAAGATATAATCTGTTTTTAATTTTAAAATTTTTTTTAAATCAAGTTATCAGTAATTAGTTTAATTTCAGGATATATTCACTTAATAAAAGTAAAAATTTAATTTAAATTTTTTTGAAACGTTAAAATAAAAAATTAATATTATTGAATTTTAATTTACTTATTTCATAAAATTCGTTTTTCGCAAATTAAATTTATTAATTATATGGAAAAATTTCCAACTCTATCTCTTGGAATTAATTTAAGATCACTGCCATGTTTTAGGAAAATATTACCTGATGTTTGATTAGGATTAATTCCAATTCCACTATTTGTGATAATTGCACTTGTTTCAGGAGTTACTTTAAATTGTTCAGCAATAAACCTGATTGCAGCATTAAAAGGTGCATCTTCTGGAACTTCAATTCTATATTCATTTAATTATAATTATATTACACTTTAAATGGAAGTTTTGGGTCTGAAGCTAAAGTTATTTTAAATTTAACCATATTTTTTTTGTCCATTTTTTTAGTCAATAAAATGTTTTTTTTAATATTTTATTTTTAAAAAAAAAAGACAATAAAAAGATAGAACCTAAATATTATTGTTTATTTATATTTAAAAATAAAATGAATTTATTAATATAAAATTATACTAATAATTAATGTTATTAAAAAATATAAAATAAAATAAAATGAGTATTTCTACTGATATACCCACCAAAAATTATTATAATTTCTCAACTCCAACAACAGCTTTTCTAAATTTTTTATATAATTCATTAAAACATGCATCAGGTAATAAAGTAGACATGTATACTTTATTTCAAATGTGTAATATCCCATTAATTGTTTCAGAAAAATTAATTTTAAATTCTTTTAAAAATAAAAATTCATGTTGTGATAATCAAGAAAAAAAAAATAATTTGGATGTTAATGATAATGATAATGATTTTGTTTGTTTAACAAATGAAGAATTTATTTATGGATTTAATACAATTTATTATGGAAGTAATGCTGAAAAAACAAAATTAATCGCAAATCTATGTTCTTTTAATAACAATCTTATTTTTATCAAAGATGTAAAACTACTTTTATTACATTTACATATGAGATTTTTATATGATGATGAAAATCAAATGGCTTTGAAAAAAATATTGAATAATTTTTTTGAAGGAAAAGAAAATTATATTATTGAAGAATTTATTACAAAATCATTAGAAAAAAATTTTGATATAGTATATATTTTTATAACTTTTTTCGAAAAATTTAAATTTTTTAATGATGGACAAATAAAACTTTTTGAAAATTCATATTTAAGTAATATAAAAAGTTGGAAAAAACTAAATATTACAATTACAACTCCTTTAAATAATATATATGATTTCAGTAATTGTATGAATAATGAATCATTGAGTACAAATATATATAATTCTTCAACCAAACAAAAAAGTGCTTTTTGTGAAAAAATAACTGAATATAATATATCTAAAGAAGCTTTAGAATATGCAAATTTAATCAATAAATCTTTTATAGAATATGAACCATTTGAAGCAGAAGATAATCAAATGAGGAAAGACTTGGAAGATTTTGATAATGATTTGTATAATACTTTAAATTCAGTTCAAAAAAATTTGGTTAAAAATATTAGTTTAAAACCTATTATTATTCAAAAAAATGAAATTGAAAAATTAACTAAAAGATCATTCAGTCCTATTAATAATATTACAAATGATAATAAAATGATTAAATTTAGTCAAGTTTATTTAAATTTTTATGAACATAGTGAAAGTGATGAATATGATAAAAGTATAAATACTAATTATTTAGCTATTAACAATACAAATACATTTAAACCTAATCGTTCAAATATTGAAAGTATAATTTCAAATTCTTATATTGAAAATTCAAAATATATTGAAATTAAATGTTTTAAACTTGCTAAAACTTTAACTAAGTTTAAAAAAGTTAAACTAATTTTATCTGATAATATTTTATTTTATTATTCTTTCGATACAAAAATTAGTGAAATATATTCTAATAAAAGTGAACTTAAATTAAAATCAATGATTTTCATAACCCAATTATATCCTAGTTTAATACAAAACCCTTTAATACCAAATAACTTATATAACTCAATGAATTTACCAAATAAAAACACTCAAGTTTATCAATATCAAATATTTTCTAATTTACATAATAAACAATTGATATATAATTTTTTTTTTCATAACAAAGAAGATGTTGAAATATTAGATAATCATATAAAAAGTATTCAACATTTAAGAGAAATATCAAAATATTATAATATTAAATCAAATGAAACAAAAGAAATTGGAAGTGGTCATTTTGGAAAAGTAATTTTAAGTACTCATAAAATTACAGAACAAAAATTAGCAATAAAAACAATTCATAAGCATTATAAAGGAAAATCTAATACTCTGTCTAAAAAAAATGAAGATGAAAATTTGATAGAAAATAGGGAAATTGAAACTTTTAAATGTGTACAATGGGAAAAAGATATTTTTACCTTTATATCTCATTTAAATAATGCTCCTAATATAATTAAATGCTATGAATATTTTGAAAATTTGAAATATATATTTTATGTATATGAATATTGTTCAGGAGGAAATTTAAAAAAATTAAAATTCCCAAAAAATGCAAATTTAATTAATACTTTTTCAAAACATATGATAAGTGGATTATATACACTTCACTCATATGGAATTATTCATAGAGATATAAAAAATGCAAATACTTTAATCTATGAAAGAAATGATGGAAAAAATATTGTAAAAATAATTGATTTTGGTTTAAGTAAAGTTATGGGAGTTAATGAATGTGCAAATGAAGGTTATGGAAGTTTACCTTATAAATCACCTGAACAATTATTAGGAAAAAAATATAGTTTTCCTGTTGATATATGGGCTTTAGGAATTACTATTTATTGGTTAGTTTATGGTCATTTTCCTGTTTCTGCTGAAACTAAACATAAAATGAAAAAATTAATAGTGAAATATGAATATAAATGTAATAATGAAAATGATAAAATTATAGGAAATGAAAGTTTTTTTTATAATAAAATCCTATCTCATACTCTTATAAATGATTATAGAAAAAGAGTAAATATTTTAGAACTTATGAAGTATAAAGAATTAATATATTAGTTTATAATTTACAATATTTTAATAAAGTGATTTGTGTCAAATAAAACAACAATGGTCATTAGTTTTAATTAAATTAAATAGAATATTTATAGATATTTTTATGAATTAAGTAATTATGTTCTATTTTATAAATAATAAAGTCAGAATATATTATTTTCATCTAGTACTAACCTATATTATTTTTAATATTAAAAAATAAATATTATATGTTAAAAATTATTTGTAATTCTAAAATATAAAATTATTTTTTTCATGAAAACAAAAAAAAAATTAGATTCAAGTATTTTTTTCTAAAAATAAATTTAATAATTTAATAAAAATTTAGAAAAATAAAATACAAAAAAACAAAAAATTATGGGTTGTGTACAGTCATCAGAAATAATAAAAATTAATGAAAATCATGAAGATAAAACAGATAATAACTTAAAAAGTAATTCATCGAACATCATAAATAATTCTTATATAAAAGAACTTGATAAAATTCCAAATAAAAAAAAACAAAATGAAGAAATAATTGTAACAAAAAAAAATAGTAATAAAAAAAATGATATTAATATAAATAGAATTGAAGATAATCAAAAAGAAAAGGAGAATGAAAAAATAGAGGTTAAAGCTGAAATTATTCAAAATCCTTCAAAAGAAAATATCCCTGTAAAACATTATAAAATAGAAAATTTAAATGTGAATAATTTTAATATTCCAGAAATTACAAATAAATATGATATTATAGAAGAAACAAATAGAAATCAAATGGAAATAAATTATAAAATGAGAAGTAAGAATAATAAGAATAAAATTAAAACATTAAAAGTAATAAAAAAGTCTGATTTAAATAAAAACACAGATGAAAAAAAAATTATATCAGAAATTGAAATATTAAAAAAATTAAAACATGAAAATATAATTCAAGTAGAAGAATGTTTAGTTGATGAAAATAATTATTATGTAATAGCAGAATTTTGTCAATTTGGAAGTTTAGATAATTATTTAAATAAAAATAAAAAATTAACAGAAAACCAAACTAAATATATTATATCACAACTTTTAAAAGCTATTCAATATTTAAATTCAAAAAATTTTGTTCATACTGATATAAAACCTGAAAATATATTAATAGAAAAAATAATGAAAAAAAGAGATGAAGAACTTTGTGATATAAAATTATTAGATTTTGGTTCTTCAAGTTCTTTAATAAATAATCCTACAAATGATATTCCAATTAAAAATTTACCTTATTATATTTCTCCAGAAATAATTGATAGAAAATATAATGCAAAATGTGATATTTGGTCTATTGGAGTTATTATGTATGAAATGTTATTTGGTAAAAAACCTTTTACAGGTAATAATTATAATGAAGTAATTAATAATATAAAAACAAAACAAATAAATTTTGAAATGGAAAGAAATAATTATAATAATAATTATGAAGAATTAAGTGAAGATTCAATTTATTTATTAAAAAATATGCTTCTTCGAGAAATAGAAAATAGATTTGATGTAGTGAGATGTTTAGAAAATTCTTGGTTTGTTAGTTTAAAAGAATTTGAAGACTTAGATGAAGATATTAATACTGATTCAAATAAGAAAAACTCATATGAAAATGATTATAATTCTCCTAAAAATTTAAAAAAAGAAAATAATGATTCTTTTCAATCTAAAGAGAATAATAATAATATTTTTAGTGAGGAGAATATGGAAAAAGAAAAAACAAAAATTAAATTAAAAACACAAATTAATAATAACAAAACTAATTTTGAAAATATTAAAAGTGAAAGAAGTAATAGAACTTATAGTTTAAGAAGTGAGGATTGGAATAAAGAAAAAGAAAAAAAAGTTGAATTCATTAAATTGACAATAAAATATATTCATCATTATTATCGGAAAATTTTTCATTTTGAAAAAGAAGAAGAAAATCTAAAGAAAATGTTTAATGAAAATAAAATTAATGATAAAATCAATATTAAAGAGATTATTATTTGTTTTAATAAATATTCAGGATATGAAAATAACATTATTACAAGTGTATCATCGAATGAATTAATTGAAGAGAAAATTAAAAAAAAATTTCCTAAAGATAATTCCTTAGATTTTGGAAATTTTAAAAATTTCATGATGACTGAAAAAGAGAATGATATTATATTTAAATTAAAAAAAAAATATATAGAATTAGAAAAAACAAATAGAGAAGAAATTAAACTTTTATTTAATGAAATAAATAAAAAGCCTTCTATTCAAAGATATTTTGATGAAATGAAAGTAGAAATGGATAAAGATATATTAAAAGAAATTTATTTATTTTCAGATTATTTAAATTTAATTGAAAGAATTGTTAAAAAATTAAATACTAAAGAAGAATTAAAGAAATTTAAAGAAGAAGAAAAAAAATTATATGAAGAAAAAATAAAAAAAGAAAGAGAAAGAAGAAAAATAATAAAAGAAGAAAAAATAAAAAAGGAAAATGAAAAAAAATTACAAGAAGAAAAAAGGAAAACAATAGAAGAAGAAAAAAAGAAAAAAATAGAGGAAGAATATATAAGAAAAAAATTAGAAGAAGAAGAAAGAAAAAAAATTGATGAAGAAAAAAAAAGGAAAAAAGAAGAAGAAGAGAAAAATAAATCTTCAAAAATTTTAAATGGTTTAAGAAATTCTTTTTTGAATAATTCTCTTAATAATGAAAATAATGATTTAAATAAAAATAAAAATGCTTTTAATCCAGAAGAATTTTTAAAATTAGTAGAAAAATAAATAAAAAAATACTTTATAAATTAAAAACAAAAAGAAACTTGTCAAAAAAAAGGAAAATGCAAGTCCTGAGTAATCTGTAAATTTATCAAAGAGTAAATTTCAATAATTGACAATATTATTTGCAAAAAAGAAAATAGAAATAATAATGTAATAAGTATATAATTTTTCTGTTTTATTATTAAATTTAAAAAAAATAATTAAAATATGAACCAAAGTAAGAATCTTGCTCATTTCACAAGTCTTTCTAAAAAAACTTTTTCTTCAAATTTTAATTTTAAATATCCTACTTCTTATCCTTCACCTAAAGATTCTTCTAATAAGTTATTATCTAATTTAAACTCTCCTAATGCAAATAAAGAAATAATAATGATTAAAAAAAAATTTCTGAATAAATCAAAAGAAACAGAATCTAAATCATCATATATTAACTTTGCTTCGCCTTTAAGTCAATATTATAAAAATAATTTCAAGAAAAAAGATGAATTAAATAAGAATAAATTAATTTTAACAGCAAATGATGTTTCTGATTCAAATGATAAAATTACTTCTTATATAAATAATGATAATTTTAAAAAAGGAGTTATCTCTAAAAGTATTAGTGTTAATAAAAATGATAATTTAGTTAATAAAGTAAATAAACAAAAAACAGTAACTAATAGCAGTAAAAATTTATTTGAACAAAGAAAAAGTTCTTTAGAAGGAAAAAAAGAATTCCATTTTTTTCATTATCCAAAAAAAAATTCATCTATTCAACCTAATAATAATATTAATAATAAATTTCATGATTCTTCAAATAAACAATATTCAGAAAATAATTCCATTACAAATTCAAAAAAAAATTTTTTTAATTCTAGTATTGGATTATATAAAAATTTTTTAGATAAATATTTAAAGACGAATGGAAATAGAAAAAAAAATTTAAATCAAAATAAAAAGTCTTTAAATATAAATTCAATTGATTTTTCTTATAATAATAAAACTTTAAAAGATAAAAAATTATCAACAACAACAAGACATTCTCCAAGAAAATCAATTGGAAATATATTTAGTTGTAGAATGAATAAAATTCAATTTAATAATATTATTAATACACATTCAAATAAAATTCTACCAAAAAAAATTAAAAGTAATAGTTGTGATAATAATAATGATAATAAAAACATAAAAAAAAAATTATCAAATAATAAGTTTAAAAAAATCGAAAATTATGAAACTTCAGTTGAAAAAAATATTGAACATAATTTAAATAATATTAATAGAAAAATAACAAAAATTGTTTCTCAAAGTCAAAAAGAAATAAATCAAATAAAAAAAAATATAATAAAACATTTTACTAGTAACAATTCTCCTAAAAAAGATTTATTTTTTTCTCCAGAAGAGAAAAAAAAAAGGAACAAAGAAAAAAAGGAAATAGTACTGAAAATAAATTAAATCAAAATAAAATTGAGAATTTAAAAAAAACAATAAATTTAAAAAAAGAAAATTCAAAAAATAAAAATAAATTAAAAAAAACAAAAGGACAATTAGAAAAAAATAAAAAAGAAAAAAAAATAGAGAATGAAAAGGAAACAATAAATATAAATAAAGAACAATTAAAATCAAAATCTTATAGAGCAACAAATTTAAAAACAAATTTAATTAATAATGAAAGAATTAGTAATTCAACTCAATCAACATCAAATCATGATTCAAATTATTTTTTATCTGAATCAATAAAATTATCCAATTTCATAAAATCATATTATTTAAATAAAAAAACTTATCCAGACACTGATTTAAATTTTTATAAATATGGAAGATTAATTGGTCAAGGTGCTTTTGGAAAAGTAAATTTAGGATTAAATGTTTTAACAGGAAGAATTGTTGCAATAAAATCATTTAATAAACAATCTTTAGATAAAAATCATGAAAATAAAAAGAAAATCTTATATGAAATTGATTTAATGAATAAATTAAATCATCCAAATATAACAAAAATTTTAGAAAATTTTGAGACTGAAAAATATATTTTAATAATAATGGAATATATTAATGGAGGTAATTTATTTTCTTTTGTTAAAAAAAGAAGAAAACTTTCTGAAAAAACTGCAAAATTTTTATTCAAACAAATAATTCAAGGAATAAAATATTTCCATTCTAAAAATATAGTTCATAGAGATATAAAATTAGAAAATATTTTAATTGATTTAAAAAATAATATAAAAATATGTGATTTTGGAATTGGGAAAATTTTAAATGATAAAAACCAAAAATTATATGATAAATGTGGAACTCCAATGTATATGGCGCCAGAAATATTTTCATCAACAAAAGAAAAAGGTTATGATGCTTTTCCTATTGATTTATGGTCAAGTGGTATTGCATTATATATAATGTTAAGTGGATCTTTACCTTTTTCAACTAATGAAAATAATGAAAAAGAAGGTTCAAGTATAGATAAAAAAAGTATTTTAAGACAAAATATTATAAATAATAATCCTCGACCTATTGAAAACATTTCAAATGATGCTAGAGAACTTTTAAAAGGTTTATTAAATAAAAATCCTAAATTAAGATTTACTGTAGATGATGTCTTAAATCATCCATGGTTAAAAAATGATAATTATTCCAATTCTAAATATCATTTATTTACTAAAGCTGAAACTATTATGTTAAATAAAACTTATATCGACTATAGATACGCTAAATTAGAAGATATTAAAGAAAATTTTACAATTTCTAATTTAAATATTGAAGAATCAAATTCTAATTTACAAAATAATAAAAATTGTACTTCTAAAAGTTATATTTTAGCTCCTTTTAATACCTTAAAAAATTTCTTTCCTAATGATAATAATGAAGAAGAAATGGATGAACCTTCAAAAATTAATGTAAAATTGGAAAATAATATATTATTATTTGCAAATAAAATAAAAGAATTTAATATGAATTATGAATTAAATAATAATGGTGAATTAGATAATGGAATGTTAATTAATTCAAAAACTGAAACTAATTCAATAACAAGTGCTATTAATAATAGTATAAATTTAAATATCAATGAAAAAAGTGGAATTTATTCTGATGACGAAGAATATGATAATAAAATTAAGAAAATTGATAAAAAAGAAGAAGAAGAAAAGAAAGAGAAAATTTTAAATAAAATTGAGAAGTTAGGATATGATAAAAAATATGTTATTGAAAAATTAAATGATAATGAATTATGTCATGTTACAGCTATTTATTATTTAATGATGTATTATGAATATATTTAATATTAGTTAAAGAATAATTCCTTTTATTATTGTTTATAAATTATTTATTATTTAAATACGATATAAAATGTTTTTATTAGAAAAATAAATTAAATACTATTCGTTTTAAATGTTAATTATATATTTTATTAAAAATAAGCTAATTATTTTTAAACAAATTTACTTACATTCAAGAGAATTATAAATCTCTTCTAATTTAATTGATATTTCTTTATCGTTTTTATAAATATAACAATAATCTATAATTAATTCAATTATTTTATTATTCTTTAATTTGTCGATTAAAAATGAATATTTTATTTTATTAATTTCAAATAAATATTTTTTGGAAGCTTTTTCTACTTCAGTAGTAAAAGAAAAATTAAATTTTTTTAATTTTTCCACAATTTTTTTTAAAGACTATAAAAATTTAAAAAAAAATTTTACATGAAAATTTGATTGATTGATTATTAATTCGGAAGATGCAGGAAAAGTTTCTTCATCTTCTTTTAGAATTTTGATTTTATTATTTAAAAAATTTGAACTAACATCATTTGTTCTTTTCTTCTTAATTCCAAGAATTTTGTTATCATCTTTTGAAGGATTTAACTCAAAATTATCATTTAATTTTTGATTTTCTTTTTCTTCTTTTAATATCAAACTATCATTTAAAAGATTTATATTTTTTGAATAATCTATAAAAATATTTCTCAATATTTTTTTCTTTTTATCTATTTTATTTTCATTTTGAAAAAGAACATTATTGTTTATTGATTTTAATTTTAGAAATTTTATATTAATACCATTTAACATTGTATTAATATTATTTTTTGATGATTGTTTATTGATTTTTTTATTGATTTGATTATCAAAATGTAAATTATTATTGTTTACATTACTTTTATTAACTTTTAATTGAGGATTCATTTTCTCTTTTATTCATATTTTGAAAATTTGTTTAAGTGTATGTGAAAAAAAGTTAAAGATTTATTTATTTATTAAAAATATATTATTGAGTTTCACTATATAGTTCATATGTATTTTTGGTAATTAAATGAACATTATTTTTCATATCATATGCAATCTGAACCCCTGGTTCAATTTCAACAAAACAACTTTCTTTTTGAAATAAAAATTGAAAATGAGTATTAATATTAGGAATAACAACATCACAATCTCGAATTTTCATTTCTTTTATATTTAAAACTAATGATGTATCAATATAATTCGTCCCGTCAAATCCTCCTAATAATAATATTTCTTTGTCATTATTATTGTCTTCTAAATCATCAATATATTTTAAACAAGCTAATGAACTTAAAGATATTTGTTCATTAATATATACAACTTCAAATTTATCTAATTTATTTATATTTATTCTTTCTATTGAAGATAAATTTATTCCTTTTTTTGGAGAAAAACCAAAGAAAACATATATATAATTATTAAAATACATTGATGCAAATTCTTGTCTTTCTTCATTTAAAGATGGAATTATTTTCCATTCTGATTTTTTTATATTATTTAATATTTTTAAACTTTCACATTTGATTTGATTATTACCTCCTAATAAATAAATTGAATCTGTTTTATTACAATAAACCATAGCTCCATAATAATGAGAAAATAAAGTATTATTTATTAAATAAATAGAATTCGATGAATAATCATAATAATAGAATTTATTATATTTTTTTCCTGATAAAATATATAATTTGTTATTTAAATTCAATTGAGTTATATCACTTTCAGATGACATATCTTTTTTAAAATTTCCTTTATCTGTATATATTTTTTCTTTAAATGATTGTGTAGTATAAGAAAAAATTATTATTTTTCTTTCATCTTTTATTTTATAAATCATTTTTTCATGTGAGATAATTGAATTATTTATAATATTACTATTATTATTTAAATAATTTGTTTTCAATTGTTGACTTTGATAATTGTGATTAATTTGAGAATTTGAATTTAAATTTTTCTCATGATTATTATTTAAATTCAATATTTTATCTTGTTCAAAAAATGATTGAGAATTATTTAAAATTTGACTTCTTTGAAATTCTCTTTGAGTATGAATCAAAGAATTGTTTATATTATTATTAATACTATAATTAAGGTTCATCATAGAATTATTCATTGTTAAAGTAGGATTATAATTTAAATATTTTTTTTTTATTATATTAAACTTCTCTTTTATTTCTTTCATAAATAATTGATTAAACATTTGAATATCTTTAATAGTTTTTGTATAATTGATTAAAAGATTTTTTAAATCTGTATATCTAGTTAATATTTCTCTACTATTTTTAACTAAAGATTTTTTGTCATTAAAAATTTGCTCTAAATCACCGTCAGTATTTATATTAGCATATTCTTGAATAACTTTTTCAATATCTTCTTTTAATCCAATAAATTTATCAGCATCTGTACTATTTGAAATATAATCAATTTGAATTTGTTTAATATCTTCTAATTCATTTTTTAAATATTCATAACAAGAATTTATATTTCCAGTTTCATTTTGCATATCATAATTCCAATAATCAAAAAAATGAAAAGCTTCATCATTAATTATTTTTTCATCTAATTCTGCAGCATACTCTTTTAAAATTGATTTAATATAATTTGAATATTCTTCAATTTTTATAATTTTATTTGAATGAGTTATATGCTTTTTTTTATTATAACAAAATTCACAAACAAATTCATTACATTTGTCACAAACATATGTAGCTCCGTTTTTACATTTACAATAATATTTAAATGTTTCTTTTTCTTTTTTTTTCTTTATGATTTTATCGGTTATTTCAATTTTTGCTTTTCTGCCTTTAAATATTTCTTTTAATTTTGTTGAATCTTGGGAATTAATGATTTCTCCTTTATGATAAATAAATAATTTATTAATATCATATATTTTATATTTCCCACATATCATTAATTTAAGTTGGTAAAATTCTGATTCTGAAGATAATTTAAATACTTCTATGTCATTTTTTTTTTTGAATACAATATCAAATGATATAAAGTTCATTTTAAATTTATTTCTAAAAAATATAATTCATTTTTTAAATTAAATTTTATTAAAAAATAATAATTAATTTTTAAAATCAATCATTTAATAACTTAAGAGAATTATCGATGTTCTAATTTATTATAGAAAAAAATATTTTTTATCTTTAATTTAATTTTAGCTTTTAATTGGTTTTAATTAATTGAGTTGAGAAAACATTTTAATTTTGTTTATATCTTTTGTCATTATTATTTAAATTCTTTTTAAAACCCTAAATTATATAACATTCATTTATCATATAATCTTCATTCCATCCAATACTTTCTTAAAAAAATAAAAAATTACAATTAAAAGAATAAAAAAATTAAGTATAGTTTCTAATTATAAATAATATTAAATCACACCAATAAAAATTAAATATAAACAAATCATTTTCAAAAAAATCATTCAAAATAATTAAAAATTATTATGAAACAAAAGATATTTTAATAAAACTATTAATTTCCTCAAGAGGAAAATTTCCATAAGTATCAACATCTAATTTTGGTAAAATAGAATCTTTAAAATATGCTTTTTCTTGTAAAGGCAATTCAGTTTGAGAAGCAGAAAAATTGTTAAAATTAAATTCTATAGATTTACTTCTAACTCCATTTTTATCTTTTCCAGCAATAAAATAAATAGTATTATTAGATGATTTAATAATACCACAACCATACATTTTTAAATCACAATCATTTTTTTGATATTCAACATTTTCCCAATATTTTTTTGGATTTCTTAAATTTATTCTTTGAATTCTATCAATTTCTTTCCCATTTTCATTTAAACCAAAAAATGAATATAAATAATTGTTATGAATATATAAAACTGGATATTGCTGAATAAAAGTTAAATTTGGAAAAAGTTGCCATTGCCCAGTTTGTATATTATATCTTTCACATTGTTTACTTTTTCCTCCTATACAATATATAAATTTATTACTTGCAAAAAGTGAATGTGAAGAATGTTCATTAATACAATCATTTAATCTAATAAAGTTATTTCCTATTGAATCATAAACAAAGAAAGTTTTTGAAGAATTTAAATTTTCATTATTTCCTCCTTGAATATACATTTTATTATCAATATTAACCCAACTACATTCAGGTAAAAAATAATTTATTCCTGTTAGTTCCTGAAAATCAATTTTTTTTCTATGAATTTGATTATTTTTAGAATTAAAAACTACAATTTTTTTATTTCCAACAAGAACTCTACAAACATTTTCAACTATTTGTTCACTATTTATTTTTTCATCTTCAATTAAACTTTCATTATTAAATCCTTTTATATGCTGATTTTCTTTCAAATTAATTACATTACTTGAAGAATCCTTTCCGTTTCCAACTGGATTAACATATTGTGAAGTTGATTTTATTGTAATATTAGTATTACTATTTTGAAAATCTTGATTTGAAGTTTGATTATCTCCTGATGATGAAAAAGGATTTGGATTTTGATTTATAAATATTTGATTTGTATTATTTGTAATATTTGATTTATTATTATTTAATGGTGTCATTATTATTTGATTTTTTTTTTCTGCTATTCTTAAAACTTTTTTTGTATTTTCTTTTAATTTTCTAGAAAATTCTTTTTTGTCTTTTATTGGAACACCACTTAAAATTCTATTTTTAATTTCTTCTTGATTAATTTCTGTTAATGTTTGGTTTTCAATTTCTTGTTGTATGTTTTTAAATTCTTGAGTTTCTAAATGTTTTTGAATGACAGAATAAATATCGTAAAATATTTCTTCAACATTTTTTCTGATTTTTGATAAAATTTGAGAAAATGTTTTAAATTTAGAATAATCATTATCTATTTTTTGTCTTTCTGATTTAATTGAGTTAACTTTTTCATCAAATATTAAAAAAACATTATCATCAACCATCATATCTTCTATTCCAATTTCTTTTTTTAATTCATCAAGTCCTTCAACACATTCATTTTTTAAAGTTATATAATTTTTTTGCATTGTTTTATAATTATATTGTTGTTTTTTAAAATAAAAATTAATAGTATCAATAATTTGATTTTCTAATTGATTTAAAAGATTATGTAATTGAGGGAAAAATTCATTAGAAATTTCTGTTTTTAAAATATTAATATTATCTTGATTAAATCCTTTAGTATTATTAAATATTTCATTTAAACCTCCAAATAGTATTTCAACTAAAGTTTTTGAACTTTGCAAATAATCATATTTTTCTTTAATTTGATGATTAAAATGTAATCCAGAACTTAAACAATAATTACAAATACTTTTTCTACAGTCATAACAGTAAAAATGAGCATATTTACCATCATGTTCAGAACAATAATATTTTAATTTAATTTTAGTAAAATCTTTATCATCTTCTAAACCATCTTCGGTATTTTTTATTTGAAATTCTACTAATTGTAAATTAGGAAATAATTCTTCTAAAGTTGAAGTTGTTTTATAAGTATATTCTATATTATTATGAAATATTCTGAGTCCATCACTACTTAATGAAGATGCTGCAATTAACATTTTTTTTAATGTGTTTATTGTTATGTTTTGATTAACATCAAATAAATATTTTTTTGAGTTATCTACATAAAAAAGAACTTGACGAATTTTTGGAGGATTATCTTCTCTTATTATATCGTAAGTTGTCATATTTATTATTTATTAGACAATTATTCAATATATATATTTTTTTTTAATGATTTATTTTATAAAATGAATTCTCTTTTTTTAGAATTTTTTCTTTTTTTTTCAATTTTATTTATGTTATACTAAAATTTTATAAATGAATTATATTTTAAATGATAATAAAACATGAGTCTAATATTGGAAAATATAAAAATACAAATTCTTCTAAACATAATAGCATTATAATTTTATCACATTTAACATAGAGAACAGGAAAATCATGTTTAACAAATAAAATCACAAAAAATATATTTGAAGATAGATATCACAAAAGGATTTAGATTATTTCCATTGACTTTAAACTGAATGGTATAGTTCATTGAATCCAAATTTGGGAAATGTTTGGGATAAAAATAAATTGTTTTTAATAACTAATTTTTAGAAATTATCTTTAACCTATGTTAATAAAATAATTAATAAAGAACTTTTAATGTTTAGATAAAAGGATTTTTCAATATAAATTTAATTTATGGATCCTCAGTAAAAACTGGTTTTAATACATTAAAAATATTTATAGAAAATTCAAGAATTTCATATGAAGATTTATAAAAATATTAAATAAATGATAATGAAAGTGATTTCCTTACAATTGAGAATAAGAATAATATTATAATAGAACCTAAATCTCTAGGTTATATAATAATATTTTTATAAATTGTTAATATTAAAAATAATTCTATTTTATAAAATCCGAATTTAATAATTTAATATTTAAAAATATTTATATTTAAAAAAATGTCTTCAAAGATTCCAAAAAATGTAGAAGAACTTCAAAATTTGAAAAATATGGTAAATAACAATGTAATTGAAATAATAAAACCTTCAATAAAACAAAAGTCAAATGAAAATGTCTTAAAATTTATGGATGTAATAAAAGAAAGACCCGAAAGTTGGTTTGAATTTATTTCAATTGCAATATTTCATCAAAATTTTCAAATAATGAAATATATGATAGAAACTTTCAGAATAGTACCTTCACATAATCCATCATTAAATGCTTTAAATTTTTATAATGATATTTTACCAGATAATTCAGAATTAAAAATCAAAGATTATAAAGAACTTTATTTAGATTTTGATTGTCCTTTAATTCTTCAAGCTTGTATTGGGGGAGATGAAGAAATATTTTTATATTTGATGAAACATCAATTTGGAAAAAATTTATTGGATGTCAATGGTTTCATTGGTTTATCTAAAAAATATAAAAATGCTTTTACTTCAAATTTAATTGGTGCTTGTTGTTATTATGGAAGATATAAATTATTAGAATATTTAATTAAAAATTATAAATTTAATTTAGATTTTCCTTCAATAGAAAGAAAAGCAAAAAATAAACATTCAGGATTTATAAAAGAATATACTGGTTTAACTCCAATTTCATTGGCAATTTTATCAGAAATTGCAAAAGAAGATGATGTAATTAAAATAATTAAATTATTAAATGAATCAAAATGTAGTTTAACTCAAACAGACTTTTTCGGAAATAATATATTACATATTGCAGTTAAGAGAGGAAAATTAAAAATTATTAAATTTATATTTGAAGAATTAGAAATTAATGAGTTACAAACAGAAACAAATAAAGAAGGACAAACTCCAATGGCAGTTGCTCAGCTTTTAAATAAAAAAGAAGTATTAGAATATTTGAAGAAAAAAACTGAAATTGTAGATGATAAATTAGAACAAGAATTATTACAATTAATTGAAAGTTCTCATAAGAAAAATCAAGGAAAGAAAAGAAAAGGAAAAAAAAATGATAATATTCCTTTATTAAATACAGGAGGATATCAAGAATCTTTACAAATTTCAAAAAATAAAGAAAGTAATAAAAATAATTTAAGAGAAATTTTGGAAAACAATGAAAAAACAAAAAAAAATCAAAAAGAAAGTGAAGAAGAAGAAGAAAATGAAGAAAAGGAATATGAAGAAGAAGAAGAAGAAGAAATTGAAAAAAATAATAAAAATAATAAGAGAGGAAATAGTTATGGATATAAAAATAAAAACTATAATGACAATTTTTATTATGATAAAAGTGGATATAACAATAATAATTATTACAATAAAAATAAAAGAGGAAATTCTTATTATAATTATAATGATTCATATAAAAGAGGAAATGCATATTATAATAATAATAATTATTATGAAAATGAAAAAGAAAAAGAAAAAGAAAAACAGGGTTCTCAAACTGAATTAAAAAATAATAATGATAATGAGGAAGAATATAATTATATAATTGGTCTTAATAAAAAAAAACAAAAGAAAAATAAATATAAAAACAAAAATTATAATAAAGAAGAACCAAATAAAATAATTGTAAAAGAAATAAAAGAAAATATTCAAATTGAAGAACCAGAAAAAGCAACAGAAATAGAAATTGAAATAAAACCAAAAGAAGAGGATAATAAAAATATAAAAAATAAAGAAATAATAGAAGAAAAAAAAGAAAATGAAATAATAAAAGAAGAAATTGAAATAAAACAAGAAACAAATGAAATAAAAAAAGAAAAAAAAAAACAAGAAATTGAAAAAAAAGAAGATTTCATAAAAAAAGAAATTGAACAAGAATATGATGATGATGGTTATGATGATGATTTTCTTCCTGAAGATAATGAACAAGAAAATAATTTAAATACTCAACCTCAAATTCAAATTAAAGATGATTCTGATTATATGAATCTATATAATAAATATAATGAATTACAAAGAAAGTTTGAAAATATTTCTAAAGAAAAAGAAGAATTAGAAAATTATATTAAACATTCTTATTTAGCAAATAAAAGGAATAATCAAAATATTTTATCAACTGAAGAAAATATTAATGATTTATTATATTTAGCTAATAAAGAATTAGAAGAAAAGAATAAAATTATTGAAGATTTAAATAACAAAATCGCTATGAATGATTTAACTAATATCCAAAATTTTTCACTTTCAAAATTAAAAAATCTTAGGGAAAAATTTTCAGAAAACCTTAAAAAAATAAATGAAGCATTTGATACATATAATAAATAAATTAATATTCCAAATAAAAAAAAAATAAAATTTAATAATTAATTAAAAAAATAAAAAATAAATAATCAATGAAAAAAATATATAATAATGAAAATTATCCAAAAAAAATTTTTAAAAATTATAAAACCCAAAAAATAAATAAAAATATATATTAAAAAAAATCAAATGTCGGAATTACCTCAAACTTCACCATCTCTTCGTGACCAACATGTACCTCAAGACCAAGTACCAAACAACAATAATCAACAACTACAAATACCACAAAATGTGAATGTTCAAAACCAAGATTCCTTAAATACATCTCAAATATCATCAACAACAACATCATCGACAATAACACCTAATACTAATCATAATGAAGATGTATCTCGAATAATAGAGTGGGTGAATCAAATAAAAGATGAAAAGACAAGAGAAAATGCTTTAGGTGAATTATCTCGAAAAAGAGAAAGTTTCAATGATTTAGCATTATATATATGGTATTCAACTGGGACAGTTTCAACATTATTACAAGAAATAATTTATACTTATCAATTATTAGCACCTCCAAAATTAAATATTCTCACTTCAAATAGAGCTTGTAATGTTTTAGCTTTATTTCAATGTGTTGCTGCTCATCAAGAAACAAGACCTGCTTTCTTAGCTGCTCAAATTCCTATTTTTTTATATCCTTTTCTTAATACTGTTAATAAAACTAGACCTTTTGAATATTTAAGATTAACTGCACTTGGTGTTATTGGGGCTCTTGTTAAAGTTGATAATCCTGATGTTATTGCTTTTTTATTAAGTACTGAAATTATTCCTTTATGTCTTAGAATTATGGAAAGAGGAAGTGAATTAAGTAGAACTGTTGCTACTTTTATTGTTCAAAGAATATTATTGGATGAAAATGGATTAAAATATATTTGTGGTACTGCTGAAAGATTTTATGCTATTTCTTCTGTTTTAGCTAATATGATGAACAGTAATCCTAGTCAAAGATTAATTAGACATATTATTAGAGCTTATGCTAGATTAGCTGATAATCAATTAGTTAGAAGTATTTTAAAGGAAAATATTCCTCCTATTATGAAGGATGAAACTTTTATTAATAATTTAGATGATTCTAGTAAAAAGTGGATGATTAATTTAAATAAGTCACTTACTGAAAAAAGTCCTATTTCACCTCAAATTATTACTAATAATAATATTAATGTTAATCCTGGAAATAATTTAAATATGAATATGAATATGAATATGATGATGAATCCAATGAATATTCAAAGTCAACAAGGATTTATGATGCAACAACCTGGAAATGATTTTCCTTATGGAATGTATAATGATTCATATATGAATAAGAATATTTATATGGGAAATCAACAAGGGAATAAAAACTATGGAAATATGAATCCATTTTATAATAATTATAAGAATTAAAAATAATTAGAGTGTTATTTTATGAAAACAATTTTTAAATGATGTAAATATATATAATTATTAATATGATGAATTCATTTTTATATTATTATTATTTACATAATTTCTAAACTTTATTTTGAATCAATCATTTGGATATGTTTTTTGAATATTTAGGATTATATTTTTTAATTTAAAATAAAATTTTGAATAGGAATAAATTTTTAAAATATACAATATTAATTACTTAATTTAATCATTTTTTAATTATTAACTAAAATTTTTAATTTGTTCCTTCAAAAAATTATTTTCTTGTTCAAGTGAATAATTTTTCACAGTTAATTTTCCTAATTCATCTTGTAAATGAAGTATAACAGAATAAAATTTTTTAGTAATAGCTTGAAAATCCTCTTTATTTCCAATACCATTAATACTTCCAAAATTACTTATAATATTTTTATTACTGTTTCTATTTAAATCATGACTTTTTCCTCTTCTATTATTATTATCTTTATAATTAATTAAAACTCCATTATTCCCAAATAGTCTTTTTTTATTCCCATCAACTTTTTTACTATAATTACTTTGATTTAAATTAAAACCAATTTGACTTTGAGTATCATCCTTATTAAATTTCTTAGTATCAATTTTTTCATTTTTCATAGGTTGAGTTCTAATAATCATAGCTCTGGAAGCAAATTGAAGAGTACTATAAGTTTCATCACAATTAGCAGTAAAAGGACTAACACAAGCAATAATATAAGTTTTAGAATTTCCTCCTAGACACTCTGATAAAATTTCAGTTAATTTACTATCTCTATAAGAAACATAAAAATTACCATTGTTAGTTTTATTATTATTATTTACATTATAATTTAAATATCTGCTTTGTCTACTTAAAGCTTCAATTACTCTTCCTAAAGCAGAAATAGATTTATTTATTTCTTTTGCTTCATCTTGATTAATTCCTTCACTTCCAGTTCTAGAAACACTTTCACTTCCTGCTAAATCAACAACTGTAAAAATTCCTTTTAAATTATGTAAATTATCAGTTATTTCATTAGTTGAATTATTTTTAACTCTTTCTATCCATTTTTGCTTCACTGTTATTTGTAATATTGCATGAGAACGAGAAGATGTTTTATTCATTATAGTTTGTGCTGTCATTCTATAATTTATTCCATTATCAATTGCAGATAATAAACTTTTTTCATTTTCTACTTCTTTTTTTATTAAATTTTTTACATATACTTTACCTTCTTTATTTCTTGCAATACTTAAAGAATTTTCTATTGATAAATTTTTACTTTCTTTCCCTAATTTAAATTGAGGTTTATCAGCATTAAATATAACATCTCCATTTTTTTCATCTAATAAATCTGTAATTTGATTTAAATAAACTTGCATAAATGATATAAAAACAGAAATATGTTTCTTTCCTTTATTTTGAGCTTTATATTCAAAAATTTGATGAATTGCTCTTTGAACAATTCCTTGATTAATATTATATAATTGTTTATCACTTTCAATTACACTTTTACCAAATATTGTATAAGATTTTCCACTTCCAGTTTGTCCATAAGCCATTATTGTTCCATTATAACCTTTAAATACATCTTTTACTAATTTTTCTCCAAATGAATAATATAATGATTCTTGTGTACTTTTTTCATTAAAAACTTGATCAAATGTCATTTCATAATCATTATCTGTTTTTTCATTTCTCAATAATATTTTATTTGATTGTGTTTGAAATATACATGGTTTTAATTCTTCATCTGTTGTTAATTCTAATGTATCATTTGGAACTTTTGGTCTTATTCTTATTATAATATTAAATCTTTGGTTGTCTTTTCTATTCTTATTTTGCTGAAGTCTTATTGTCATATTTTGATTGTTTTCTGTGTTTAAATTTTGATTATTGAATTCTTTATTTTGTTGAAAAGAATTATTTTCATTTATTTGATTATTATTATTATTACTTTGATATTGTTCATTATTAAATTCATTATTATTATTATTTGTGGCTTTTAAATTATTATAAACACTATCTTGATTTAAATTCCCAGAAGACATATTTTGTCTTCCATCAAATTCATTCATTTTAATTTTTTTTTCATAAATTTAATATTTTTCATTTAATATTTTTAAAAATCATAAAAAATATTATTTCTAAAAGATAATAGCATGGAAAAATTATTTGAACCAAATTTAAAAAATATATTAGAACAAAAGACTTTAAAATGGTTATTTGTAGGTGGAAAAGGAGGTGTAGGAAAAACAACAATTTCAACATCATTAGCAATTCTTTTTTCCCATTATAGAGAAAGTGTATTAATAATTTCTACTGATCCAGCACATAATTTATCTGATGCTTTTAATCAAAAAATGGGTAAAGAACCAACATTAATAAAAAATTATACTAATTTATATGGTCTTGAATTAGATCCTAGTAATGAATCAGAAAATATTTCTAAAATAAATCAAATATTTAATATAAATCCAAATAATAATAATGAAAATCAATCTCAATTTAATTTTGAAAATAATCCTTTATTAAAAAATATGAAATCATCTTTTCCTGGAATAGATGAAGCAATAAATTTAAAATATTTAGGAGCTTTAATAAATGATTCTAAATATGATTTAGTAATTTTTGACACAGCTCCTACAGGACATACTTTAAGATTTTTAGAAATGCCTTCAATTATAGGAAAATCACTTGAAAAAATGCTTCAATTAAAAGCTCAATATGGAACTATGATTCAAAGTGTTGCTTCAATGTTTAATAATCAATTTGAAAATTTATTTGATAAATTTTTTTTAACTATGTATGATTTAAAAAAATCTTTAGAATTAACTGCTGAAATGTTCAAAGATCCTAATAAAACTTCCTTTATTGCTGTTTGTATTCCTGAATTTTTATCTGTTTATGAAACTGAAAGATTAATTGAAGCTTTGTATAAAGATGATATTGATATTAGAAATATTGTTGTTAATCAAGTTTTAATTAATGAAAATGATTGTAAAATGTGTAAAACTAGAATGAAAATGCAAGGAAAATATTTGGAACAAATTTATGAAATGTTTGAAGATTTTCATATTGTTAAAATTCCATTACAAAAAAATGAAATAAGAGGAACAGAAAATTTAGAAAATTTTGGTAAATTTTTACTTAATTCCAATTAAATAAGAAAATATTAATTTAAATAATAATTTAAATTTTAAAATTAATTCAATAAAATGAAACATTAGATTTCAAAAACTTTAAGGAGAAATAAACTAACCAAAAAAATTAAAAAACCCCAAGAAGATATCTTCACCAACTTGATCATCACTTCATTTTTTTTGAGGAAGAAGATGAGTAATAAAAGTTATTATCAAACAATTTTTAGATTAATATAAATGGGTAAAAATATATTAATTAAAGAAGATATACTTAAAAATAATAAAAAAAATAACATAAATAATGAAATCAATAAAACGAAGTGAAAGGTGCATAATAACAAACAAATTAAATTTAATTCTTAATAGGAGTATTTTATCTACAAAATTATTAAGAAATTTGGTTTTATAAGAGAATATTAGTTACTTTTCCCTTATTAATGTCGATTTTTCTTGGAATATAAGATATTTTCTCATAAAGTATATAATACACTGAACACCAATTCGAGATTTTGGTAATACTTTATATTAAAACTTCAAACATTTAATTCATGATTAAGTATTATTGGGAAAGAATAGTAAATATAATTTTATAAATTTTTTGAAGATTTGAAAAATTATAATCTGAAGATGATTTTTGATATCAATAATAAATAATACTTTTATTTAAAAACTGAATTTGTTATAGATTTTTAAAATATATAGAGTGTCATTTATGTTTTGAAATATTTACTCATAGAATTTAAAATGAAATGTTAATATTTTATATTCATTTTTTTAAAACATTAAAATAATTTAAAAAAAATAAAATAAAGAAATAATAGAATAAAATTATTTAAAAAAAATGAATTTTTTTTCATCCTTCTTTTCAAAACCCTCTGTAGATATATTAATAGATGAACAAATAAATCGTAGAAAATTATATTTACGTGATGAAGATTATAATAGAGTAATTCTTCCTGCATTTTATGATAAAGAACATGTAACAGGAGCTGTTCAAGTTAATTTAACATCAAAATCATTTGATCATAATGGAATAAAAATAATGTTATTAGGTTTAATTCAAAGTACAACAGATAAAAAAAATGAATCTCAATTTATAACATTAACAAAAGAATTATGCCCAGCAGGAAAATTAGTGAATCAAAATAATAAATTTCCCTTTGCTTTTAACAATGTTGAAAAACAATATGAAAGTTATCGTGGAATAGAATTTAATGTCAGATATATATTAAGAGTAATAATATCATGTTCTTTAAGAAATTTAACATGGGAAAGAGAATTTGGAGTAGCAAGGCCTGAAACAAAAGAAATATTAACAACATTAAATGATCCTATTAAAATGGATGTTGGAATTGAAGATTGGTTACATTTAAGTTTTGAATTAGATAGAACTAAATATAGTACTAAAGATGTTATTACTGGAAGAGTTACTTTTAAAACAGTTTCTATGAAATTAAAATTAATGTTATTACAAATTATAAGAAGAGAAACTATTATTGGAGGAGAAATGGATAATGCTGTTTTATGCAAATTTGAAATCATGGATGGTGGTCCTATTAAAAATGAAATTGTTCCTATTAGATTTTTTTTAAGCCCTTATGAATTAACTCCTACTTATATTAATGTTAATAATAAATTTTCTGTTCAATATTATGTTATGGTTTTATTTGACGATAAGGATAAAAGATACTTTAAACAACATGAAATTGTTCTTTATAGAATTCCAAGAATTCCTCCAGTTTTCAATTATTAATTAGATATTTTATTTAAAACTTAGTTATTTAAATGATTAAAATGATATTTAATTAATGAAAAAATAATAAAAGATTTTAAATTAAAAAATGAGTTTTAAAAAATAAAGATAAAAATAATAAAATAAATATCCCTAAAATTAAAGAGTAACATTGATTTTACATCTATTTAAAGTATATAGTAAGATTATTGATTCATTTAAAAAATTGACCATCATGTTGATTTATCATATAAAAAAACTTCTATTGAATTTAAATGGGATATCCCTGAATAAGGTTTTGTGTTCATCATGTCAAAAAATTCTTATTTATTTCCTTTTTTAAATTCAATAATTGGCGTATTTAATTATATGATTCAACTTCTTTTGAATTTAAATCACCTATAATAGTATTTAACATATAATTCTTATTTAGATATTTTTTATCAATTTCATTTTTTCTCAAATATCTTTTTGAATTTAATATCTGACTAGTTTATTAATTGATTCATATTAATTCTTTTTTTTCAAATAAATTTCCAACAATATATAAAAATCTACAAGGCATAATTAATTGTTGAGTTTCTTCTTTTGAAATTCTTCCTCTTTTCTCAATATATTAAACAACAAAATGGGATTATTATCTAAAAATATTTATCAATTTAAAAAGAATATTTATTTGTCTTATTCCTATTGAACTTCATTTTTCTCTCCGTTTTAAAACATTAAATTTTGTTTTCTTTGTAATATTTCAAAACAAAAACTAAATTATCAAGTTAATAGTGATTTTGATTTTCCAAAAAGGATTAATATATTTATTACTTTAGAATCATAAATTTTATTTAACTCTTCATGAAATTCTTTTTTTGTTCTTACAAATCTCATTAATTAATAAGGTTTTTCCTAGTTCTCTCTCCAAATCAATTGTAAATCAATTTGTTTTTATTTTCTGTTTCTTTTTTTAATAAAAAAAACTTCTTTCAAACAAAATTTGAATTAGAATTTGATTGTGAATTTGAATTTTGTGTTGTTGTTAATTCATCAATTAAATGTTTTTTATTTATCAAACTTTAAATTTAAAATTCTAAATTTTAAAAATAAATAATTTTTTAAACACAAATAATATTTTAAATATAAATAATTTTTAAATATATTATATTTAAAATAATATAGCTTTTCTTAATATTTTTATTTTTCTTTATTAATGAAAGTTAAATATGCATCAAGAACTTTTTTAGTTTTTAATTTTAATTGTTCTAAATTATTTTTCATTTCTAAATTAAAATTATCACTTCTGGAATTATTTATTATTTCCTGACTGGAATTTTCTTTATTAAATTTATTTTCAAAAATATATTTATTCTTCTTATTTTCAGGTGTAAAAGTTCCATTATTTAAATTATAATTCTCACTTGAATTTTTTATATTATAATTTTGAGTAGGAGTAAAAAGTCTATTTGAAAGTATTTTTCTTTTAGGAGAAGAAGGATTTGAAAATAAACTAGAATAATTTTGTTCATTTGAAATATAATTTGAATTTGTTGTTGTCATTGAATTAAAAGTAGAAGGTGAAAAATGGTGTTTTTTTGAAATTTTTAAATTTAAAATATTTTTACTATTATTTTTATTTATTATAGTATCATTTTTTTTATTTGGAAATATTGATTTATTTTTTTGTAATTGATTTAATAGATTTTCAGATTTCATTAAAGCTTTTTGAAGTTGAATTATTTGTTTATCTTTTTTTTTTAAATTATTTTTTGAACTATCATTATAAATTTGGTCTGAACTATGATGTTTTACTTTTTTATTATAATAATTATTATTTATTATTTCATTATTTAACTTTAATCCAATATTAATATTATTTTTTTTTGTTCCCTTTGGAATATTAATAGAATTAATTTCTGCATTTGGAATGTTTGAATTTCCTTTTGAATAATTTCTATATGAAAAATTTGAATTAATATTTTTTTCATTTATTCTACTTTTCTTATTTTTATGTTCCTTATCTAATAATTGAAGAATGAAAGGATTTTTTAAATAAGATTTTTTATCATTTGATATTTCATTTTTTGAAGATATTTTATTTTTTGAAATTTGAATTGTTTTTATATTCATATTTGGCTTATGAAGTTTCATTTATGTTTAATTAAATTTAAACATTTAAAATAATTTTTTATTTTAATTTTTATTTAAAGTATTTCAAATTTTTTGTTATTTAAATTCATTTATTTTTATATTGTGTAAAAATTTAAATAAAAGAAAATACTGAATAAAATATATTATTGATATGAATAATGATAATATATATATTTAATCTCAATTAAAAAATTATATAAACAGTATTCCCATATTTTTGTTTAAATGAATCTCCCCTAATTTAACCAAAAATCATATTCTTCATATCTAATGTAGTTAAAAAATATTTATATTTACCAACTATTAGTTATTGATATATATAAATAAAATAATCTAAATTATAATATTAAATGAAAAATTCCTTTTTAATAAAAAACAATTTAATTCAAAAAAAAATAAATAAAAACAAAATCAAAAAAAAGATTTTTTCATATTAAATAAATCAATAATTAAATAACCCATTAAAAATAATCAAAAAAAAGATTAATTTCCTTATTCCAATTTCCTAACTTGAACAGTAGGGTATTTAACATTCTTATAAACAACATCTCCAACAAACAAATAACTTTTAAATCCATGATCTTTCATATACTTATCAATAATATCAACATCAAAATTATAATCACCTTTAATATTAGCATCATAAACAGGAGTAACATTCCATACTAGATTTAATTGGTTTCTAGTCATAATATCATTAGTAAAAGCAAAAAGTGGAATATCTACTCTACTAGCAGAAGCATTTTCTGTAAAATAATCTTTCATATTTTGAACTATTCCAATTGCTTCCACTCCTCTAGTAACTTTTGGTAATAAAGTAATCATATTTTCAGTAGAATGATCAATATGACCACAAGGATATTTTTTTAAAATTTTATCACCAACTGCTTTATCTGGTTTTGGTCTTACAATACTTTCAAAACCTTTTCTTTGTAATCTTCCTTGATATAATATACCAAAACAACTTGGACAATCTTGTCTACCACATAAAGTATATAAACTTTCTTCACTTTCTCTTGCAATTTTTGCCATTGTTTGAATAACTAAAACAGGATGAATTCCTTTAGTTGTTTCATCACTTGTCATAATAGCATCTGCACCTTCAAAAACAGCATTTCCAACATCAGAAACTTCAGCTCTTGTAGGTTGAATATTTTCAACCATAGATAAAACCAATTGAGTAGCAATAATAACAGGTTTATTATAATAAGAACATAAAGCAACCATTTTTTTTTGCATTGAAGGAATCATTCCAAATGATATTTCACATGAAAGATCACCACGAGCAACCATTACACCATCAGAAGCTTTTATTATATCTTCTAAATTTTCTGTTGATTCATAATTTTCAATTTTAGGTATAATAGAAATATTTGCACCTTTCTTAACACAATAAGCTTTTACATTTTTAACATCTTCAGCTTTTCTAACAAAAGATAAAGCAATAAAATCTACTCTTTTTTCAATACCAAAGTCAATATCCTTCCAATCTTGTTCAGTGACAGTAGGAAGAGAAACAGGTTTTCCAAATAAATTAATATGTCTCTTAGTAGTAATATCACAGACACCATCAATGACTTGAAATTCTAAATCATTTCCATCTTTACTAAGACATTTAGCTCTAATAACTCCAGAATCAATAACAATAATATCTCCTACATTAACATCTTTAGAAAACCCTTCATAATTAACAGAAAGTTTTCCAGTATCTTCATAAACTCCTTTATCAGTTGTCATTTTGAATTTATCACCAACTTTAACATGAAGTTTATCTCTCACTTCACCTACTCTAATTTCTGGTCCTTTTGTATCTAACATTATTCCTACATTCAAATTTAAAGAACGAATTGTGTCTATTAATGCTCCATGAGATTCATGAGTTCCGTGACTAAAGTTTAAACGAAATACATTTACTCCTGCCTCGTATAATGCTTTTATGTCCTCTTTTGATGATGAGGATGGACCTAAGGTAGCTACTATTTTTGTACGTTTTGGAAGGGGGTTCATTTTTATTATGTTTTTTTGATTTTTTTATTGTATTTAAATTAAATGGGATGGTTTTTTAATTTTATTTATATTATTTTTATTTTTATTTTTTTTTTGGAATTTTTTTTTTTTGTTGGAAACATTCTTTATATATATATATTTTTTTTTTATAATTTTCTTTTATTTATTTCTTTTTATTATCATCATAAATATTATGTTTTTATTTATATAAAATATATAATATAATAAATAATAATAATTAACTTTTTTGATATAAATGATAATAATCAAAGTGCATAAAGAAAATGTAAACACCAAAAAAACAAAATTAAAATATTAATAAATAAATGACGATTTTAGAACAGAAGAGATGGATAATATAAAGTAATAAAGTAAAAAATGAAAAAAATAATTGAAATAATAATAAATATTTTCAGAAAAATAATGATTATGACATTTTTACAATTAATTGCAACTAATAGAAAATTTAAAAAATGGAAAAAATAAATAAATGAAAGTTTTTTCTAAAAATCATTAAAATCAAGTTTGAAAGATTAATTCACCAAATTAAAGTTTTAAACATTATTTCTCATTATAATATTATATAAAATTTATAAAGAAGAAGATTATTTGTTTATTGAAAGAATTGTGAAAAAATAAAAAAAATTCAAATAAAAGAATATTCAATTTAATTTATTTCAAACAACATTGAAAAAATAAATAAAGATGAATTTATTTCTTTGATTTAGAAATTTGGAAAAAGAAAAAAATAAAATATCATACCAAAAAATATTAAATCAATAATTTCAATATTTAAAATATAAAATAAATTGTTTTCTAAACAAAATTTATAAAATACTTCATATTAATATTAACTATTATAAAAATATTACGTTTTACCTTTTACAAGAATTTAATAAAAAAATGATGAATTTATATTTGAAATCAAATAAATAATTAAAATTATATTTACATAATTAAGAGTTAAAAATGTTTGACGTTAATATAGTACTCTAATAGAGTTTTATATGATTTTTGTGATACCTAAATTTTCATTTTAAATTTAATTCTAATTAAATTTTTTGAATTGTTAAAAATAATTAAATTTAAATTTATATAATTAATAACTTTATTATTATAACCATTTATTTTAAATTAAATTATAAAAATATCTAAAAAAAATGTCATCTGAAGAAACAAAAATTGAAAAAGCTCAATTTGAAATATCAATAGAAAAGGAAGAAATAGTTCCAAAATCTCAAAATACAAAAAATAAAAACTATTCTATAAAAATAATAATATTTTTAATTTCAATATCATTATGTTTTTTAGTATTTCAAACAATTCAAATTTCTTCATTATCCTCAGATAAAACCAATTTAGAAATAGAAAATAAACTATTATCAAATCAATTAAATAAAATGAAAGAAAATTATCAAATTTTAACTCCTTCAGATAATCCAATATCAAATAAAGAATTATTAGATCATATTTTTTTCCCTTATACAAGTGATATAATTACATCAATAGATGATTTAAATTTTTTTAGAGATATTTTAGGGAGAGTAAGAATAAGAGTTGAATTTAAAAGTTCAATTCATGGAAACACAGTAGAAAATTTTAGAGAAAGATCAAAAAATCATAATCATCAATTAATTTTAATAAAAACAAAAAATGGAAATAGATTTGGAGGATATACTTCAGATAATTTTGAATATTCCCATATTTTTGTTTAAATGAATCTCCCCTAATTTAACCAAAAATCATATTCTTCATATCTAATGTAGTTAAAAAATATTTATATTTACCAACTATTAGTTATTGATATATATAAATAAAATA
>JAEEGK010004467.1_pt1 | contig 34250 bp, 28 predicted proteins | sample 8958771 | NCBI WGS metagenome assembly JAEEGK01 (sample SAMN16246547, study PRJNA631951) | gut metagenome | biome: gut microbiome; feature: rumen; material: SC-attached | host: Bos | place: Iran: Karaj | collected 2018-10 | reverse complement strand
GTCAGAAGGACAACCATTCGGCCTTTACCTTCGTCGCCCCAATTGATACCGACAATTGCGCAAATTGCCATATAAAAATCCTCCAAAAAATCCTAAAAAAAGTGAAAAGGGGTCCTTAATGTTTACACATTAAAGACCCCATTGCCTTTTTACTCGTCAAATATACTATTATTTTTCCCCTTTGTCAATCGGTTTAAAGACAAAAAATCAACGGATTTTCGGGAAAAGTGGACAAACGAAAAGAACGTCCGGAGAGGTACTGGACAGACCGGGCGTTCTTTATTAAGGAAGATTTTTATATGATGATCGTCTCGGATTATTTTCCGCTGTCGCCATAGTTGGACAGAGCTCGAGCGGAGGGATCGTTGACGTTGCATCCTTTCCAGGATTTGTTGGGCATCCAGAAGTCTACTATCATCTCGCCTTGGCCGGGATAGTATTTCTCAAAGATTTCCCTATAGAGAAGAGATTCCTTGGTGAAAGGCTTTGCATGTGTGTATCTTGCACTTAAGGATCTAAACTCTTCATCCGTATACATTTTTTCCGCATATTCTTTTAAGTAGTCGACCATTGAGTGGCCTACTGCATCAGAGAATGCGGCTTTCTCTCTGTAGAGGATATCGTGAGGTAAATAATCGCCTTCGAAAGCATGACGTAAGAGATATTTACCTTTGTTGTACTTGTTTAACTTAAGTTCCGGATCGATTGACATTACGTACTCAACGAAATCAAGATCGCCGAAAGGAACTCTGGCTTCAAGAGAGTTTACACTGATACATCTGTCGGCTCTTAAAACATCGTACATATGAAGCTCTCTGATACGTTTTTTGGACTCTTCCTGGAACTCGTAAGCATTGGGGGCGAAGTCCGTATATTTGTATCCGAAAAGCTCGTCCGAGATCTCACCTGTTAAAAGAACACGGATATCGGTCTGTTCATGGATACCCTTGCAGAGTAAGTACATACCCATACTTGCACGGATAGTTGTGATATCGAATGTTCCTAAAAGATGGATGACATCATCGAGTGAGTTTATTACATCTTCGGGAGTCATGTAGATCTCTGTATGTTCGCTTCCGATGTAGTCGGCAACTTCTTTTGCATATTTTAAATCTATGGCGTCTTCTGTCATACCGATGGCAAAAGTTCTGATGGGCTTATCACTCTTTTTCTGTGCGATGGCACATACGAGAGAGGAGTCAAGACCGCCGGATAAAAGGAATCCGACTTTGGCATCGGCGATAAGTCTTTTTTCAACGCCTGCAATAAGCTTCTCGCGAATGTTTGTGCAGATAACGTCAAGCGAGTCGCTGTGAACTTCCTTGACCTCCGTCATATCGCGATAGCATATGAATTTTCCGTCTTTGTAATAGTGACCGGGAGGGAAGGGCATTATGCGCTGGCAAATTCCCACCAGGTTCTTTGCTTCGCTCGCAAAGAGGATCGCACCTTTTTCATCGTATCCGTAATGAAGGGGACGGATTCCGATGGGGTCTCTTGCGGCGATGTATTCGTCATTTTCTTTGTCATATATGATAAGGGCATATTCGGCATCGAGCATTCCAAACATGTCTGTTCCGTACTCTTTATAAAGAGGTAAAAGGATCTCGCAGTCCGAATCACTCTTGAATGTATAACCCTTTTTGATCAGATCTTTTTTGATAGCTTCGAATCCGTAGATCTCGCCGTTACATACGACATAGCTTCCGTCTAACTCAAAAGGCTGCATTCCTGCATCGGTTAAGCCCATGATAGACAGACGCTGGAAACCTAAGATTCCTCGTCCCGTGTTGATGACCTTTGTGGCATCGGGACCTCTGGTTATTGTTTTTTCCAGTCCTTTCTTTAGTGTATCTTCATCTGCGCTTGGATCGCAGTATCCCATTATTGAACACATAGTTTTAATCTTCCTTATGTTGATATTTGCAGGATATCCGCCTGCATCGAAAAAAATAAATTTCCGGGCAGGGAGCTTTTAACTCCCTACCCGTTTTGGCTATTTATAAAAAGTTATTCAACGTCCTGGAGGGCATCGAAACCTTCTTCACCTGTACGAACCTTTACAACGTTCTCAACATCGTAAACGAAGATCTTGCCGTCGCCGATATGTCCGGTATAAAGGACTTTCTTGGCTGTCTCGATAACATCTCTTACAGGAACTGCACTGACTACGATATCCACCTGGATCTTAGGCAGTAAGTTTGCTTCGATCTGTACACCTCTGTAGTACTCGGGTTTGCCCTTCTGTACGCCGCATCCCAATACGTGAGATACCGTCATACCGGTAATACCGAGTTTCATCATTGCAGTCTTCAAAGATTCGAACTTTGCTTCCTTGCAGATGATCTCTACCTTTGTATACTTGTGACCGTCGCCTGAGAATGTAGGCATCTTCTTTACCTCGACTGCTTCTGCTACAGGAGTGTCGCCTGTAACTGCAACAACGGGTTCAGCCTCGGAACCTTCTTCAACATATTCGGGAAGCATTGCGAATCCTGCATAAGCTGAAGGAAGACCATGTTCTGTTGCATCAAGACCGGTCAATTCTTCTTCTCTTGATACTCTCAAACCTATGATTGCTTTGATGATAAAGAATGCGATCGTGATGGTAACTGCGGTCCAGCCTGCAACGGTTACAAATCCGAGAAGCTGAATGCCGAGTAATTTAAATCCGCCGCCGTAGAATACACCGTACATGATGTTTCCGTTTGCATCTGCGATCGAATATCCGGGAGCTTTAGGAGTTGCGAACAAACCAACAGCGATAGTACCCCAGATACCGTTTAAGCAGTGAACTGCTACAGCACCGACGGGATCGTCTACTCTTAATACATAATCAAGGAACCATACACCGAATACTACAAGTAAACCTGATACTGTACCGATAACGATGGCACCTGCTGCATCTGTTACATCACAGGGAGCTGTGATAGCTACAAGGCCTGCAAGTGATGCGTTCAAACACATCGAAACATCGGGTTTTTTGTATTTGATCCATGTAAAGATCATACATACAACTGTTGCAACTGCGGGAGCTACGGTTGTTGTAAGGAAAATGGAACCTAACTGGGGCAAGCTTGTTGCGGCAGCGCCGTTGAAACCGTACCAGCCGAACCAGAGGATGAATACACCCAAAGCACCGATCGCGATGTTATGTCCGGGGAAAGCGTTAACTTTAACGATCTTTCCTTTTTCGTCTTTAGTGAATTTACCGATCCTGGGTCCAAGGATCTTTGCACCGATGAGTGCTGAGATACCGCCGACCATGTGGATCGCAGTTGAACCTGCGAAATCATGGAATCCCATGCCTGCAAGCCAGCCGCCGCCCCAGATCCAGTGAGCCTCGATCGGGTAAATAAGTGCTGAAATAACAGCAGAGTAAACACAATATGATAAGAATTTTGTTCTCTCAGCCATTGCACCCGATACGATAGTAGCTGTTGTTGCACAGAATACTAAGTTGAATACAAAGGATGAGAAATCGAAGTTGTCATATGATGTGAAGAGGTCGAAACCGGGCTTTCCGATAAGACCGAATAAATCTTCACCCATCAATAATCCAAAACCGATTGCGATAAAAACTACGGTACCGATACAGAAATCCATCAGGTTCTTCATGATGATATTTCCTGTATTCTTTGCTCTGGTAAATCCTGCCTCTACCATCGCAAAGCCTGCCTGCATCCAGAAAACAAGTGCCGCACCGATTAAAAACCATACGGAGAACACTTCTGTGGTGGTTGCTTCTTTGACTAATGCTACCAATGTTTCATCCATGTTAATCATCTCCTTTATTTTGAGTTTTTTTTTATAACTGTTTTTTATTTCCAAGAGTGATTACGAAGCAACCCCCATGTGTTCAATTGTTATTCGTAATCGTTTACACTCCGAAAAGCAGATCTGCGTAGTTCGGGAAAGGCCAGTACTCTTTAGCTGTAAGAGTTTCGGCTTCGTCACATAACGCTCTTAACTCGCCCATTTTGGGAAGTACTTTATCACGGATAGCTTCGGATTCAGGAATGATTCCGTCAGCTTCACCGAGTGCGATGATCTCGCCTTTAAGTTCATCTGTCTTTGTATAGATAGCATCTGTAAGAGAAGATAACTTCTTAACGAGAGTTGTTTCATATGAGCTTGCGATGGAAGGATCGATGCTCTTCTTTGTAGCAGCTCTCTCAGCAAGATCGCCGACATATTTGTCAATAGCGGGAGCAAGCTGTGTATTGGCCATTGCTACCATTGTATTGGCTTCGATCGTTACGCTCTTGCAGTAATTCTCAAGCATGATATCGCATCTTGATTCAAGTTCAGCTTTGGAGAATACGCCGTGCTTTGTAAGCATTGTAACGTTCTTCTCATCAAGTAAGTGAGGCATACAGTCAGGTGTTGTCTTGTAGTTTGAAAGGCCTCTGACTTCTGTAGCTTCCTTAACCCAGGAATTGTCATAACCGTTGCCGTTGAAGATGATTCTCTTATGCTCTTTGATAGTCTCTTTGATAAGAGCATGAAGATCATTTTCAAAATCTGAAGAAGCTTCAAGTTTGTCTGCGAAGATCTGAAGTGATTCAGCAACTGCACTGTTGAGCATGATGTTTGCACAAGCGATGCTGTTTGAAGAACCGAGAGATCTGAACTCGAATTTATTACCGGTAAATGCGAAAGGTGAAGTACGGTTTCTGTCTGTTGTATCCTTGCTGATGGGAGGAAGGATATCTACACCGAGTTTCATCTTTGTCTTGATAACGTCTGTGTAAGGCTTATCGTTTTCGATAGCATCAAGTACTGCATTAAGTTCATCACCGAGGAACATTGAGATGATTGCGGGAGGTGCCTCGTTAGCGCCAAGTCTGTGGTCGTTACCTGCTGTGGCAACCGAGAGTCTTAAAAGATCCTGATAATCATCAACTGCCTTAATTACTGCACAAAGGAATAAGAGGAACTGTGCATTTTCATAAGGTGTAGCTCCGGGAGATAAAAGGTTCTGTCCGTTGTTTGTGGACATTGACCAGTTATTATGCTTACCTGAACCGTTAACACCTGCGAAAGGTTTCTCATGAAGCAGGCATACAAGGCCGTGCTTTAATGCTGTCTTCTGCATGATCTCCATTGTTAACTGGTTGTGGTCTGTAGCGATATTTGTTGTCTCGTAGATGGGAGCAAGTTCATGCTGTGCGGGAGCAACTTCGTTATGCTCTGTCTTTGCGAAGATACCGAGTTTCCAAAGTTCTTCGTTTAAGTCTTCCATGTATGCTGCTACTCTGGGTTTGATAACACCGAAGTAGTGGTCATCCATTTCCTGACCCTTGGGAGATTTGGAACCGAAAAGTGTTCTTCCTGTCATCTTAAGGTCGAGACGTTTGTCGTACATTTCCTTTGTTACAAGGAAGTATTCCTGCTCGGGACCTACGGATGTACGTACGTTTTTAACTGTATCGTTACCGAAGAGTTTAAGGATTCTCAAAGCCTGCTTGTTCAAAGCTTCCATGGAACGAAGAAGAGGAGTCTTCTTGTCGAGTGCATGTCCGCTGTAAGAACAGAATGCTGTGGGAATACATAATGTTTTTCCTTTGATGAATGCATATGAGGAAGGATCCCATGCTGTATAACCTCTTGCTTCGAATGTGGCTCTAAGTCCTCCTGAAGGGAAAGAAGATGCATCGGGTTCACCCTTTATCAGTTCTTTTCCGGAGAATTCCATAAGCACGCCACCGTCGGGAGCGGGAGCGATGAAGCTGTCATGCTTCTCAGCTGTTACACCGGTCATAGGCTGGAACCAGTGTGTGTAATGTGTAGCTCCCTTTGCTACAGCCCATTCCTTCATAGCCTGAGCAACTACATCCGCAACGCTCGGATCAAGAGGTGTGTCTTCATCGATCGTTTTCTTTAAGGATGCAAAAACCTTTGCCGGAAGTACGGCTTTCATTGTTCTCTCGTCAAATACGAGACTTCCGAAAATTTCATTAATCTGTGCCATATTATTTATTCCTCCGTGATATATTTTTTCTAGGTTAAGGATTTTTTATTAATAAAGAAAAGACGCCCTAAATGTTTTACCATTTAAGACGTCTTTGCCTTTTCTATTTGGGTTTATTTATTTAACTTGATTAGCAAACACCCTGAGCTTCCATTGCATTAACAACTTTCTTGAAGCCTGCGATGTTAGCACCTGCAACATAGTTGCCTTCCATGCCGTATTCCTTAGCAGCATCGTCGATGTTGTGGTAGATACCAACCATGATTCCTTTGAGCTTAGCATCAACTTCTTCGAAGCTCCATGAAAGTCTCTCGGAGTTCTGGCTCATTTCAAGAGCTGATGTAGCAACACCGCCTGCGTTAGCAGCCTTACCGCCAACGAAAGGTACGTTGTTAGCCTGGAAGTACTGAGTAGCTTCGATTGTTGTAGGCATGTTAGCACCTTCTGCAACATACTGTACACCGTTTGCTACGAGCATCTTTGCATCTTCGATATCAAGCTCGTTCTGTGTAGCACAAGGAAGAGCGATATCAACTTTGTACTGCCATACACCGTGCTCGCCGTTCTTCTTCTCGAAGTACTGAGCTGATGCTCTGCCTGCTTTGTATTCTGTAAGACGTGCTCTCTTAACTTCCTTAACTTCCTTAAGAAGAGCAACATCGATTCCTTCGGGATCATAGATCCAGCCTGTTGAATCAGAACATGTAACTACTTTTGCACCAAGCTGCTGAGCTTTCTCGATAGCGTAGATCGCAACGTTACCTGAACCGGAAATTGCAACTGTCTTGCCTTCGAGCTTATCGCCGTGGCACTTAACCATTTCTTCTGTTAAGTAAAGGAGACCGTAACCTGTAGCCTGTGTTCTTGCAAGTGAACCGCCGTATGTAAGTCCCTTACCTGTGAGAACGCCTTCGTATGTTCCTTTGATTCTCTTGAACTGACCGAACATGAAACCGATCTCTCTTGCGCCTGTTCCGATGTCACCTGCGGGAACGTCTTCGTCAGCGCCGATATATTTGTAAAGCTCTGTCATAAAGCTCTGACAGAAAGCCATGATCTCACGATCTGATTTACCCTTGGGCTCGAAGTCTGAACCACCTTTACCACCACCGATGGGAAGTGTTGTAAGTGAGTTCTTAAAGATCTGCTCGAAACCGAGGAACTTGATGATACCTAAGTTTACTGAAGGATGAAGTCTTAAACCTCCCTTGTAAGGTCCGATAGCGTTATTAAACTGTACACGGAAACCTCTGTTAACCTGAACCTGTCCGTTGTCATCTACCCAGGGAACTCTGAACATGATCTGACGATCGGGCTCTGTGATTCTCTCTAAGATGGCAAGCTTACGATACTTTGCTTCATCCTGCTCGATAACGGGACGAAGTGAATCGAGAACTTCTGTTACAGCCTGGATGAATTCGGGCTGATCAGCATCTCTTTTTTTGATTTTTTCCAGTACCTCATCAACATAAGACATAATAAAAAATCCTCCTTAAAATGTGTGTGTAAAAAAGAAAAAGGCCTTTAATGGATAAAGTAATACCACTTCCATTAAAGACGCCATTGCCTTTATCACATCTATTAAATTGACCTATTTGTAAAAGACTTAAGTCGAATGTGATTCGCATCTCTTCGTCTTCACGCTTTGAATACTACATCAGCGAAAAATATTTGTCAACGGTTTTTTTCAAAAAAATTATTTTCGCTTACAAAGCAATCTGATAAAATACAAAAAGAGATCAAAAGGGGAATAAGATATGAAGAATAAGATCACCGGGATCATCTGTGTCGCTCTTTGTGCGATAGCATTGTTTTTATCCGCATCGTTTGCGATAAGAAACATTATAAAATTAAGCGGCATATTTCCGATCGATAAGATCGAAGGAGTTCTTGAAAAAGGAGAGTATGTCGAAGGAGATCTTGCCGTTACACCGAGAGTCCTTTATCGTGTGGATCATACAACGAATTTCATCCCTACAGGGAAAGACCGTTACTATTCGGCGTTCGATGAAGCGACCAATACCGTTTATATAGTAAAAGCAGGAAAAGGACTTGAAGAAAAAGCAGAGTTAAATTCCGTTCAGCATATAAAAGGAAAAGTATATAAAGCCGACAGCGATACAAAGGGAAAACTTTCGGAGTACGGAAATGAATTTCTTGATGCAGGCTATAACCTTGGATATTCAGGTGAAGTTTTATTTATCGATACTCAGGTTTTCTTCAGATCGGTAATAAATGTTGCCGCTATCATCGTTATGCTCCTTGGCATTTTTATGATCGCATTTTCACCTGTGGCAAGAAAACCGGTCAATACATTTACTCCCGCGGATCATGCTGTTGCGGCTTTGTCTTTTGTGCTTTTTATAGCCGGCGGCATAGCTCTTTTCTGGGTTACGACAATAAATTTATGATAAGAAAAATTTGAGTTTCTTCTATTAATAGAAAGAAAAAATTCGCACAAAAATTTTTTGAAATCCACTATTGACAAGTTAAAGAAAAGTGGTGTATATTACTCGCAAATGAGCAAAGGTGTTCGTTTAAACACAGAACTGTGTTTGAATGAGCGCCTTTTTCTTTTTTACGGTTAGAGATTCTATATGTACCATAATCGGGACATATAATGAAAGGGAGATTTTTATAATGAAAAGAGAAGGCAAAGTCAGAATCCCCTCCGGCTGTGCTATTGCTGCCGTTATTTCCAGAGAAGGCAACAGAATGTCCGGACAAAAAATTTATGAGTGCATGAAGCCCATGCATGACAGATCCAACGGCCTCGGCGGCGGATTCGCAGGATACGGAATCTATCCTGAATATAAGGAATTCTATGCATTTCACATGTTCTTCGATGACAGAGACACCAGAAAGAACTGCGAAGTGTTTCTTAAAGAGAGATTTGAGATCGTCAAATCAGAGATCATTCCCACAAGAAAAATCCCGGCTATCACAAACGAACCGGATATATGGAGATATTTTGTCGCACCTTTAAAGAGTCAGATGGATAAAATGCAGGTCGATGAAAAAGAATTCGTTGCGAGAAGCGTAATGAAGATCAACACCGAAATGAAGGGTGCATACGTTTTCTCAAGCGGAAAGAACATGGGTGCGTTCAAAGCCGTAGGTTTCCCCGAAGATGTCGGAGTATTCTACAGACTTGAAGAATACGAAGGTTACTCATGGACCGCACACGGCAGATATCCTACCAACACTCCCGGATGGTGGGGCGGTGCTCATCCTTTCACACTGCTCGATTATTCGATAGTGCATAACGGAGAAATCTCTTCCTATGATGCAAACAGAAGATTCATTGAAATGTTCGGATATAAATGTAATCTTCAGACAGATACGGAAGTTATCACATACATTATGGATTATCTCATAAGAGTTAAAGGTCTTACATTAAATGAAGCTGCAGGCGTTATCGCAGCACCTTTCTGGAGCACGATCGAAGGCAAGGAAGATCCCGCTGAAAGAGAAAGACTTACCTATTTAAGAACGATGTTCCCGAGCCTCCTTGTAACCGGACCGTTCTCTATCGTACTCGGATTCGACGGAGGACTCATGGCACTTAACGACAGACTGAAATTAAGATCCATGGTTGTCGGAGAAAAGGACGATAAGGTTTATATCGCAAGTGAGGAAGCTGCAATAAGATCAATGGAGCCCGACGCAGAGAACATCTGGGCACCTACCGGAGGAGAACCGGTAATCATTAAAGTAAAGGATGGTGCATACTAATGAGCATTCGGTATATATATCCTGAATTTGAAGTAGTAAGAAACGAAAATCGTTGTATTGCCTGCAGAGTATGCGAAAGACAATGCGCCAACGAAGTTCATTCATATAATGAAGATAAAAAAGTGATGATAAGCGACGAAACAAAATGCGTCAATTGTCAGAGATGCGTATCGCTCTGTCCTACAAGAGCATTAAAGATCGTAAAGAGCGACTGCACATTAAGAGAAAATGCCAACTGGCAGAACGATACTATCAAAGAGATCTACAAACAGGCAGGAAGCGGCGGAGTTTTACTTTCATCAATGGGTAATCCCAAACCCCTTCCCGTTTACTGGGACAAGATCCTTATCAACGCTTCACAGGTTACAAACCCTCCCATCGATCCTCTTCGTGAGCCGATGGAAACAAGAGTATTTTTGGGAAAGAAAAACGGCGAGATAGAACGTGACGAAGACGGGAATCTTAAATGCAAACTTCAGCCTCAGCTTGAACTTTCAATGCCCGTTATGTTCTCCGCTATGAGCTACGGTTCGATAAGCTACAACGCTCATGCATCTTTAGCCAGAGCCGCAACCGAACTCGGAATCCTCTACAATACCGGTGAAGGCGGTCTCCACGAAGACTTCTATGTATATGGTCCCAACACCATCGTTCAGGTTGCATCCGGACGTTTCGGTGTTCATGAGGATTATCTTAAAGCAGGTGCCGCAGTCGAGATCAAAATGGGCCAGGGCGCAAAACCGGGTATCGGCGGACATCTTCCCGGTGCGAAGATCGTCGGCGATGTATCAAAGACAAGGATGATACCCGAAGGATCCGATGCAATTTCTCCCGCACCTCATCATGATATTTATTCGATCGAAGACTTAAGACAGCTTGTATTTTCATTAAAGGAAGCTACCGAATATAAGAAACCCGTTATCGTTAAGGTTGCAGCGGTTCACAATATCGCAGCCATCGCAAGCGGTATAGCACGAAGCGGTGCAGACATCATCGCGATCGACGGTTTCAGAGGCGGTACAGGTGCAGCACCTACAAGGATCAGAGACAACGTAGGTATCCCTATCGAACTTGCACTTGCATCGGTTGACCAGAGACTCAGAGACGAAGGTATCAGAAACAACGTTTCCCTCGTAGTCGGCGGATCGATAAGAAGTGCTTCCGATGTTATCAAAGCTATCGCACTCGGTGCGGATGCATGTTACGTAGCAACCGCTGCTTTGCTTGCACTCGGCTGCCACTTATGCCGTACATGCCAGTCAGGTAAATGTAACTGGGGTATTGCTACACAGCGTCCCGATCTTGTAAAGAGACTTAATCCCGATATAGGAAGCGAGAGACTTGTCAACCTCATGACAGCATGGCGCCACGAGATCATGGAATTGATGGGCGGTATGGGTATCAACTCGATCGAAGCATTAAAGGGCAACCGTCTTATGCTTCGCGGTGTGGGACTCAACGAGAAAGAACTTGAGATCCTCGGTATCTCACATGCGGGAGAATAGTTTAGAAAAGATTATACGGAGTCGGATATGAAAAGAGTATATGTAAATGAAGAATGGTGTCTTGGATGTCACCTTTGCGAATATAACTGTGCATTCGCCAATTCCGGTCTTAAGGATATGGCTGATGCGCTTAAAGGAAAAAATATTTATCCAAGAATTCACGTTGAAGGCGATGAGAAGATCTCGTACGGTGTATCGTGTCGTCACTGTGAAGATCCCATGTGCGTAAAGAGCTGTATCGCAGGTGCGATAAGCAAAGTCGACGGCGTTGTTACGATCGATCGTAACAAATGTGTCGGCTGCCTGACCTGCGTTCTCGTTTGTCCTTACGGTGCACTTGCTCCTTCTGAGGAAGGCACGATGCAGAAGTGTGAACTTTGTCTTAAGAATTCATGCGGTGAACCCGCTTGCGTAACCGGTTGTCCCAACAGAGCGATCGTTTACGAGGAAAGAGGTTAATATGAGCAATTACGTAATCATAGGAAACGGCACCGCTGCAGTTGGCTGTATCGAAGGGATCAGAAGCGTTGACCGTGAAGGAAAGATAACACTTGTTTCAAAAGAAAACCATAAAGTTTATTCAAGACCTCTTATTTCATATCTTTTGGAAGGCAAGACCGATGTAGAAAGAATGAAATACAGAAGCGATGATTTTTATGATAAGAACGGAGTAGAATTTTTACCCGGTATCTCGGCAGAAAAGATCGATACCGATAAAAAGGAAGTAACACTTGATAACGGAAAGAGCGTAGCCTTTGACAAGGTTTGTGTTGCAACAGGTTCAACTCCTTTTGTTCCTCCTTTCGAAGGGTTGGACAGTGTTGAAAAGAAGTTTTCTTTTATGACACTTGATGATGCTTTAGGACTTGAGAGTGCGATCACTCCCGATTCCAGAGTCCTTATAATCGGTGCCGGACTTATCGGTCTTAAATGTGCCGAAGGTATTAAGGACAGAGTAAAAGAGATCACGGTCTGCGATCTTGCTGACAGGATCCTTTCAAGTATCCTTGATTCAGAATGTGCGGGCATTATGCAGAAGCACCTTGAAGAGAACGGTATCAAGTTTATCCTTTCGGACAGTGCGACAAAGTTTGAAGGAAACAAAGCTTACATGAAGAGCGGTCTGGAAGTTGATTTCGACGTACTCGTTCTTGCGATCGGTGTCCGTGCAAACATCTCACTCGTTAAGGATCTTGGCGGCGAAGTAAACAGAGGTATCGTAGTCGATACAAAGATGGCTGCATCCGTAAAAGATATATATGCTGCAGGCGACTGCGCAGAAGGATATGATGCTTCGATCGGAGCCAACAGAGTCCTTGCGATCCTTCCCAATGCTTACATGCAGGGCTTTACCGCAGGCGTAAACATGGCAGGCGGCGATAAGGAATTCACCAATGCCATTCCGATGAACTCGATCGGTGTATTCGGACTTCATGTAATGTCAGCCGGAAGCTACGACGGAGAATGCTTCGAAGAAAAGAGAGAAGGCGTATTAAAGAGATTCTTTGTAAAAGACAATACGCTTATCGGATATATGTTAATAGGCGAAACAGAGAGAGCGGGAATCTACACATCAATGATAAGAGACAAGGTTTCTCTTGATACCGTAGACTTCGAACTTCTCAGAAAAGTTGCCACTACTTTTGCATTTTCAGATGAAAATCGTAGAAAAAAGTTTGGAGGTGTGGTATAAAAATGATGATTGATGCCAAAGAATTAGGTTACAAAGAGATAAACGACAAACTTCGTGAATCGGGTAACGAATGCGAGCTGGACGGATGTCTCGGACAGCGTTTCATCGCAGCCGGAATGTCTGATAAAAACATTAAGATAAAAGGTGTTCCCGGTAATGCACTCGGTGCATATTTAAACGGTGCGAAGATCGAAGTATTCGCCAATGCACAGGATGCCGTAGGCGATACGATGAACGAAGGAAAGATCGTTGTTCACGGAAATATCGGCGATGCAGCCGGATATGCGATGAGAGGCGGAAAGATCTTTGTTGAAGGCGATGCGGGATACCGTGCGGGTATTCATATGAAAGCCTACAAAGAAAAGAAACCCATTATGGTCATCGGCGGCTGTGCGGGAAGTTTCCTCGGAGAGTATCAGGCGGGCGGTATAATAACCGTTCTCGGACTTGATGCCAACGAGAGAGACAAAAAGATCGTAGGATTCTTCCCCTGCACCGGAATGCACGGCGGAAAGATGTTTTTAAGATCGAAATGCGAAAACATCAAATTCCCCGGACAGGTAACCGTAAGTCATGCGAACGGAAAAGATCTTGAGGATTTAAGACCGATCATCACGGAATACTGCGAAGAGTTCGATCTTGACGCAGACGAGATCCTCGATACCGAATTTACGGTACTTACACCTGACAGCAAGAATCCGTACAAACAGATGTATGTAGCCAACTAAATATACGAATCGAAAGGATGAGGGGTATGAAATATTCTAAAGAAGAAGTTATGCAGCTCGTGGAGGAAGAAGATGTAAAGTTTATAAGACTTGCGTTCTGTGATGTGTTCGGAAGACAGAAAAACATCTCCATTATGCCGGATGAGTTACCGAGAGCCTTTAAATACGGAATTGCATTTGATGCATCCGCTATCACAGGTTTCGGAGATGAGACACAGTCGGATCTTTTGATCCATCCGGATCCCGAAACGATAACATTTCTTCCCTGGAGACCGGAACACGGCCGTGTAGTGAGAATGTATTCATATATTACATATCCCGACGGAACTCCTTTCAAATGTGACTCAAGAGCCCTTTTGAAGACCGCGGTGGAAGACGCAGCCAAAGAAGGGCTTACTTTTTATTTTGGTGCCGAGCAGGAATTCTATCTTTTCAATCTTGATGAAAACGGCCAGCCTACAAAAGAACCTTTTGACAATGCGGGATACATGGATATCGCTCCCGATGAAAGAGGCGAGAACATAAGACGTGAAGTATGCCTTACTCTCGAGCAGATGGGGATCCGTCCCGAAAGTTCACATCATGAAGAAGGTCCCGGACAGAACGAGATCGACTTCCGTTATTCCGATGCCTTAACGGCAGCAGACAATGCCATGACTTTCCAGACAGTAGTCAAGACGGTTGCAGGCAGGAACGGCATCATTGCGGACTTTACCGCAAAGCCTTTAAAGGGCAAACCCGGTAACGGTTTCCATATCAATATTTCTGTTAAACCCAACGAGAACGATGACAATCTTAAGTATGTTCTCGCGGGTATCTATGATAAAGTCGTTGATATGACGGCCTTTCTTAACCCTACGGAAAATTCTTACGACAGATTCGGCGAGAACAAAGCTCCCGGATATGTTTCATGGTCCGGTCAGAACCGTTCCCAGCTTATAAGAATTCCCGCTGCAGTGGGTGAATACCGTCGTATTGAGCTTCGTTCCCCCGATCCTACCGCAAATCCTTATCTTGCATTTGCGCTTATTATTTATGCGGGAATTTACGGCATCAAAAACAAACTTCCTCTTCCCGAAGAATCCGATATCAATTTCTACAAAGCCGACGAAGAGACATTAAAGAAGTTCACAAAACTTCCTTCCAATCTTGATTCGGCAAAGAAAGCCGCAGCAAAGAGCAGCTTTATAAGGGAACATGTTCCTTCCGAACTTTTAAACGTTTATCTCGATTAAACGGTTTAATTTTGATAAGTAATTCGGAAAGGAGGAGACGCAATGCTGTTGGAAGAACGTGACTACAGCGTCCTTGTTGTTTCTGCTGCTGAAAAATTTAATAGTGTCATGTCTGAATTGCTCTCCGATTCTGGATTGAGACAGGTAACTTTTGAGTCGGGGATAAACAGCGCGAAAAGAGCGTTCGCGGAAAGGTCCTATGACTTTGTCATCATCAACTCTCCGCTTCCCGATGATGTGGGAACCAGATTCGCTATCGATGTCTGTTCATCGGTCGGAACCGTTGCACTCATCGTGGTACGTGCGGATATCTTTGATGAGATAAACGAGAAAGTTTCAAAACACGGAGTTTATGCGATAAGCAAACCCATGAGCAAACCTCTGGTGGAGCTTGCCCTTAAATGGATGGCGACTTCGAGGGAGAGACTCAGAAAGACCGAGAAAAAGACCCTTTCCATCGAGGAAAAGATGGAAGAGATCCGTCTTGTTAACCGTGCAAAATGGCTTTTGATAAGTGAGTTAAAAATGGATGAGCCCGGAGCTCACAGATACATAGAAAAACAGGCTATGGACCGCTGCGTCACAAGACGCGAAGTGGCCGAAGAGATCATAAAGACCTACTCATAACCTGCTTTAAGATTTACATATAATTCTGTCTGACAGCATCAGTCGCGATTGTTAAAGATCATATTCTCTATGGCATCGCGAAGTATCGGATGATGGATAACAAAGTGAATATTAGGATTATTACTCTTGGAGATAAGAGCCCATTTATCACGAACGACCGTAATCTGGATGTTCTTGTATGGGTTCTTTTTTGTTCTTATAAAAGTATAGTTCGGATGTTCTTTTGCGAACTCTTCGGTCTTCTTTAAATGTTTCTCGTAAAGTTCACGCGTATAATAGATCTGCTTTGAGCAGAATGTCTCCGTAAGAAGAAGATAAGGTTTCTTTTCATCGAAGTTTTCTTCGTCTATATATACAACTTCGTCCGTGATCGTATGATTATCGAGTACTTTTTCAAACGAATCCTTGATCGCTCTGTGGTAGCGGAGCATAAAATCTGTCTCGCGTTCGCCGAGATCGTTCTTTATAAGGATCGAAAGAAGTTCATCCGCATCAAGAGTAAATATCGGAAGCGATGTATAACGGTGAAGGATACCTTTCGGGCAGTTCAGAGTAGACGGAAGGAATGAGGCGAATTCTTCCATATTTTCGAAACGGTATATCTTCATAAGAGGAAGCGCTTCCTCAAGCAGATATTTATCGTATTCCCTGTAGATCGCCACTTCGTCTTTCTTTCTTGTCAGATAATAATGTGCTCTGTCGTGATGAGATATCAGGCAGTCTCCGACAAGTGCGGCTTCACCCGAAGAATAATGAGTATGACCGAATACGTCATTGGTCTTTTCTTTGAGATAATAAGGACTGATCTGTCCCGTCATATAAAGAGGGATCCATCCTTCAAGACCCATCATCAGTTCGTTGAAGGGGCGGTTTAAGTTATGGACCATGTTTATATGAAGGCCCTTCTTTAGCATAACAGCCAGGCCGAACATCCATTTTTTCGAAAATTCCGGATCTTTTGCAAGATCTTCCATCGGCATGTCGTTAAAAAGAAATACGTCCTCGTTGGATTTTGACAAAACGGTAGCCTTGAAAAAGTCGAGTTCTCCGTCCTTTATTGCCTTAAGACCCAGGTAAGTCTTGTTGGGACTAATGTAGAAAGGAAGAGAAGGGACTTTTATATCGTTATAATGAATGGCTTCGATGTAATCCGAAAGGTTAAACTCATCCACTTTTGAAAGGAAGGATGAGGGATCGGGCTTGAAATTGCTGGTGGTCGTAAAAGAATCCGAACCGAGCCATTCGTTTAAGGCATCATAATAAGCGGTGTTGTCTTTGATGGATTCCAAAGATACACCGATCATGGCCGCAACGGTCTCTTTATTTGAAGTTGTTTTGAAATGTTCAACGATATACTGCGAAACCTTGCTTATAAAAGCAGGAATATCATAGGGCTGTCTCTTGTTTGCACGAACCCTTGATATATAGGAAGGATCGTAATTGAGCGCACTCGCAAGTTCGGAAGCGTTTATCTTTAACACATCGATCAGAAGGTTCATTTTGCTCGCGGACACGGAAAAATCTTTCTCGGCGAGAGAGGAGATAAATGCGTCAAATATCACTCTTTCTTCGGGAAATTCCACGCCCTTTTCGTTTGCAAGCTGAACAAGCGCTGAAGAAAGCGCCGAAACGATATCCGCACTTTTAGCCGACGGGAACGGAACTCTTTCTCCGGAACGGTAACGGCTTATAGTCGAATTTGAGAGCATTGATTTATCTGAAAGTTCTTTGGAAGTGCAGTCTATGGTGCTGATATAATCATTTAAAAGTTCTGAAAATGACATGATCAAACGCGAAGATTCAAGGCTTCGCTACCCCCTCGATGATACTAAAAAATTGAAAAAAACAAAATTTTCGAAATGTCGCAATTTGAGAAAATCAAAATTCGGATATTATGTAAACCAATAGAGAGTTTTGAACGGAAAATTTTGAGTTTTCGGTTAACACCTATAATATCAAAAATTTATCGGATATACAATTATTTCTTTAAGTTTTTCGAGACTAAAAAAGGACAAACTTTTCTGTCATTGACAAAAACGGAAAATGCGTTGTTATGTAAAGCAGAGAGAGTACAATGTATTATGTGTGCGAATGCACAAAAAAACTTCTTGAAAAAACAGGGGACGAGGAGATTTTTATGAAAAGAAAAACAAGGAAGATTAAAGCATTTTTGGCATCATTTCTGATGTTTGCACTGGTACTTACCATGCTGCCCATTTATGCGAAGGCGGATGATCCCGTTGATTATGATATCGCTTACGGTACCGGTTCTTATCAGCTGGATGAACAGTGTACGGTAAACATCGTAAAGATCGGAGATACGGAATTTGCCAATTTTACCGAAAGAACGGCACAGGGAACAGCGATCGAACTTAGCGATAATTTTGATCCCGCGAACATGGGTGCATATCTTTTTTCCGTTGACGGCGGTTTTGAAACGGAACTTTTGATCAGCGGAGACGGCAAAGTCCTTATAAATGCGATATCGCCCGAAACCATTATTCCTGATGCAGCTCTTAGATTTGAGATCAGAGCAAAACAGGGCGGTGGCGAAAATAATAACAATAACGATCAAAACCCGAACCAGAACGGAAATGTTCGTTTCAATATTAATAACCAGGGCTCTGCAGTAGCCAAATACAGCCTCGACGGAACAAACTGGTATCTGGTTGATGCGGATAACGAGCAGAATCCGGGAAATATTAATTTCAGAAATGCCAATCTTACAGGCATCACAAAGCTTTATGTTAAAGTCGAACTCGGCGAAAACATGAGATTTGATGATTTCGTAGATAACGGCCATACAAGAACATGTCTTCTTGTTGAAGAAAACGGACAGCCTACAGATGCTTCACAGTATGGCATAGAAGAAACTCTTGTTTCCGAAAGCGGTTTTTCATTTAACTTCGATCCCACTGATAACGGAAAGATGTATACTGTGAGCTTGAGCTTTATGCAAAGTAACGGTGAAGGCGGCGGCGAAGGCGGTGAAGGCGGCCATCCTCAGAATAATGACAATCTTTCGGTTGTTTTACTTGGCGACGGTGAAAACCTTCAGGATATAGTTCTTTTTGAAAACGGAAATATAACTAACACCGTTGAAGGAATCACCATAAGTCCCGATGGAGATAATGTACAGATCTATATGAAGAATTATAAATCCGGTTACGCTTTACAGATAACCGGAGGCGAACCGAGCTTTACGGTTGAAGGAGATAATTCCTTATTCGGAATGTATCTTGGTGAAAATGTAAAACTTGAACTTTGGGGCAAAGATCATTCCGTTCTTTCGATCGGAGCTGACGGATTCCATGGTGAGAACCACAGCGGTATCAGATTCAGAGATGATCTTACAGTTAATGTTGAAGCGGAAGTAAATGCATTTGACGGCGTTGAGGAAGTAAGCTTTAACAATTACAATTTCCATGAAAGAGATAAGACAAACAACATTATCTTTGCTCACGGAAAAGCATTCAACGGTGTAAGAAGAGTAGAGATCTATTCGGCAAAGACTGAGATAGCTGTTGAAGACGAACTCGGACACGACGGAATCGAATGTATAGTAAGTGAAGAAGGACAGCTCATCTTACACGGCGACCCCGGAGGAATAGATTTCAAAACAAGATATTATGAAAAATATCCCGGCGACGGAAAAGCCGCAAATCGCTCAGATATTGATAACTGTATTAAGGAAGTAAGTATTTTCCCGAGTGAAGATCTTTCGGCTGCAGCAAAAGCAAGTTTTGATCTGAAAGAAGGCGATTCTTTCGTTCTTACATCTCTGGATCCCATTCTTTATTCGATCTCTTATCAGATAGATGAGGGAATCAGAACAGCCAAGGACGAAGACGGAAATCTTATATTCGGTAACCCTGATGCCGGAAGTGTATTCATGAACGGTTTCAAGAGAGGATACTGGGTAGAGAATGGAACAGGCGGAAGATTTGAAGCATGGATCGCAGCAGGCGAAACAGTTAACGTTACCATTCTTCCCAATGCAGGTTATCAGTATATTAAGAACACATTGAATATCAACGGTGCTACTATCGATACGGAACCCGGTGCAGACAAAGGTACATACAGCTTTGTATCAGGTCCCAATGCAGGCCATATCTGTGCAGGATTTATCAAGACTGATGACGTTGTAAAGATAGATGAAAAAGCAGAAGTTAAGGATGCGGGTATCGTCGGATCGGATGACGGTGTTATCGAAGCAGGTAACTTTGAACTTGGTGTAGCAGATAAGACTCTTTCATCGGATGAATCCGACAAGATCAAAAAGGCAGTAGCAGTTGAAGATCCCGATCTTATCTCACTTGATCTTACACTTAACGAATACGTAGTTAAAAACTATGATCCTTCTGCAAGTGAGCAGCAGGCATGGGAGACACCTTTAACCGACCTTAACGGTAAAGTTACTGTAGCTATCGAACTTCCCGACAGAGTTGACGCAAGCAAGAAAGTTCAGGTTGTTAGAGTACACGGCGATGAAACAACAGTTATCGACGGCAAGATCGAGCAGATGGAGATCGATGGCAGAGTTGAAAATATCCTTACATTTGAAACTGATAAATTCTCTACTTATGCGATAGCATTCAAGAGTCAGTATGCGATCATCGAAGGCGACGATCAGACTATCACGATCGGCGATGACGGTGATGTGATCATCAGATGTAACGGAGATATCAATAAGTTCAAGGGTCTTAAGATGGACGGTAAAGATGTTGATCCTTCACTCTACACCGTAAGCGCAGGAAGCACGATCGTCAGACTTAAGAGAGAATATGTTGATTCTCTTCCCAAGGGAGCACACAGTCTGACATTCCTTTATACGGACGGTGAAGTAACGGCACACTTTACATTACAGACCAAACCTTCGAACGACAGCAGTAATAATAACAATAACAACAATTCATCGAACAACACACCTACGGTTGTTCCTGTTAAGGATACAGTTCCCAAGACAGGAGAGGGAAACAGCCTGTTGTACATCCTTGGATTGTTGAGCATTGTATCGCTTTTCGGAATGAGTGTTGCATCATACACAACGTTTAAAAAGCGAGGGGAATAAAAAGTATATTGAATAAAGGGAAAGCGGGCTGAAGAGATTCAGCCCGTTTTCTTTTTGCTAATTCCTACTTATTTACTATGTTTAAGTTACAAAAACGGAATATTATGTTATAATTTCAAGGATTGTACTTAAACATAAGAAGATTTATTTCCAAAGAAAGTGAAAAAAGAGGAAGATTATGAAGTTAACTGATATCTATAAGAGCAAAAAAACGGTATTGTCGTTTGAGATATTCCCTCCCAAAAAAGATGAGGAATTACAGAATATCGACCCGACACTCGAGATCTTATCCGATCTTAAACCGGATTATATTTCGGTTACGTTCGGTGCCGGCGGAAACGCAAACAACAGTAAGACGATCTCCCTTGCAAAAAGAATAAAAGAAGTTTATCACACCGAACCCGTTGTTCACCTTACGGGTCTCTGTTACGATAAGGCAGAGATAGATACTTTTGCAAAAGAAATAAAGGATGCGGGTGTTGAAAACATCCTTGCGTTAAGAGGCGATATCAATCCCAACATCCCTCAGAAAAATGATTTTCCTCATGCATCAGACCTTATCGCATATTTAAAGGGATCATATGATTTCTGCATCGCAGGCGCATGTTATCCCGAGATCCATCCCGAGTCAAAGGACAGGATCGAAGAGATGAAGAATCTCAAGACAAAGGTTGATGCAGGTGCAGAGGTTCTTTTGTCACAGTTATTCTTCAGTAACAAAACTTTCTATGAATTCGTTGAGGTCTGCAGGATCGCCGGAATGGATGTTCCCATCACTCCCGGTATCATGCCCGCACTCAATGCCAACCAGATCAACAGAATGGTGACCATGTGCGGTGCGACACTTCCTTCAAGCTTCAAGAGGATAATGGACAGATTCGGTAACAACAAAGAGGCTATGTTTGATGCAGGCATGTCCTACGCATTAAGCCAGATCATAGATCTTCTTGCACACGATGTTGACGGAATCCATCTTTACACGATGAACAATCCCGTAGTGGCAAAAAGAATTTGCGAAGGCGTTAAGAACATTGTTAATGCCTAATTAATTACAGATGGAAAAAAACGAAATCTTTAACAGAATATTTCCGACTGCATGCAGATATATGAGAGTGAATCCCTTAAAGGTCGATGAGGATTTCAATGAAAGGTCTTTAAAAGTATTCGATTCACTGCTTGAAAATGTACGATTTAAGGGACAGCATGAATTCATAAGCGTCGAAGATCTTATGAACGTGGATAAGGAATTAACATCCAAGTCAGAAGATCTTACGTTTTATCTTGAAGGCTGTAAGGACGTGGTCATATTCGCTACGACACTCGGTGTAAACGTCGATGCATATTCAAAAAAACTTCAGGCAAACGATATGGGACTTGCAGTTATCTACGATGCGCTGGCTTCCGCTTTGCTTGAATTCATGACAGACGAATATGAAGATGAATTAAACCTCGGTGCGCACACATTCAGATTCGCACCCGGATACGGAGATATTCCCATAGCGCTTAACTACATAATAATCGATGCGCTTTCGATATCAAAAAAGATAGGGATCTACAAAGCATCCAACAACATGATGCTTCCGCAGAAATCCATGATAACCATATGCGGACTCGGCAAAGAAGTAGCGCCTACATGTGCGCACTGCATAAGACTTAAATCGTGTTCGCTCAGGAAGGATAATTTAAGATGTTACAACTCTTAGGAAAAAAGACGCTGTTCTTTGACGGCGGTATGGGTACCCAGCTTCAGGCTAACGGCCTCTCGGTCGGTGCCATCCCCGAAGAACTGAATATAGACAGACCCGAACTCATCGTGATGATCCACGAGAATTATTTAAAGGCGGGTGCGGATTTTATCACTACCAACACATTCGGTGCGAATGCACACAAGATGGCAAGAGCAAAATATCCGAATACCGAGATGATAAAGGCAGCAGTCAAAAATGCGGATGATGCCAGAAAGAATTTAGGCAGGGAAAAAGATTCGTACATCGCACTCGATATCGGACCCATCGGTGAATTGCTCGCACCTATCGGAACGCTTTCTTTTGACGATGCTTACGATCTTTTCAAAGAGCAGATCGTCTGCGTAAAAGATGATATCGACTGCATCATTTTCGAAACGTTCGGAGATCTTTACGAATTAAAAGCAGGTGTTCTCGCAGCTAAAGAAAACTGCGACAAACCCATCTTTGTTTCGATGTCTTTTGACAAGAGCGGACGTACTTTAACAGGTACAAATCCCGAAACATATATAAACGTAATGGAAGGTTTGAAAGTAAGCGCCATAGGCGTTAACTGTTCGCTGGGACCCAAGGAACTTGAGCCTGTCATCAGGACTCTGCTTGAAAAATCACATCTTCCCGTACTCATCCAGCCGAATGCAGGTCTTCCTACATTAAAGGATGGAAAAACGGTATTTGAATTAACGCCTGAATTATTTATCGAGGCGCTTGCAAACGTCATGGACGAAGGTATAGCGGTCATCGGCGGATGCTGCGGTACAACGCCCGATTTTATTAAGATCGAAAAAGAGAATTTCCCTGTGGATGTTAAGCAGCGTGACGTTCCTTACAGAACCGCGGTTTCAAGTTCAACGACCACGGTATATCTTGATGAGAGCGTAAGAGTCTGCGGCGAGAGACTTAATCCTACGGGTAAGAAAAAACTTCAGGCTGCACTTCGTGAAGAGAATTACGATATGCTCATTTCCGAAGCTATCGCTCAGGAAGATGCGGGTGCAAAAGTACTCGACGTAAACGTAGGACTTCCCGGAATCGATGAAGCTGCCGTAATGAGAAAGATCATTCCCATGCTTCAGGAAGTCGTATCGATCCCTCTTCAGATCGACTCATCAAGCCCGGCAGCGATCGAAGCGGCATGCCGTGTGTATAACGGAAAACCGCTCATCAATTCCGTTAACGGAAAAGATGCCGTAATGGAAGCGGTATTCCCGGTAGCGGTTAAATACGGCGGCGTTGTCATCGGCCTTGCACTTTCAGAAGAAGTTCCCAAACTCTGTGAGGAAAGAGTTGCGATCGCCGAAAAGATCATCGAGAAAGCAAAAGGATACGGTCTTACTAAAAAAGACCTTGTTATAGACTGTCTTACACTTACGGTTTCCGCACAGCAGGCAGAAGCCGCAGAGACATTAAAAGCGTTAAAGGTTGTTACCGATATGGGACTTTCATCGACACTCGGTGTTTCGAATATCTCATTCGGACTTCCCAACCGCCCGCTTGTAAACAGAACGTTTTTAACACTCGCAATGCATAGCGGACTTAAACTTCCGATCATCAATCCTTTAGACAGATCGTTAATGGATTGTATCGATGCGTTTAATGTTATAAGCAATGTCGATGTAGGGTGTGAACAGTATATAAAGAATCAGGAAAATGTGGTCGTTCAGACAGTTACGGTTACAAAGACGGAAGGCGCTGCCGCAGGAAATGCAGGAGCAGCTGCATCAGGTACAAAGGATGTGGGATTCTGCATCGCAAAGGGTCTTAAAGACGAGATAACGGATATCACAAAAGCTGAACTTGAAAAGACCGATGCGATGGTTCTGATAAACGAAACGATCATTCCCGCACTTAACAAAGTCGGTCGTGATTACGACTCGGGCAAGATATTCCTTCCTCAACTCATACAGGCCGCAGAGACGGCCAAAGTCGCATTCGCCGAGGTACAGAAGCACTTCACCGTAAGCAGCGAAAAGAAGGGCCCTGTGATCCTTTGTACGGTGGAAGGCGATATCCATGATATCGGTAAGAATATCGTTAAGGTTGTATGCGAAAGTTACGGATATGAGATCATAGATCTTGGAAAAGACGTTCCCGTTGACAGCGTCGTTGATGCGTATAAGGAATATCATCCGAAGGCTATCGGATTGAGCGCTCTTATGACTACGACGGTTGAAAATATGAAGCGTACGATCGCAGCTCTTCGTGCAAACGACTGCGATGTTCCTATCCTTGTCGGCGGTGCTGTTTTAACAGATGAGATCGCTAAAGAGATCAATGCGGATTACTACACCGAAGATGCGATGTCTTTGGTCAATTTGCTTAAGGAACTTAATGTCTAGGAGGCCTCGATGAAACTCAAGAGATTTTTACTTCCCGCGTGTCTTTTCGGGATGTTTATCATCTATACATTATGCATTAAATTTGTGGATGTTAAGGCGATAGGACCGAACGGTTCAGAAGTCGGATTTGCATCGATTAACGGATTTGTTGCAGGTGTAGTCGGATATCATAAACTCTTTTATACACTGACGAAACTTATAGCTGCGGTATCGTTTTTATACATAGCCGCATTTGCACTTTTGGGACTTGTCTCCCTCATAAAAAACAAAAGCTTCGCTAAAGTGGATTTTGCGATCTACGGTATGGGCATTACCTATGTGATCACCGTTATGTTTTATCTTCTGTTTGAGATACTGATCATCAATTACAGACCGATACTTGAGGACGGCGAACTGGAAGCGTCTTTCCCTTCATCACATACGATGCTCGCCGTATCGGTATTCGGCAGTGCGATAGTGTATGCGATCTACAGGATAAAAGATGACATGATAAAAAAGATCATCGTTATCGTAAGTGCGCTTATGGCAGCAGGGATGGCATTCGGAAGGCTGATAAGCGGCGTGCACTGGTTTACGGATATCCTTGGCGGCGTTCTTCTTGGATGCGCCATCGTATCACTTTATATGGCATTTGTTCAAAGCGCGGAAAAAGAAGATTAGAGATAAAAAAAGAAGCGATTTTGAAGTGAACCCCAAATGTTGGACACTTTAATTAATTGTTAAGCTACTTCTATGGACTTAGTTCTGTATTGTACAGGACTAAGTCCTTTTAGTTTTTCTTTTATCCTTTTATTGTTGTAATAATCTATATATTCTTTTATGGCAACTATAAGTTCATCTGTTGAATTGAACTTATGGCGATAAAACATTTCACTTTTTAATAAACCGAAAAAGTTTTCCATTACAGAATTATCCAAGCAGTTACCTTTTCTGGACATACTTTGAATAATGCCTTTATCTTTTAATCTTTTCTGATAAGGCTTCATCTGATACTGCCAGCCCTGGTCTGAGTGGAGGATTGCTCCGGAACCATCAGGAATAATCTCGAATGCTTTGTCTAACATCCTATTCGTTTGAGCGAATGTCGGTCTTAAAGATAAGTCATACGCAATAATCTCGCCATTATAAAGATCGAGTATTGGTGAAAGATAAACCTTCTCATCTTTAACAGCAAACTCCGTTACATCAGTAACCAGCTTCTTCAAAGGCTCATTCGATTTGAAATCTCTTTTAAGTACATTAGGTGCTACTTTACCGATTTCGCCTTTATAAGATTTATATTTCTTTCGCCTTATTTCGCATTTAAGACCATTTTTCTTCATAAGCTTTTGAACAAGTTTATGGTTTATAAAATATCCTCTGTTATGCATTTCCAAAGTAATTCTTCGATATCCATAACGACCTTTATTTTCAGCGAATATTTGTTTAATAACGAGCTCTGCTTCTTTATGCTTATCAGGTTGCTTCATCCTTTTTAAGTAGTAATAAAATGTACTTCTTGGCATGCCGTCAAACGCAAGTAAGTCAGAGAGCCTGTATTTATGCCTTAATTCATCGATGATGGCGGCTCTTTCCCATTCTCTCGATCTATGCGTTCTTGAACTAAGGCTCTCAATTTTTTTAAGTATTCATTCTCCATACGAAGACGTTGAATTTCAGCAATGAGATCTTCTTTGGTTTCTTCCGAAAGATCTTTCTTTTTGCAAATAGGTTCTGTCTTTTTCATACATTTTGGTGGCCTACCTCTTGGCTTCTTTCTAAGCAAACCTTCCGGCCCCTCCTCATAATATATTCGTTCCCATTTGGCTATATGTGCAGAACATTTAATATTAAAAAATGCTGCAGTAGAAACGTAAGACCAATGGTTACTATGCATATATTCTACAACCATGACCTTAAAATAACCATCATAAGAAGCTCCATGGTTTCTTAAAGATTCAAAACCATGATTGTTATATAAACGACACCAAGTCTGAATTACTGAATGGCATACTCCTAAAATTTTGGCGCTTTCGCATATGGACATTCCATCCAAAACACGCTGAACGGCTTCACACTTTTCCTCAAAACTATATTTAGACATAAAAATACCCCGAATGCTTTGTCTAACATTCGGGGTTCAGTTCATAACGAATGCGTCTTTTAATCTCAAAATATATGTTCTATTTTGCTGCTTCTTTTTCAAGGAACATGTGAACACCTGCTGCAAGTGCGGCACCTGCAAGAGGTCCTACGATGAAGATCCAGAGAACCTTAATGGGCTCGGGATTTCCTGCGATAAGTGCAACAAGTGCGGGACCAAAGCTTCTTGCGGGGTTAACGCTTGTACCTGTAAGTCCGATTCCGAAGATATGGATAAGAACAAGTGTAAGACCGATGATAAGTCCGCCGAATGAGCCATGGTTGGCTTTCTTGCTTGTTACACCAAGGATAACCAGAACAAATACAAATGTAAGGACAACTTCAACAATGAGGCCGGCGATCGCACTGCCGTTTACTCCGCCAAGACCGTTGGATCCGAATCCTCCCGTAGCATCTTCGATCTCGGCAACACCGAAGATCAAAGCAAGGATTCCGCCGCCGAGCCACGCGCCAAGGCACTGTGCAACAACGTAAAGACCGAAATCTTTTCCGCTCATACCTTTGTTCATAAACACTGCAAGTGAAACAGCGGGGTTGATATGGCATCCGGAAATATTACCCACACAGTAAGCCATACCTACGATAACGAGACCGAAAGCAAGTGCAGTAAGCAGATATCCGCCCCAGTGCTCACAACCGGTTAACATTGCGGTTCCGCAGCCAAATGTTACAAGAACACAGGTACCGATCAATTCAGCAATAAATTTTTTCATATTTTTCCTCCTCTTCTTATATAAAATCCGTCCCTCATGGACAGCATTTTAACGCGATCAGTCTTTGATCTCTAAAGCCTCGGGAAGTTTCCCTTTATTCTTAAATTTCTCTTTTATCGAATCAAGAATGTTTTCGGGAAGAGAGAAAACTTTTTCAATAAGAAAATCAAGTGCCTTCTCTATAAAATGAAAAATGATCCTGCTTAATATAAATACAAATATAAACGGAGCAATCGCACAAAAAATGAAAAAAGATAAAGTAATCATACACGCCTCCCATATTGTCATGGATTAAGTGTGAAAAATCTTTTTTTATTATACAACAAAATGACAATTTAAACCATAAAGCTTTATTTTCTTATTTTATTTATTTGTCGTGATAACGGCTATCGCACAGGGCATTTTGCCTTCCACGACAAAATATTCAACATCTTTGTATCCCATGTCTTCAAAGAATTGTTTATACGACTCAAAATCAAACTGTCTTTTAAAATTTGCACCCATCTTATCCAGGATACCGATAACTCTCATTGAAGATTCGGTGACCATGTTGATGTATGTCGGAATTATGATTTTTCCGCCGGGTTTAACCACTCTTTCAAGTTCATCTAATGCTTTCTTTGGATCATCCAGAAGATGAATTACATTACCGGCAACAGCTTTGTCAAATCTGTTGTCTTTGCATTTCAAACTGGTGATATCGGCTTTTTTGAAAATAACATTATGGAATTTTCTGCATTTCTTTGATGCCTTTTTCAGCATTCCCACGGAAAAATCGCTCGCAAACAGTTTTTTGCATTTGGGAGCAATATATATTGAAATTGCACCCGTTCCGCATGCACATTCCAAAACAACATCTTTTCTGTCAATGTATTCGGCAACTTTAACACCTGTTTCAATAAAAACCTTACGATTGTAAAGAGTTTCCATCAAATCATAAACAAAAGATAATTTATCCCAGAACATACATTTTTTCCTTTCTTTGCTTAAACATAATATATTTTACCATAATGTCGGATAAAGAGAAATTGAATATATCAAAAATATAAGTTATGTGATATAATACCCAAAAAGAAATGATAAGGAACGGTAAAAGCATGGAAACACGCGCTGCCGTTATTGCCATCATTGTAAAAGACAACGAATCCGCAAACGAGATTAATTCTCTTTTGCACGAATATCGTGATTCGGTTATAGGACGTATGGGCATCCCTTACAGAGAAAAAGGCATTAACATCATAAGCGTTGCCGTTGATGCCACTCAGGATACCATAAGTTCATTAGCCGGAAAGATCGGAAGGATAAAAGGCGTAACAGCCAAGACTGTTTATTCTCCGGCCGAATAACCTTTACAACTAAACAGATCATAAAAATTCTGACGTCGAAACCTGCTTTAGCAGCTTGAGATGAAAGCGTTTGGTTAAAATCTTTAGGATATTACTGCACTCTTTCTATGTCGGAAAGGGTGCTTTTTTATGATTTGCAAAGAGGATTCTCGGTTTACATAACATGATGGTTATAACGAATTAATGTAGGAAAAAATATGATCAAATTTGCTATTTACGGAAAAGGAGGGATCGGTAAATCCACCCTCTCTTCAAATTTAAGTGCGGCCTTTGTAAAAAGAGGTCTTAAGGTCATGCAGATAGGATGCGACCCGAAAGCGGATTCGACATCACTTCTCTGCCCCAAAGAAAAGATCACATCCGTACTCGACTTAGTCAGAAGTTCAAAACCTTTTACCCTTCAGGATATGGTAAAAGAAAGCGAATCCGGAGTTTACTGCGTCGAAGCGGGCGGACCCGTTCCGGGCTTAGGATGCGCGGGACGAGGCATAATCAACGCTTTGGAATCTTTGGAAAACAAAGGCGCATACGATTACTATAAACCCGATGTCGTGATCTACGATGTACTCGGCGATGTTGTATGCGGCGGTTTTACAATGCCCATGCGTAAAGGCTTCGCAGAGAAAGTCTATATCGTGACTTCCGGTGAAAAGATGTCCGTATACGCAGCCGCAAACATAGCCATGGCCATAGAGAATTTCAAGAAAAGAGATTACGCAAAACTCGGAGGTATCATCCTTAACTGCAGAGGCGTTGAAAACGAACTTGAAAATGTTGAAGCCCTCGTAAAAGATTTTGATACCGAACTTTCCGCGATAATCCCGAGAAGCCCTCTTTTTGCGGAAGCTGAAGCAAAAGGAAAGACTATTGTAGATCTTTTCCCCGAAAGCGACGTATGTGCCGCTCTTCTTGGGCTTGCGGATAAGATCTCGAACGATTTCAAATAGATTATGTAAACCGCCACAGGAAAATATGTTAAAACAGATCTCTTTAAACGAAAACAGAATACCCGAGGGAGTTAAGATATCAGAACTTGATTTTGACAGTCCTTTTTATGACGGACTTCACTACAACGCTCCCGCAAGAGGTGTGTGGAATATAGTCCATACCGGAATGCTCATCCCTGAAGCACATCAGATATATGTCTGCGCACAGGGTTGTCTTCGCGGTGTTATTTTAACGGCTGCCGAAATGAACCGTATGGAAAATATGTCATGGGTCGCTCTTCGCGAAAAAGACATGTGGAACGGCGAGATGGAATCGAGAGTCATCGAAGGCTGTTCCCATATCGTCGATGAAATGAAAGAACATCCCAAATGCATCCTTGTCTACTTAAGCTGCATGCATTTGTTCGAAGGCTGTGATTTCAAAGTGATAGCAAATGAACTTGAAGAAAGATATCCCGATATCGACTGGGTTGACTGCTATATGACACCCACCATGCGCAAGACTTTCGAGCCCATGGTAATGATGAAAAAGAGTCTTTACTCTCCCATAAAGAAACTTGATACGGATAAAAAATATATCGGTCTCATCGGATGTGACCGTGCAACCGACAAAACTTCGGAGATATATTCTCTTCTTGAAAAAGCCGGATGCAAAATGTGGGATATAACCGGGTGCAAAACTTATGAGGATTATATGTCTCTCGGAAAAGCATCGCTTCTTATATCCTACCTTCCCGTTGTTTATTACGCTTCAATGGATCTTACAAAGAGGCTTGGCATCCCTCATCTTCCGATCGACTTAAGCTACGACGAAGACGAGATAATCACCAATCTTAAATCACTGGCTTCAGTTCTTGAACTTGACGAAAGCGTCATGGATGAATTAACGGATAGAACAAAAAAAGAAGCCGACGAATCCATGAAAAAAGCTTTTGAAACGATCAAGGATACACCGGTTGCGATAGATGCATCAGCTACACCGAGACCCCTTGGGCTTGCTCTGCTTCTTACAAAATACGGTTTTAACGTTAAACGTATATATGCAGATGCTTTCAGCAAAAAAGAGAAAGCTGCGTTTGACGAGTTATGTAAACTTAATCCCGACATCGAGATCTATCCTTCAATGGATCCGGTAATGTTAAATGCAGCCGACGAGATAAAGATCGATGAATCAAAATATCTTTGCATCGGTCAGCAAAGCGCTTACTTCTGTCAGACAAGAAAGTTTGTAAACATCGTCGAGGGCGGCGGAATGTACGGTTTTGACGGAATAAGACATATGGGCGATGCATTACTCGATGCATACTTAAACGAAAAAGATCTTAAACTTACTATATCTTATAAAGGACTGGAGTGTGAAAGCTGCCTATGAATCAGACCGCAAGAATCATTTCAATATATGCCGCAGATACATCGGGTGTATGCTCCGCTCTCTATGAATACGGAGGCATGACCGTCATTCATGATGCCTCAGGCTGCAATTCCACCTATACCACTCACGATGAGCCCAGGTGGTACGACAAGAAAAGCATGATGTTCATATCGGGTCTTACCGAAAAAGATGCCGTTATGGGAAACGATGATAAATTTACTGCCGATCTTATCATTGCCGCAAAGGAATTAAAACCCGCTTTTATCGCTCTTTGCGCATCCCCTCTTCCGGCCATGATCGGAACGGATCTTGATGCGATCGCTTATGAAGTCGAAAGCGAAACAGGCATTCCTTCTTTTGCAGTCAAAACCAACGGAATGAATTCATATATTTACGGGATCAACAATGCATTCCTGGATCTTGCAAAAAGATTTATAAAGAACGATATGTCCGAAAAAACGGACAGATTAAAAGTTAACATTCTCGGAATGACTCCTCTGGATTTTCCGAAAAAAGAATACTTTGATTCTTTAAAGACTTTTATCGAAGATGCCGGAATGGAACTAAATGCCTGCATCGGTATGGAGACATCATTAAAAGATGTTGAAAGACTTGCAGACGGCGATGTCAGTCTTCTTATATCTTCATCGGGGAAACTTCTGGCGGATCACCTTTTCGACGAATACGAGATCCCTTACGTTAAAGGTGTACCCTACGGCATCGGATTTTCGGAAAAGATAAAAGGATTTTTATCCGAAGCCGCAACGAATAAGAAGAATATTGATGCAACAGAAAGATTCAGATGCGAAGGAAAAGTCGCGATCCTCGGAGAATCCGTACTTTGCGCTTCCCTTGCAAGTGCTCTTCTTCTGGATAAGGGCATAAATGCAAATGTTCTTGAAACTGTCGGCGACGGAGATCTCGAGATCCTTAAACCTTTCGATATGTCATGCGACGATGAAAAGATCTTAGAGGATGAACTCAAAAAATATGACATCATAATCGGCGATCCTTTGTTTCGACCGATCTGTCACGACAAAAAATTTATAGAACTTCCTCACGAAGCTTTTTCGGGAAGATGTTTTACAAAAAATGCGCCTGACATCATTAACCGCGCGATTGAATTTATATAAATATATACGGAGACACACATGATCAAAATAGCTGTTTACGGGAAAGGCGGTATCGGAAAATCGACCGTCACATCCAATCTCTCTGCCGCACTGGCACATCTCGGAAAAAGAGTCATTCAGATAGGCTGCGATCCAAAAGCGGATTCGACAGCCAATCTTTTATCGGGTAATCCCGTACTTCCCGTTATGAACTATATGAGGGATTTCGATAAGGAACCCGAATCTCTGGAAGAGATATCAAAAGTCGGATACGGCAATGTATTATGCATAGAAACAGGAGGCCCCACACCGGGACTCGGATGTGCGGGAAGAGGCATCATTACCACTTTCTCACTTCTTGAAGAACTTGATCTTTTTGAAAAATTCAAACCCGACGCCGTACTTTACGATGTACTCGGAGACGTTGTATGCGGAGGTTTTGCCGCTCCCATAAGAGAAGGCCTTGCAAGCAAAGTAATCATCGTAACATCAGGCGAAAAGATGGCTTTATATGCTGCCAACAATATCAACAGTGCCGTAGAAAACTTCAAGGAAAGAAGCTACGCAACTGTCAGAGGAATTGTTTTTAACAGAAGAAACGTACTTAACGAAGAAGAAAAAGTAAAAGAATTCGCTTCAAGCCATAATCTCGAGATCATCGCAGATATTCCGAGAAGCGATGACATCATACGTTTTGAAGACGAGGGAAAGACCGTTATCGAAGGCGATCCCGGACTCGATGTCAGCAAACGCTTTCTCGATCTTGCAAAACTTCTTATCGAAGAAGACGAAAACGAAAAATAACACTCACAGGAAATATAAATGAACAAAGCTTTCTATCAGACTGCAAAAGAAATAGTAAATAACGGATACGAAAATCTTCCGACCGAACTTGTATCAAACAAGCATCTTATCTATTCATCTCCCGCCACTTTATCCTTTAACTCTCCCGGAGCCAAAGGATACGGCGTAAAACGTGCCGGACTGGCCGTTCCCGAATCGGTAATGCTTCTTGTATCTCCTTCGTGCTGCGGAAGAAACACATCGCTTTTTAAAAGTTCTCCCGAATATAAAAGCCGTTTCTTTTTCCAGCTTCTCGATGATACCGATATCGTAACGGGAAGACATTTGATGAAGATAAACGATGCATGCGGCGAGATACTCGATTCACTCGAAAAAAGGCCTTCCGCGATCATGATCTGCATCACATGTGTCGATGCGCTTCTCGGTACGGATATGGAGAGGATCTGCAGAAAAGTAACGGAAAAATATTCTGTCCCCTGCGTTGCATGCTATATGTATGCCTTGACCAGAGAGAAACGTCTCTCACCCATGGCGTATGTAAGAACAAGCGTATACTCTCTTCTCGAAAAACAGAAAAGAGAAAACAGGGATATGAACATAATGGGATTCTTTTCCCGTTTAAATGATGATTCCGAGATCTATACTTTGCTTAAAAAGGCCGGCATAGAAAATATCAGGGAACTTGCAAGATGCGAAAGATTTGAAGATTATAAAGAACTTTCGAAAGCAAATTTCAATCTCGTTTTAAATCCCGAATCAAGACATGCGGCACAGGATATGCAAAAGCGTCTTGGCATTCCTTTTATCGAAATGTTAAGACTCTATCAGCCGGACAAGATCCACAACCAGTACAGCCTTCTCTGGAACGCTCTCGGCAAGGATATCGATGATTCCGAATACTTAAACAGAACCGAAGAAAGAATAAAATCATTCAGAGAAAAGCACGGTGAATTAAGATTTGCGGTAGGCGAGATCTTAAACGGCGATGCGATTGAGATCGCTTTAATGCTTGTTAAAGAAGGCTTTAAGGTTGAATGTGTATTTGCGACTGTAGGCGAGCTGAATTATAAGTTCCTTAAGGCACTCGCGAAATTAAGTCCCGACACAAAGATATATTCCAATCTTTCACCCACGATGCTTATGTACGAAAAAGACGATATCG
>JAEEGK010004461.1_pt1 | contig 34285 bp, 22 predicted proteins | sample 8958771 | NCBI WGS metagenome assembly JAEEGK01 (sample SAMN16246547, study PRJNA631951) | gut metagenome | biome: gut microbiome; feature: rumen; material: SC-attached | host: Bos | place: Iran: Karaj | collected 2018-10 | reverse complement strand
TGGACAGAATAATGAGCAGATTATTTGAAAATCCTCGATAGCAGATAGTTACAACATTTTAGATGTCAGGAAAAACAGACTTTCTTGGAACAAAAACAAGCGATAAAAAGAAATTTTTGTAAGCAGTTTTTGGGACAAACTAGGAAATCTTTGACACATGGAAATTATGGTGTACACTCGACTAGGATCAAAGACGTCCAGCAGATCACTGACTATATCTTCAGAAACTGTTTTGAGAAAGGCTGCTCCACCCCATGATAATGTAGCAGGATATTCACATGTATCTTGCTGAGATTTTGCTGCAGACAATGGTACATACTCATTATTTATTATGTGACCTATAATTTTTCCGTATATAGGCTGAGGGTTTCCACCTGGTATGTACTTAACACCTTTTCTTTCTCTGACAGCATACCTTTTTGCAGTGTTTGTACCATTAGTAACTACCACTGTATTGACAGGTCTTTGAACCTTTCGAATTTCCTCTGGTATAGCCATTAAAAAACCTCTAAAAATTAACAAGATAATAAAGATAATTCATATAAATATAGTATATATATTAACATATATACTATATAAACAATATTTTTTGCTAATAAAAACTAGTTTTTTAAATATTTTTTATTAATTAAAAAAGATTTTTCTTTTGAAAGATTTTTCTTGATTGACGATTATTGTCGTAGAGATGATAATTTTAGAAACACCTAATAGGTTACAAAAAATCTATATGTGCTTAGTATAGTACATAAAATTGGGAAAGTTATAATTAACAGTGCTTTGTTTTTTAAATCAAGACACCTTAATTACGATTACTTCTTACAAGTTTAAGTTAAGATCAATTCTTTTCTTTAACATATCATTTACCACAATCAGATATTAATCTTTTAAATTCTTTAATAGTCATAGAATAATCAATATCATTTCCATGAAGTAAATCTTTTAAATCTGATGATTTATGATAACTGCCTTCTCCTTCTTGATTTTTAAGTTTAAAATTACACGAAGATATCATTTCCCAATTATCTATTAATAAATTCACAATTTCTTCATTAAGCTTGGAATAAGTTGAAGACAAAGTTTCAAGATTTTCATCAAATGTTAATTTCTTTTGAAGAATAATTTTCCCTGCATCAAGTTCTTTTTCCAATCTGTGAATCGTAACTCCTTTAGGTGTGTCATCTATAAAACTCCATATATTAGGTGATGCCCCTCTGTTCCACGGTAGGTATGATGTATGCAGATTTATAATTCTATTTCCTAAACGATTAATAACATCTTCCCCTACTATATGCTTATAATTGTAACTAATAACCAGCTCTGGATTGATTTCGTTAATTATCTCAATTGTTAGCGGATTTTGAAATAATATAATTTCGTTTTTTCTCATCACTAACAAGTCATGTAGCACTTTTGCATTGCGATTATTACTCAGAAGAAGTACTTTCATTGTTTAGCTCCACATAAATTTGTTCTTATAAAACATTGTTGTAAATAATGGTAGTGGCAATTTCTATAGATTCAGCTCTGGCAATTTTGATAAAAAAGCAGTTCATAAAATAATAATTTTAAATTGATTGGAATCTATGTAATAAAAACTGCCGATACCAAATAAAATCAACTCGTTTTTATGTATTTGCTTTTTGAAATTAATAAATTTTCCAGTAAATTACAGGAGTGTCCGTCATGAAGCTTAAATTCAACTATAGCCTTGGTTTGAGCAAATTTTTTCGGTTTGCATTTTTCTAAATAAAGAATTGTCAATCTTCTTTGTCGATACCATTTGCAGTGAGAACCTTCAGCCATGTAATTTAAACTTCAGACTCAGCATCAAATCCACTGCCAGAAGTGCACATACGTATTCATGCTGTCCGTCAATTATCAGATAACTTTTCACTTTGAACGGGATTTCTATCCCAAATAACTTTGCTGAATTCAAGGCAACGATATCGAAATATCTCAATACAGATTTATAAGCAATTCCCGGTACTGAATAAGTCACCATAGAATCGGCCCTGCATCATACAATCGCTTATTGAAGCTGGCGTACAAAGATACATATGTCATGTCTTTCACAAAATTAACCATGCTGCAAGCATCCAGCAGCCACAGCAATGCAAACGGATCCTGATAATGAAGAATTTTCTCATTTTAATGTTTCAAAAAAACATTTAGTTTTACGGCAAATTATTCTGAACAAAGCCCCCCCAATTGAGACGGAATTGTGATAACACCATAAGACATATAAGGTTCTTTTTTGATCCTTATTATTTTAGATAAGAAAACCACATCTTTTGTCCATCCAAAAATACAGAGAAAAATTCAAGATCGGAACCATCAGAAACGACCCTACCACTGCTTCCAGCTGATTTTCAAAATGCTAATCTGATTCGGGCAGGTTCTACACTTTGAACAGATAAAAGAGATATAATCACTCAATTTCTACTGCAAAATGTAAGCTTAAACCAAATCAAGATCAATCCTCCGCAAAGAAACTGACCCGTCTAACAAATAATCACGAAAGTTATCCTATCAACTTATTAGAGTGAGTCAAAAAAATTCACAACATTTGGCTTTTCATTGTAGAATTTACCATCAAGATACATATCAACGATTTTATCATTAAAAAAATCATAAATAACGCCAAGCATTACAGGATCCCAATCAGAAGATACAAAAAGTTTTCCTGCATTCTTTTGTTTTACACAATTCAATATTTTACCGTTATCATAAAATTCAAAAATCTTACATAGATCATCTGCAACTTTTACAACTGCCCGGCAAGCTGTATCATGAATTCCGTCTCCATAAACTAAATCAGGTAGCGAGTGATGCAGAATATCTCCTCCATCCAGTTTTGAAGTAAGCCTGTGAATGGTCATGCCTGCATACTGTGGTTTAAGAAAGTAAAAAGGCCAAAATAAGGTGGCATTACCCCGAAACCATGGAGATAACCCCCCATGAATATTAAAGGCTTTATCTCCAAATATATTCAGAATAGAATTATTTAATTTGTGGATTCCATAACTTAATAAAATACAATTTGAATAATTTGACAGGAATTTTTCTGTTTTCTCTGTATTAAGTTCATCTTGAGTTATATCCATTACAGGAACTGTTTCCCTAATTAAGTTGCTGTTAACCATTCCAAAATATTTATCTTCTGAAATTTGTCTATTTTCGAAATGGCGTATAAAAAGTTTTTTATAGTGATCATCAAGATGATTATCAGGTTCTGGTACAAATTCTTCTCTTTTTTCAACTACTAAAGCAGCGAGTCGTCCATTACGATTCAGGACGTCAGCAATATAGAGGTGACGAGGATGAGAACCGCACATAAAAACAACTTTACAAGGGGAATTTTCATTTTTTAAATTATATTTCATCAGTAAGTCCTTTTTCTTTTAAAATGTCTGCTACCTTATTCAGAAATTCTGTACTCAATCCTGTTTTCATCGAAACAAACGATAACGAGTGCATACCATCGGCATAATTTAGAATTGTCATCACAGCTGCAACAAATTTCGGATCTTTCATAAAACCGAAACATCTGTTTCCATCGCTATTAACATCAGGATAAAGATCAAAGTTACTAAGTTTGATTTCACCATAGGGAAATTTGTTGATACAGAAACGCTCATTTTCAAAAGTCTGTAAGAATTTTTCTAATATATTGCAAGAATCTATAATATTATCAATCCCCATAAGTTCCTTGGTGTCATTTGATGTGTGATATTCCTTGTATGTTCCGTACACCAGACGAGCCATTTGACCAACAGGAAGATCAAAACCAGGAGAACAGTACTGTCTTTCATCCGATCCCTCGGATGGATCAAACTCTTCATATCTGAAGAATCCTGGTTTTATGTAATTTTGCCAGCGGACAAAGTGATCAAACGGCGAATTGCCAGATCTTGATGCTTTCCATCTTAAATTTTGTTTTCCTCCCAGAGTTGTAAGTACCATACCAGCAAACATTTTGCTTTTTAGTTCTTGTCCATGATCACTTAAGTATGAAATACTCCCTATAGTTTCAGGGTTAATGACAAATCTGTATGTAAATTTTCTATTTTTCCACCTACTTATGCGCTGATATAACATTGCAAGAACCAGGGGTCCACTCAGTTCATTATTAGCCATTGAAGGATGGCACAGATATGAAGAAAGAAATATTTCTCTATCACTGGTACCAGAAAGAATAGTATCACCAACCAGCACTGCACCATGTACAAATTCGGAATCAATAAAAACATGATAGAGTCCTTCCTTTAAACTATCAAAAACTTCTTGTGTAACAGCAAATCCCCATCGTTTCTTATAATACGAAAAAACATAAGGAACTGAAGTCGGATCAGTTTTAGAAACATATAAATGTTTCTTCAGTTCATCCAATGTTAATTTTTTATCAACCGGGATACTGTAATTCATGAGATGCAAACAGTTATTTTTGAAATCAACTATTATTCTGTTATCTTCATCTAGGGATTTAATATACGCTTTTCTAATTACCCATTCTTCTGGAATGGACCAATTCAATACCTGCTTACCTGTTTCATAGTATATTTCTGTAAATGGAATAAACTTTTTCAGAATTCCAAAAGACTTTCTATACCCTTCGCCTGTTATACTACGACACAATGGAAACAATTGATCGAACACTAATTCCAAATTTTCTTTGACATCCAAATTCATACTCTAACTTCTCCCCAATAACATATCCACATCAACTGTCTAATAGTTTGTATCTCATAAAAAATATATTCCATTTAAATCTGGCGCATCGACAAGAAGAATACTCAAGCATAGCAAGAAACAGCGTATTTCCGGCTCTCTGCAGACATTGTGCTTTTATTGAAACTTTCAGTTACAGTGCAAAAAGCTGCGCTGCTCCTCAAGAGCCTGCCTGTCCGGAGGACCGGTGCCGGGATTGCCGCAACTGTTTTTGTTTCAGCCCAGCATTGTCAAGCTCAACTTTTGTTTTACATGCCTGACCATACATTTCTACAATCTGCGGATTTGTAATTGATTCATAGCCAGTTTTTTCTTAACGTATTAAGATTGTCTTTCAAGACACGTCATAATCACCACTTTTAAATATTACTTCTGCTACCAAGCGTTGTGTGTTCATGGCATCTGCTGTTACCACCGTGCCTGCAATGTCGAACATAACTGTGTGTTTACACAGGCCTTGTTTTCTTTTCCCCGCTCTCCGCATCCTCCATTGACATTATCAGACCGGTTGTTGAATCATATAGGGAAACATAGTAAAGACAATTCAATAGCCGCAGTCATCGTTGGACAACCAAGACTTACCTCTAATGATTCATATACTGCTTTCTTTGTTGAGGTTTGGCCGTCTAGTGATTAAATTTGCTTTACGTCATTTTCTCCACTAACGAATACCTCAGTACAATTGGCCTAAACGAGTCATCCACCATTATCAAACCAAGCAGCCGGTTCACCGTATCATATGAAGCTAGTTTATCCGGAAACTACGGAATATGTCTTTTCAGTTTTTCAAATTTTACTTTCCAGAAAAATTCTACATTTACTGCCGTGCAGCTCCTGCTATCCATGCCGGCATAACAGCTGTCAATGTTAAACCAGAGGAGACTTCACTTTAGCTTGCTGATGAATATCTCAAATTAATCAGATGAATATCTCAAATTAATCAATTCTGACATACACTCTAATGCATCAATCGATACAATTAACAATTTAATTTTTGATTCCACGATCCTTACGTCTCAGCTTGTTTTATGATTTTGGTTCTCGGTTCACATTTTGTGTTTAACTAAATCTGATAACAGACTATTCCCTATGAAACCCAAACAATACCATGATTACAGTTTAACAAAATTGATGATATTATGTTCATGTGCAGATCCGGATAAGACTTTGATAAACACCACACTTTTGATAAAACCAGCGTTTCTCTTAAACGGAGCCAATCAAAATATCATTCAAAAAAACCCTTTTCATATTTTTTCTTTGCTTTCTCAACTACCCTGACATGTTCATTCTGGACATATTCCAAAGCAAAGGGAATTATTTCTTTAGTAAGGTTAAGAAACTCTGCAATAATCTTAATAAAAGCTCCAGCTTTACGTAACGAACTTTCTTCATCTGCAGTAGAATAGAGATATTCATTGACAGGCAGTAACATATAACTCAGAGAACCGCTTAAAAACATTTTATACCAATCATTTATCTTCGTTTTCTCAATGCTGTCGAGAAGTTTTTCCTCAATTTCAAGAAACTCCAGACGATCTTTAGGAATCTCAGTAAGAATTCTAACGGTATCATCAACAAACCTGCAGTATCCTTCAACATCAATAATTTTCTTCAGATCATCAACAGTAAGGGAGAAACTGCGACATCCGGAAATTAACTCCTGTTTAAATTCGGTGAAATCAAAATTATCATTTCCGAGTTTGATGCTCTGCAATCTAAAAGGCTTTGCCCCTTTTATCTCGGCACCGTTTGAACAATTATAGAATTTCGTATTTTCTGAATGTTTTGATATGCAGTATTCCATTGCTCTTATACAAGACATATAGAGCGAATCAGTTTTCACATTTCCGCCAAAGTTTGCCGGATAATCAAAGAAAAGTCGAGAAATACGCTGACACCCTTCTTTGAATTTTCCTGTTTCACTTTCATCTGCATAAATACTATGTCTGCTGTGAAGGTTGGGAGATGTAACAGAAGAATCATCTATCACTCCATTATCAACTCCTGCCATGTAAACCTGTTTGAATCCAAAAATTGATGCAACAACCAATCCAAAATTCGATACAAGCGGATTGATACGGGAAGCTACAGGAAGTTCTGTATTAGAGTCAATCTTACCGATTTTTTTTAGCCACAAAGGAGCGATTTCGTTATCCTTTAAGATAATCAGTCTGTTTTTAAAAAGTTCAAACACTTTGGGATATATAATCTCAGTACCTATACACAGAGTGTGTTCAAAATACTCCCTGTGCTCCTTGATTGCGATCAAAGATTCATAAACATTAACTCCACGTTCAAGAGCAATATAAATATCAGATTTTATTCCACATCTGCACAATGTTGAGAAAGCCGTACCGCACGCCATAATAACAAAACGATCCTGATTATCTTTGATAAAATCGATATAGTCATCCAGCGAAGGCCCGTTACCAACGAGAAGAAGAGGAAAATTACGCATATACTCAGAAAGACACGTTTTATTACTGTAAAGAACAGGTATACCTGAAGATAAATTATTCACTCCATGTGCAAAGCTGAACATCAAATCATCAAAAAAGCCTAATTTAAGAGTAATGGAAGCAAAATTTTCACTAAGTAACGACATTAATTGTTTTATTACAGAAGAGTGATATCCTATCCAGAAGCACTGAGCAGCAAAAGCTACAGGATGCCAGTTAAAATAAACATTCAGCTCATCTATGAGATTGGAAAAGTCATTGCCGATTCTAAATTCCAGATGAAGATTGTTTTCGTGAATATAATTAAGCAAGGGCGGATAGTCAAAACAGCAAAGTGACAGAAAAAACAAATCCGGATCCGGTTCTATGACATAAAGATGCAGCGGAGTCATTTTTTCATAAAGATATCCAAGCTGATAGCCTAATCCCAGACCGATCTGCAATATACAGGGAAAGGACTCTGCCTTTGATATAGGATCCGCGCCACTGAGTTCCTTAACGACATCTCTGACAATACGGTTACGGTACTCGAAATGAATCTGAGTAAAAGGATCATCGAGTTCTGTCAAAGCCGGATAAAGAGAAAAGAGCTCAAGATGATCTATCAGGTCGTTGGCAATTTTCAAACATTTCGCGAATGATTGTCCGGAATACAAAAGTGTATCTGAAGAAGGGAAATATACATCCGGCTCACCGTTCTGATTAATGACAAGGCGAATATTAGACTTTTGAGCATAATTATAAAACCTGCTGTAAAGTTCCGGATAATAAAACTCCAGTGCTCTAAGATTCTGATTCAGTCTGTCTGAAATAAACTCGGAAGAAACAGCAGTAACTACAGACATAACAACTCCTAAACTTTAATCTAATTCTATGGATTTCTTCAAATTTGATAATTCAATTTTAAACAAATACCGTTTGAGTATTCTCATTCCCTGTGCATGAATTCTGACTTTATCAGTTTTGCACGTTCAAAACACGAAGGTATTAAACAAACTTAAACAAAATTGTTGGTCCAAACGCTGCTGCCGGTTTGAACCGACCTGATGATTTGACGATAAATTTTTGTCAATTCAAAATTACCTGCCAGTTTGATAGAATACAATGAAAAGAGGAGAATGCTGTGTGTAGACTATCAAAATTTCTTACGTTAAATGTTGCAGCAATGCTTATATCAGGATGCAGTCTGTCGTGGTTTGGATTTGGTTCAGGTTCGGAGAACTCTGGCAAACCAACAGACAAGGAGCTTTGTTCAAGCAAGACTCAGATTGTTGCCAATCATTCTTATTACGAATCATGGCAGGCGTGTGAAAGACTAACTTTACAACAGGATTACGACGCCGAATATATTCTGGGACTAATTTATACCGATGAAAAGGTATTAAATGGATTCATTAACTCGGAAGGCAGATTTGACAAGGGTCTGGAACACATCAAAAATGCAGCTGATCACAATGTTCCGCAGGCACAAAGAACTATCGGAGAGTATTACGAAAAGCATAACAACAAAGAGCAGGCTTATAAATACTTGAATATGGCTGCAGATTCCGGCGACACTGATGCAATGCTCAGCCTCGCAACAAACTATGAAACCGACGGTTTCTGTACGAAAGCTATTCCTTATTATGAGAAGGAAATTTCAACTAAAAAAGAATCTGCTGAAGGATGGATATATCTTTATCTGCTTACATTCTCCGGATGTAAGGATTTAGAACCAGATCCTCTGGTTTCCTGCGGTTATTATCACAATGTTCTTAACACCACAAGCAAAAATACAGTACTATCATTAATAGAATTCGAGAAAACGTCAGGTATAGCAGGAAAAAAAGGAAGTATCACTCTCACAACGAAAGATGTGCAGAACTACTATAAGGGAAATTCCGATATATGTAAAAAAACGGGACAGGAAATAAAAAAGAAACTTATAAAAGAATAATCATCACTGAACTTTATAATGTAAAAATGACAGTTCCTAAACAAAACAGAAAAGTATTGTGTTTGTAAAAGAAAGAGAGCCACATTGTGGCTCTCCATTTTTTTAACTGACTCTGCCGGTTCAATTAGCCGAGAAGTGACAGTGCAATCTGAGACTTCATGTTGGCCTGGCTCAAAATTGAAGTTGAAGCCTGCTGCAGAATTGAATTCTGGGTCATTCTTGCTGTCTCTGAAGCATAATCTACATCACGGATACGGGATCTTGCATCACTTACATTCTCTATCACATTTTCCTGATTGGAGATTGATGACTCCAGACGGTTCTGTGCAGCACCGAGTTTTGCTCTGTATGTATCCACTGACTTGAGCATGTTATCAATCGTATCAATTGTTCCTCCATTGCCTGCTGTTGTACCTACACACAATGTTGATACTGAACCACCCAGTGCGGTAGACATTGCATTTGTTGTAAATGTAATGTTATTGCCGTTGTAAGCACCAACCTGCAGGGTCATAGTACCATCTGCAAAAACAGCCTTCTGCTTGCCATACTTGGTATCGGTACCGATTCTCTTTATCTCGGCTGCAAGATCTCCCACCTCCTGCTGCAGGGACTCGCGCTCTACAGAACTGTTTGTACCGTTTACTGACTGTACTGCCAGAGTACGCATACGCTGCAGCATGGTAGTTACTTCATCAAGAGCGCCTTCAGCTGTCTGCGCAAAAGAAATACCATCGTTTGCATTACGATTACCCTGAGTCAAACCGTTGATCTGAGCTGTCATACGATCTGAAATCTGCAAACCTGCTGCATCATCTTTCGCTGAATTAATTCTGAAACCGGAAGCTAACTTTGTACGTGAATCATCAAGAGCCTTGGTTGACTTGGAAAGCTGACGCTGTGAATTGATGGAGCTTGTATTGGTATTTACATAAAGTGACATAATTAAGTCTCCCTCTCTGAATAAATCCTATTTCCTTGCTATTCAATAGAATCGGCTAGATTAAAAAAATCTTGAGGACTTTTATAAAAATAATTATATATATACAGACATTTGCTAAAGTTAACCATATAACCGGCAAAATTGTGTTCCCTTAAAGGAACCCAAAGATCTCAGCTGATCTTTGGGAATAATCCAAATTCTAAAAACAGAATCTACAGTCTCCACAATCGCTGACAGTGTGCACAAAAAGTTATTCGTGTTTTCTCGCCGGGGTACTCGCCAAACCTGTTCGTTCGGACAAAGATTAAGTAAATACTGTGCCAGCGTTATGATTGTATTGTGATGCTTTCACGGATACCTGCATATCAAGGCTGCATCTCTGTTTCAATTAGCCGGATTGTCTTTTATGTCATGACGAGGATCCGCACGAGGGCATAATTTTGCTTTAAGCACAGGATGCGTTTTCAAAAAACTCATATGCAAGCAATGTCGTTTACTATAAATCATGCAAGTTCTACAAACTTCCAAGGTTTAAGAATTCAATTGCTCATTAACAACCTTGCTGACATATTCAAAAACTTTGAGATGATTTCCCATTTCATACTCACAGGAATGCTCATAAATTAGCTTACATCCGATAAAAAAGCCATTGATATATTTCCTCAGGACGCCATATGCCAAATCAATACTTTTTTCTTCATTCTGGAAATGATACAAAATGCAGTTAACATAATTAAAAAAACTTGCTAAAGAACTATGAACAGCCTGTGCAGCAAGCAATCCTGAATTTAGTTGAGATAAAAGGTAATCTGACTGATATTCCTCCCTAAGAACAAATTCTACTCGGGTTTTTGGTTTCTTCTCCCAATCTTCAAGTATTTCATCCAACATTTTGTTAAACGTATTTTTTTGCTCCTCTGGAACAGTCTTGTTTGGAACAACATCTATTTTAACAGTAGAAAGAGACAGTAATATTGTTCTGAACATTTCCTTGTCAAAAATTGAACATAAATTCCAATCTATTTCATTAAAATGCATAGGTATGCACCCGCGAATTTTCATTCCGTTACTGCAGTTGTAAAACTTACTTCTATGGCTGTATGACTCAACGGTATTTTCCATTACTCTAGCGGAAAATTTAAATAAAAAATTTGTCCTAACTTTTGGTGAAAAGTTTCCTTCAGCTTCATCGGTATAATTATCCAATTTCATTCCCTGATACATTTCCTTAAGTTCAAAGTTTTCATCGAAATACATACTGAATTTTGAATGATTTCTATCACTTAAAGATCCATTATCTATACCCAGCAAATAAATATTCTCAAAACCTAAATAAGATGCCAGCTCAACGCCAAAATTTGAAACAAGGGGATTTGTACGATTAATTAAATAAATATTTTTACTAACATCTTTATTTTTGAGAAGCAGCCAGCGAGGCAATAATTCATGAATTTTTGTAAGAATGATTTTATGTTTAAAAAGATTAAAAACTTTTGGACTGACAACATCCAGAGCCATACAGATAGTATCCATAAAAAATTCGCGATGATCTGTAATTTCTAGAAGTGATTCATAAACATCAAGGGTGCGTTCAACAGCCACATAAATGTCAGCTTTGATATTGTGATGGCATAAGGCGGAAAAAGCTGTTCCGCAAGCCATAATAATGCACTTTCCCTGATATTTTGCCAACAAATCTATATCATCATCCAGAGAAGGTCCATTTCCAACAACGATAACCGGTTTATTCTTCACATAAGCTGGCAGTGGATTGTTTGTCAGAAGAGGAATGCCATTTGAAATATTTGTGATACCATGACACAACCCAAACAGTAAATCATCAAAAAAGCCGCTAGTGTGTACCAGGGTAGAAAATCCTAATTTAACCTGCTCTAAAATATCATTGAGTTCACTACTCTTATACACGAGCATAGCAAGTTCAGGCAATGTGGCACCTGCATGACGGAGCAGATAATTATTTACTTCCCCGACAAATTGTGAAGGATCAGACAAAAGGTATAAATTTAATCCTAAATGTTCCTGATTCACGTAATTGATAAGTGAAGTATAATCAAATACGCACAGTGAATAGTAAAAAACTTCTTCATCAGGTTCGATTATGAACAGATTAAGCGGAGTCATTCTTTCATACAAATACCCCAATTGAAAACCGAGTCCCAAACCAAACATAAACATGACAGGAACTGATTCATAGCTTTTCATGTCTCCGGGTTCATCACAAATTTTTTTTGCTTCTGATGCAAGAGCATTTTTTATCAAAAAATGCAATTGTCCTATTGAATCATGTTCAGTGGCAAAAGACTTTAAAGCCATAAATAAATTCTGATGAGACATGAAATTATCAACCAAATTTCTGCAGTCATCAAAAGGACTATCACCATAAAAGAGCGAATTACTTTCTTTAATGAGAAGGTTAGGTTCTCCGTTGGCATTACAAACAAGTTCATATTTTCCGGCAGGCTTGTAATTTACATAATGCTGATAAATTCTGGGAAAATGCGTTTTAAATAATTCTAAATTTTCCGCCAACCTGTACTCAGCCATATCATTAAGAGCTTCTTGTGCCTGTTGAATAGCTATTCTTTCCTCAAGATCACTTTTCAAATCTTCTAATTTATTAACCAAATCATCATATTGAACTTCACACATAACACAAACAACCCAAAGCAAAAAAATGAAATATGAACCTAATCTTCATTTAATTTAGAATTCTTGTCGGTTCTTTACAAAATCCAGTTGGAAATTGTGATAGCACATGTTCCATGTAAACCTATTTCCTTCATCTCGAAGGTAAAAAAATGAGATTCCATTTTAAAAATTAATTTTAAAATGATAAAACAAAAACGGAAGGAAACTCATTATGAATTATGATACTATCACAATTCCGTCTCAAATAGATTGTTCTGTTCAAGAAAAATTAACAGACTGCAAAAAAATTTTTCTACAGACAGTAAAAAGCAAAAACATCTTCACCATCAAGGGTACAGTACCCGGTATGATATGTTTGATTTTCGTTACAGCTGCTGTGGAAGCGAGATGCATGCAATGCTCAGTCACCGGAAGGCTGACACATATACCTCTGTGCAAATGTTTTGAAAAGGAGGTGTATGACACTATAACTGATGCTAAGGTTAAGCCTTCAGTACGGGTTGATCGCACGGAAATATGTATTGAGATATTTCGTTACCGCTGTCCGAAAAGTGACAAAGTTATCCAGGATAGAATTCCATTCAAGTCAGGAATCACAGGATAACCGAAAGGCTGTATGGATACGTATGCGGGCTTCTGGAACTGGATTTAACCTTGACAAAGATAGCCAGAATTACGGGCTGCATGTTAACACGATTAAGGATGTCAACAAGGAAAGACAAGCAAATCTCTATACTGAAAACGGAGAACTGAAGATGCAAAAAAGCTTTGCACGGACTCTTGCAATAGATGAAATCAAACCAGTGATAGACACAGGTATACCGCCGCAATAATGATACAAAAAAACCTTCTGTTAACCTCAGAAGGATTTTTTCAAAATATCGCTACAATCTGAACATCATACTTTTGTATCCAGCAACAAACTTGTCGCCTTCTTATTATAATCTGATCTGGAATCCTTATCACGGGTGTACATTTCACTCAGCTCACGAAGTTTTTCCCTTATCGCTATTGCTTCCTCACTTGGAATCTGGCGAATAGTTTCATCAGTTTCTGTGTCTATAACATCAATGACCTGAGCAGAATCTATTTTACTATGACTAAAACGAATATTGGTTGGATTCTTGGAAAACCTGTCTATCAACTCTGCAAGTTGCTTTTCAAGCTGAGACAGTTCTTCTTCTGACTTAGCGTTATTTAAAGATTTTTCCTTTTCTTTATCATCAATCTTTTTCTCGAGCTGATCTATTTTAGACTTCTGCTCAGCTGCATCAACATGACGAACTTCTTCATCTTCTATTCCAGTGCTGCGTTCTGCAGCAGACTGTTGTACATCCTTGGCGACAGTTGAATATCCACTTCTTGCAGACTGTGTATAACTAACACTACCCGACGACGAAATAACATTCGATGATACTATAGACATAACAACCCCCATTTTACCATTGTGTGCAATCTTACCCACAAATCAATAAAAAACGTTATCCCACAAATAATTTATATTTATATTCAGTACTACTAACTCTAAATTTGTATATGGTGAATTGGTATCTTAATACAACCTTTTGAAAAAACGGTCTAATCCAATTACAGCAGCACTACAATAATAATCGGCAATACCGTGCAAATCTTTAAACTTTTAACTGTCTGTTCTTCCTACTCGACTCACAGACTGGTAGGTACAAACCTTTCGGCCGGTTATTCTTCCATTCTTCAGACTCAGGTTAATACTGTTCTTGATCTCAGAAATCTTGGCAGTTATCATTTCGTTTAAAGCAAAATAATCATTACAAAATTTTACTGAAACATCCCTTATTTCATCATCATCGTTTTTATTTTCTGCCAAATACTTTATAACACCAAGTTTTTCGGAATTAAGATTCATTGCATCTTCAACCTGGTCATCTTCCAAAAGTTTCAAAGTAGAACGAGACATATCTATAATTTTCTCGTATAACTTCAACTGTTCTTCAACCGAAATCATAGAAATCAGACTTTATTGGCATCTCTCGCTGCCTGCAAACGATAACCCTCATCCCTTTGAGACAGAGGAATATTATCCCACGCCTGCTTAATATCGCGTGCATAAACAAGGATTTCATCCAGGGGCTCGGTTTTAAGTTCAAAGGAAGCCTGCATTAATCTATCATTATAAATAGCATAGAGATCTTTAAAACTCTGTGCAACCTTGACCTGCACCGGATCATTGGGATCATACTGAACAGCACTTGACAAACCGGCTACTATGTTAAGCGCCTTGTTTATCTGCTTCGCCTTTCCTTCTATGTCATTTCTCTCAATAGATGCTTTAGCCCGTACAATACTCTCTATCAATCCCTGATAAAGAAGCTGAATAACACGGTGACCGTCAGCTACAGCCAAATCTGTATCTAGTCCATTTTTTTTGTAGGCCTTTAAATAACTGTTGCCCACCATTTCATTACTCTCCGATATATTACATATTAACTGTTATCTACAACTATAGATTGAATATATGACATGCTTGCACTCATGTCAGATATCATCTTATCAAGATTTGTATACTTCTTTCGCAACATTGATTCGTAATTTGCGAGATAATCATCTATATTATTCAACCGTTTGTCAAAATCAGCAACACTGCTGTTCGCAGAATCTGATCTCTGTGCCAAAACGCCAGTTCTGGTCTTTGTATACGTATCTAATTTCTTATCAAGATCTTCACTCAGCTCCTGAAAAACAGAAACGAACTGATCGTAATTTTCAGTAGCTGCCTTAGAGAGTTTCTCATCATCAATGGTGAGCTTACCTTTGCTGTCAATTGAAATACCATAACTAAAAAGCATCTTTCCGGTTGACGATGAAAAACCGCTGATACCGCTTTTAAGTTGAGATTTCACACTATTGCACAGCGAATCACCTGCCAAATCCCCGCCGTCATAGTTACATTTACCGTTAGTATACGTATTTTTGGCATAAAGTTTATCGCAAGTCGACAGTACTTCATTAAACTTTGAAACAAAGTTTTTTGCGAAAGAGGTAAAACTCTCTTTATCATCCGTAACGCTGAGTTTATTTGTAATCCAGGTTCCGTCATCCTTCTGTTCCGAAACTCTTGACGCTGTAATCTTAAGTCCTGAGATTTGATCCTCAAACACGTTGCTCTTGGAGGAAACTTCCACCCCATCCACCAGCATCTTCGCATTTTGCGCGTGCTGGACTACATTTTCAGATCCGTCGCCGGACATACCTATTATTCCAACATCACCGCTTAAAGTCAGATCCTGACCATCACCCAAAAGAGATGATTCAAGAGTAAAGTTAACGCTTCCGTCTGAACCTACAACATAATTTAAAGAAACGCCTGGATTTCCATCTGCTGTATTTACCTTTTTAATAATTGCATCAAGCGAAGAATTCTCGGCAATATCTACAGAAAATGTTTTTGCTGAATCCCCAGAACCCAGGGTAAACGATATAGTTCCTGAGGAATTGGTTTTATAAAGAGTTTTTCCATCTGCCCCAGCCTCAGTGTGAAAATTTGATGAATCCGCTGTTCCTCTGAGCTTAGCACCGCTGGCAAGCTGAGTTACCGCTATATCATGAGAGGAATTGGTAAGAGAAGATGTAGTCTCATATTTGAATGTCGGATTTTCATCTGTTTTGAAATCAGTTGTAATACTGCGTTTATTCACAGCCTCACCCGATTTTACTGTCTTCAAAAAGTCTTGATAACTCGTAAGAGTTGACTTCATTTTTGACAAGCCGGATACTTCTATCTCCTTGAGAGCCTTCTGTTGATCTACCTTCTGACGCTTGGTACTCTTTCTTGCGGACACCAGGGCGTTGACAATACTTTCTAAATCGAGACCCGATCCCACACCAAGAGATGAAAGAGTAGGGGTTGAACTGGTGGACATAAATACCTCCTGTCAAAAAATCAGCCTACAGTATATACATAAAGAAGCAATCTAAATTAAGTCAAAAAGAAGAGCTACAGAAAACTGCAGTCTTCTTCAAAACAGTAACATACTAAAATACCAAAATCAGCTGCCGATAAGAGACAAAGCAATCTGAGTCTTCTGATTCGCCTGACTGAGTATTGTGGTTGAAGCCTGCTGCAAAATAGACTGCTGAGTCATCTTCGCTGTTTCCGAAGCATAATCAACATCACGAATTCTTGAACGAGCATCGCTGACATTCTCTATTACGTTTTCCTGGTTAGAAATCGTTGATTCAAAACGGTTCTGTACAGCACCAAGTTTTGCTCTGTAGGAATCCATGGACTTCAGCATATTGTCAATTGTATCTATTGTTGCTCCGTTACCGGCCGTTGTTCCAACGCACAAGGTTGAGACGGTTCCGCCCAATGCAGTTGACATTGCATTAACAGTAAACGAAATATTGTTACCGTTATATGCTCCAACCTGGAAAGTCATAGTTCCATCCTGAAACGCAGCAATATTCTTACCGAACTTGGTATCCGTTCCAACTCTCTTTATCTCAGCTGATAACTCACCAACCTCCTGCTGCAGAGCTTCCCTCTCAACACTGCTATTAGTACCGTTTACCGACTGAACAGCTAATGTTCGTATACGCTGAAGCATATTGGTGACCTCATCAAGGGCACCCTCTATAGTCTGTGCTAAAGAAATACCGTCATTGGCATTGCGATTACCTTGGGTCAAGCCATTGATCTGAGCTGTCATTCGATCAGCTATCTGCAAGCCTGCCGCATCATCTTTAGCAGAATTAATTCTCAAACCTGAAGCAAGTTTTGTATAAGAACTATTCAAAGACTTGGTTGATTTTGAAAGATTCCTCTGAGCGTTAATGGAACTTGTATTAGTATTTACGAAAAGAGCCATTATCTAATCTCCCTCTTTAATGCACAATGCACTCTAAAATTCATACCACAAATGCAGTAATATCTACCTAACTGAGTTATCGGCAACATCAGCAAAAAGTTTAACAAATTTACTCTATCTGAACATCATATTTATACAGAGACTTAATTGAATTACTTCAAATATCACAGCGGAATAACTGCATCAGCGCACATTTTTCTGCTATTCCACCATCAGAATGCAACAAAAATACAACTAAACTTTCTCATCAAATCTAAACTTATCTGAGTGGAAATCTGTTATTTTTATCTGAAGCTGTTCACTATCCCGGGACTCAAGGTAAATTAAACCCTACCCATCCATTGTCAGAACAAGGCTTTCATTATGCGCATCACTGATTACAGTTAAACTTCTGAAAATATTCTTTTCCCTGTCTCGTCGGTTCTTACAGAAGCTTTTCTTACTCTCAATGTTTCTTTATTTCTGAAAGCGCTGCATATGCGTTCCCATCAAAATAGAAGCAATGGAAAATCCGATTCTCCAGTGCGCATTCCGTTTCGGTACAGATGCACCGAAACGGAATTGTGCGGCAACAGAATAATAACGAAGAAACAGTCTGTGACTATTTTAAATTTCGCCGAATCAAATCAAGAACTTTAGGATCCTTGTCAGACAAATGGAAAGCCCGGGCGGTTTTAATCAGCAGTTCCTGCTCAGATATGTCTGGGAAACTGTCTCTTACCCTGCCTACACCGGTCCGAATCTCATCAGCCGCAATATAATCAATGCATAAGCGTTTTCCAACCTGACGGGGAACTATAGTTTTCTGCCCTTTGGCAAATAAAAATGAATCACCGTTAAGATGAACATCTTTTGAAAGCGACATTACAGCTCTTTCAAGCTGAATCCTTACCTTTGCTGCCGGCTTATCTGCTAGAATTCCGCTTTTCTTGAAACGTTCGGCAAGATATTCAATATGGACAGGAGACTCTGCTTCAATTACGTCTTTAAGGAACGATTTGAATTCCGCTCCGGAGGATGAGGAAGGTTTTTCCATACCTGCCGGCACAGGAGTCTCACAGTAATCAGGAAACACAACAGAATCTCTGCCTGACTGCTGATTCGCATATCCGGCACCAGCCGGCGGTACTGCTTCAGCGGAAGAAGAAACAGATGATTCTTTACGAACCTCTGCACTGCTGGCTTTTTTCATGGAAGAACCGTCAGTTACATTTTCAGAAGAACCGGCACCGGATTTATTCTGCAAAGATTCGACACCAGATCCGCTGTCAGAAAAATCTGCCAGCGAAGACGAAAAATCAGAATCTGTTCGCTCTCTGCCTGATGATTTTCCTGGTACATTATTTACACAATCATCTTCCGTACAAACTCCGGACGCAGTCTTTACCGGGCCTGAAACTGATGAAGCATTCTGCATGTCATTACTTTCAGAATACACAGGTATAACAATTTTCAAAGGGGTTTCTGCAGGATTTTCCGGAATTATGACATCAGAAAAGCTTTCCGGAGCCCCCTTCTCCACATATGAATCCTTCACAAGATTACCCGCATCTGATGGTGCTCCTTTCCTGGATTTACCCTCCTTGGATTCATTATATCTGGCTATGGCGGCATCTATCGCATTAACCAGTCTCTCCTGCTCCTCCTTCAGATTTCTGATCCAGCTTACAGACCATATCTGATATAGTTCCCATCCCATAAGCTTTAAAACGCTCTGTCTGGTTCTGTCTCTATCTCTTGCTGTGCGTGCATCTCCGTAATGCTGACCGTCACACTCTATCCCTATAACATACTGACCCTTGTCCTCAGGATGTCTGACAGCAAGATCTATTCTCAGACTTGAAGTGCCGACCTGCAATGCAACATCATATCCGCGGGAGACAAGAAAATCACACACGGACTTTTCAAACTTCGTTTTGAATCCGCCACCCTCGCTCAGAAGCATCTTATCTGTCTTTCCGCCGTTCTTGGCAAATTTTATGAAGTCTCTGAGAAGTTTAGGACCGGCCTTAGAAACCTTCTCCGCCGCAATATCTTCAGGCTGTATTGAACCAACCAGCTTCAGATTATACTTGGCTCTGGTAATTGCTACATTCAGGCGTCTCTCGCCTCCGTCATTGCTCAGCGGTCCGAAATTCATTATCATTTTTCCGGATTCGTTCTTGCCGTAGCCAATATCCAGAATTATGGTGTCTCGTTCATCACCCTGTACATTCTCAAGGCTCTTTACAAAGAACGGCTTGCTGCCGCTTTCGGAAAGAAACTTTCCATATTCAGGATTCTTTCTCAGACGGGCGTTTATTGCAGCTTCAATACAGGCCTGCTGCTTCATGCCGAAGGCGATAACACCGATGCTCTTCTTCGGATAGCGATCAAAATGTTCAAAAACAATATCCGCAACCTTTTCAGCCTCCTTCGGATTAGGCTTGTTGCTGTTTGCATAATAAACAGCATCCTCGACAAAAACATACTCGACACCGACATCCGGTTTCTCGTCAGTACTTGAAGGGAACGTGACAAGCTTGCCGCTGTAGATATTTTCGTTGGAAAAGGCGATAAGACTTTCATGCTTGCTTCGATAATGCCAGCGCAGAGTCATATCATAAAGTGCATGAGCCTCGTCAAGAAGTGACTCATATGCATTTGTATCACTGTACTCATCAGATGTTCCGTCATCCGGATCATCCATGGTTGCATTAAAGAAGTTAGTCGGCGGCATCTGATGCCGATCTCCGGCCACTATAACCTGCTTTCCGCGGAATATAGATCCGATGGCGCTTTCGGTACGAAGCTGAGAAGCCTCATCAAATACAACAATGTCAAAATTATAATCGCCGGTGCAGAGAAAATTGCTTACTGACAGCGGTGACATCATAAGACAAGGCTTCAGCTGCATAATAAGCTGAGGCATTTTTACAAACATTGTCCTTATAGGAAGATGCTTGCGCTTCTTGTTATGTTCGGCCCTGAGCAGCGAGGCGGCCTCATTGAACTGTGCACTTTTTGCAGAATCTGCAGAATTCAGAGAATCTTTGAAAGAATTGACAACAGCGGCATAGACACGATCCTTGGCTATGGCAAACTGCTGCTGATCAAGGCATGAAAAACGATGCATCCTCCGATCCTGATCGTCATGACGGAATGAAGCAAGCTGAGGAGCTGCAGAATAAACGCAGTCAAGCCACAAATTACATACCCGCTTACGGAATGCACTGATATATTTTCCCGGTTCAACATCCGATCTTCTGAATACATCAAGAACCGGACCAAGTCCAAGTTCCACACACTCAGCCTGAGCAACTCTGAAGTCAATGCTGTCCTCAAGCTGTTCATAATGTTCGGTGCAGCGACTCAGTTTATCGGCAAAATCAGACGGAGAAAGAGACTTCAGATAATTGCCGTCAAACAGACGGTGAGCAAGATCCACAGCCTCAGTACAGCTTTCGCAGTGTGTTTTGAACGAATCAACAATACCGGCAACTATTTTAAGATCAACCTCACCGCTCTTGATTCTTTCCATCAGAGAACAGTCGCAACCTGTGCAGTCGGAAGCATTTCTCATCTCGGAAAATGCCTGCAGCGTATCATTAAGTTCATTCCAGTCAGTATCCAGTCCGTTATATGCATTTCCGAAATGCTCAACCAGTCTTGAAGACTCCCCTTCAGATATGCGGATGATATCAAGGGCATATTCCAAATGCTTTCTGTGATCCATAACGAGAGAGAACAGCTCATAAGAGACTCTCAGCTGTGCGGTATCCGTATGGACACCCTTCCACCCCTCCGCAAAATATTCAGCAAAGTTTGAAGCTTTCTGATTCAGTTCCAGTTCTGCGTTCTGAAGTGCAAGCAGCTGCTCCAGCCACCCGATCACATTCTCGTCATCCACCCTGTCCGAGCCGCGGTAAAACTTTTTAATAGTGGCAATTGCATCCTTGTAGCCCGACTTAAAACTCTTGAAAAAGCCTCCGCTGCTCTCCTTGAACTCCCGGCACATCTGACCTGCTTTGAGATCAAAGAAACCGGCATCAAAGGATCTCTCCAGTTCGCTTCTGAGTTCAAGAGTATCAGTCTTTGTCCGTTCAATTAAATCGAAAGCCCTGCCGATTTCAGATGGATCTGATAATTTTGACCACCTTCCCATCATCGGATTACGATCCAGGAACTCATTAATTGCATCAAGCTGCCTGTTAATATCAGAAACACTGTGACGCTCCTGGGCATTATCAAGCACTATCGGCATTCGAAGAGCTATGCTCTTTGGATTAATTTCCTCATATGAACTCTTAAGTTCGGAAAGTGTTTTTCTAAAGGATTCCTGCTGTCTTCCCGCATTATCAATATCGTCATCAAGCTGATCAAAAACAGCCTGGTCATACCAGCATCCCGGAACACCGGCAACTCTGCTTACCGTTGAAAGATAATCAAGTTTCTGTACGAAATTATCCGCTGTGAATTCAGGATCGAAACCGGCACGATTTTTAAGTTCGTCAGCCAGCTTAGCAATTTTCCCAAAAGCCTCCGTCATCTGCGGCAGCTGGGCATTAAGCTCCTGGCGTCTGGTTCCGTCCGCCGTGGTAACCATGTTTCCATACCATGGATTAGCCTCCGGTCTGCCACCGCACTTCTCAAGATGCCGGCTGTATTTCTCCAGGGCACTGCAAAGTCCGGAATAGCCATCCTGGGACAGCCTGCCAAGCTGCGGAAGCATAAAAATCACATCCGGAGCGTCATTAAGTTCGGCAAGTTCTCCAAGCACCCCATAAACCGTCCAGTTAAGCTGAGTTACTGGAGTATGAAGAAGTCTTGCATAGTTGTTGTTAAGACATCTCAGATCCTTAAGTTCATCAAGAATCGAGAATGCCGCATTCGTTGTATGCATGGTCTCTGCTGAGAGAAGCTTTTCATAGACATCAAACAGCTGCTGGGAAAACTCCTTGCTCGTAGTCTTGTCACTGTGAAGCACAAGGCAGAAATCACCCAGACCGCACTCGTCAAGACGTTCATACACGACATCCAGTGCTGCTTTTTTCTCAGAAACGAAAAGAACCTTGCGATTATGAGCAAGAGCATCGGAAATAATATTGGTTATGGTCTGGCTTTTGCCGGTGCCCGGAGGTCCCTGCAACACAAAACTTATCCCCTGATTTGCGCAGAGAACAGCCTCCTGCTGGGAGGAATCGGCATCAACAATCTGGAAAGTGTTCCGCGGCAGACAGATATCATCCATACTGCCAGCCTGAATCTTCTGCACCGTTCTGGCATAACTGTTCAAAAGAGAATTTTCAGAAAAATCCCCGCAAATGCCGCGTATCAGAGGACTGTCGGCAATCTTCTGGCTGTTTGCCTCAAGATCCCTGTAGATACATATGTTTGAAAAAGGAAACAGACCCAGAGCGGCTCTGCCGGTTACCTCCCACGCAAATGCCGACTGGGTGTACTTGCTTAATGCCGAACTGATTTTATTCATATAGTCGGCTATAGTCTGATCCTCCTCATAATCAGGAAGAGACACGCCATAGTCGTGACTGAACTTATACTGAAGAGTCGGATTGGTAACTATTCCGTCACCGGAAAGTTTCATACTGTAGGATGAAAATACAGTGCGGCTGATAAGCTCCACAGGAAGCATCAGAAGCGGAGAAAGATACCAGTCATCCGAATCAGGCTTTTCACGCCATTTTATAAATCCTGCAGAAATATAAACGACATTGACACCCTTGTCCTCCTGAAACTGCCGACCTTTTTTTGAAATATTTTTCAGAAGCTTCTGCAAATCACTGCAGGTGCATTCAACCCACAGATCATCATTCTTTGCCCACTGAGTGCTGTCATCCGGGCTTTGAGGCTCTGCAGCAGCTGCAGCTGACTCGGCTTCTGCATTTCTGTCCTTTTCCGAGGATCTTTTGCGTCTTGATACAGGCTGTCCGTCCTCTGCTGCGGCGATCGAGGCAAACGGAAAATCAAGAGACCTGCGCTCTGTTACAAGTTTCTGCCACAAAACAAGGTAGTCATCATGAAATGTAACCGAAGCAGCCTTCGGAAATTTGAAATTAAGCATTGGATTCGAGAACGACATATCAAGAAGTCTCTTCTTCCAGATTTCAATCTTATTCAATATAACACTGTTATTCCCATCTGAATTAGCAGAAGAATTTGTAAAAGAAGTCATAAAAAATTTCCAAAAAAAGCTTTGTACATCGTAATACTGCCGGCAGAAAACAATCTCCAGAATCACAGCAACAGAACAGGGTCATTATAGTAAAAGTAGTTATGAATTTATGTGAAGTACGATCTACCGCGGGGCTTTGCAGAAAAAATCATTCATTCAGCAGGATGCAGACTGCAGCACTCCAGGACACGAACAAAAAACATACAAAAAATTATCAGTTAGTTATTGCTAACTTCATAAGTTAGTGATATTATTACAAATGTTAGGTGATCAATATCACATAATACTTCGAATTAGACTGTCATAACTCTCTCTGAACAAGACTGTCCGTATCGATGTAAAAGAAAAAAAAGAAAAAAAAGGAATAAAAAAATGAACAAAAAACTATTATCCACTATCGTAGCAGCAGCTTCTGTTATCGCTTCTGCACCATCTTCAGCGGCAACAGTATTTGAAAACGATACATCAAACCTCAGTGTTATCGGCCGCGTTAAAGTTCAGATCAACAACAATGACGTGGATGACAAGCACAGATTGTCAGGAATCGCCAGACTTGGTGTTGAGGGTTCAACAAAAGTAAACGATTACGTGTCCGTATTCGGTCATGTTCTTTATGAAATGGCTGCTCAGGAAGTTGTTGACAATGATGAACGTTTCAAAATCTATGACGGCTGGGTAGGTTTTGATTTCAATGATTTCGGTAAACTGCAGTTCGGCCATTTTGAAGATGCATTCTACAAAGTATCTGAAGTTACAGATGTTTTTATCGACCTGGGTACCACCGGTTCCACATATCAGGGACTTACCGACAATGATTACGGCGGACGCAAGGATGGCGTGGCAATGTATGAACTTGATTATAACGGACTCAAGTTTGCCGCTTCCTATCAGTTCAGAGATACTTCAAAGTTTGTAAACTACGGAGTAGGTGTTACAGGAGGTTATGAATTCGAGATTGGAGAAAATCCTCTCGGAATTCTCGTTGGATACGGTCATACCGAGGGACTTAGAACAGCACCAGATGCCGGGCTGAACCCTGACGGACTTTACTACGGCGAAGACAAAAACGAATGGGGAATCTCTCTCTATTTCGGCGAAATGGGAGCTCCTGGAATCTATGCCGCAGCAATGTACAACTGGGGTAAACTGGACAAAACCTACAAGACAAACGGCGTAGAGGCTGTACTTTCCTATACAACTCCGGGAACCGCCTGGAATTTCACCCTCGGTTACGCATATCTGCATAACGCAAACAAGAGGGAAACAGAGGCATTGTTCGGAAGCGACCGCTCTACTGTAAAAAACACATGGACCGGTAACATTACCTACAATCTCACCTCAAACTTCCAGATTTTCACTGAAGCCGAGTTTCACGCAAAGAATGTATTTCTTAATGAAACAGAAAACCTCTTTGAAATCGGTCTGATTTACAATTTCTAAAAAGAATTCCTCCTAATGCCAAAGACCTCCGCTTGTCGAGGTCTTTTTTTTGATCTGGCAAATCAGAGATTAAGACTGCAATGAGCATTAATTTTGTATCCGTATACCCATTTTTACAGATCACTAATCTTTTATGACGAATCGATTTTTTAGCCCGAAGAATCTTCTTTCAAGGAGAGGCATAGCTGATCAGCCTGTAACCAAATCTAAAACGAAGGGTAAAAACAGAAACAGATCCAAAAATCCAAATAGTTGATAATATGATAAAATGAAGTTACATAGTAGCTGCTGTCAGATCTTTTATCTATGCAAAGCAGATAAATACTAATGCACAGATAACATTGCCTGACGGCAAGGGAAAAATAAGACAGCACCTGAAGCAGAACAACCGTTTATCTGATGAGCTGATACAGCTGGCATTTCATCAGAGGCTGAGGCGAACAACAATTTCCGGGAAAACTTTTTACTATATGAAAACATTAAAATATGCATGGCTTGGTCTTTTGATCGTAATTATTATCGTACTCTTCGGACTTAAAAAATTTCCCGGGATAATTTCATACGATTACTACTACAGATATCTGAACATTTACGTAAACATCAATACAGCCAGCATGAACGACATCAAGCAGGGCGAAAGCGTAAGCGATGCAATCATCGACATCATAAAAAAGGATATAAAGTACCCTTTGGATACAGAATTTACAAAGCAGCCGAAAAAAGTCACCGGCAAGGACGGCATTTCAGTTACGTTAAATCTTAAATTTAAAAATTTCCACGACTGCTACATGTACCTGCTGCACCACCGCAGTGAAGATACGAAGATTCTTCCTCAAACGGAAATAACAAAATCACAGTTTGTCAGAAAAACTAAACTGACATACGTAAAACAAACTGGCAAGTACGAAAACAAGGAAGAAAACCTTAGCGGCGCAGCGGAAGTAAGCGCTGTATGCAGATTTTAGCTGACGAACATCCTGCCCTGCTTAAAACTGAAGAATTCCTCCGGCTTCTAGCCAATTAATGAGAAGCTGGATCTGTCTTGTTTTGCCCGCTAATGCATTTCACTTCAAAGAGAAACGTTAACAACTGAACAGGATACATAATAAAGGTTATGACAGAGTCTTTCCGGACTCAAATATCTTTGCGATCAGCGGATAAGTTAAAGATTTTTTAACAGATATGAACAGATAGCCATATTCATAGGTGGAAGGGCATATTGAAGCCGGATGTATACGTCTACGGCATATGTTTTCATAAAAAATCATGATCAGCTGTTGTTAAAAAAATGAAGTAGAAGTTTCAGTCCTCACTCTGCTCTTTCCTGAATTGGTCATCAGTAACTGCATTTTTCCAGGATAAGAAGAATAACTTTATTGACATCCGCCGAGTGATTCCGGTATGCCAGATTATTCCAGCATTTCTGATAAAGCGACTCCCACATTCTGAAACTCATCCAAGAGCAATGAACAAAAGCACCACAGATGCAGCAATCAGTATAAACGCAACAGTTCCAAGCATGATGTAGTAGGTCGACTCGTATCTGAATATATTATCCGGAAGAGCACTGTTGTCGTACATTCCGTTGCAATCAAGCACATTTTTGGTATTCAGTCTTGGAATTCTCCGGAGCGATTTGCATCCGTCAAACATATGATCCATATTCTGAACATTGGCCGTATTGTACGCCGGTATTTTCATCAGAGATGAGCAGCCGAAAAACATTCTGTTCATATCCGTCACAGACGAAGTATTCATGTCAGGAGCGTACATCATTGACGAGCAGTTCATGAACATTCCTCCCATTTCACTAACCCTCTCCGTCTGCATCGAAGGTATTTCAGCAAGTACTGAGCAGCCAGAAAACATACCCTGCATATCTGTCACGCGATCAGTTCTGTATCTTGGTACTTTTCTCAGAGAAGAACAGCCGTTGAACATATTTGACATATATATGACCGACGAAGTATCAACAGCCGGGGCCTCCTCCAGTTCTCCGCATTCAAAAAAAGTCTCGCTCAAATCCTCAAGATGAGGTGTATTGAATTCAGGAAGAAGGGAAAGTGATGAACATCCTTTAAACATGGCGTTCATGTTCCTGACCTGAGGTAAATCACCTACAGGATAATTTTTTACTGATGTACATTTCATAAACATACCTTCAGTATTCTTCACTTCAGACATATCAAGAACAGGAACATGAACAAGAGACGTACAGCCGGAAAACATGAAACTCATGTCAGTAACATTTCTCGTTGCAAAATCAGGAACCGACGTAAGATTCCTGCATCCGCTGAACATCAGCTTCATGCAGCTGACAGAAGAAAAATTAAAATGCGGAACCGTCATCAGTGAACTGCAGTTACAGAACATCATACCGGTATCGGTGACACTTCCGGTATCAAAGGCAGGTACTTCCGCAAGAGAGGTACAGCCACGAAACATCTGGTTCATATTGGTAGCTGCGCCTGTTTTATACTTCGGCACCTTTACCAGTTTTCTGCAGTCCTTGAACATACAGAACATATCATCAACTTGTGATGTATTAAAATTCGGAGCCTTTTTTAATCTTGCACAACCGGCAAACATCCTGGCAACAGATCTGACGTGTGGAGCAAGAATGATTAAGTCGGCATCTATTTCTTCAGGTCCTTCAGGATCTTCATCACTAATAAAAAATTTCTCCGGCGGGGATATCTTAAAATAAAGAACTTTTATATGCCTGTCTTCATCATCTACAAATCTTAACAATTCAGAAAATTTTCCTATACCGGAATCAACTACCGCTATCCCGAATTTTCTCAGATGCTTTGAAGAAAATTCTCCGGATGTTACAACTGAATAATCAAGAATAAGATCCAGAACATTCGTATCCAGCAATCTGCTAAAAACATTGTCTTTACCCTTATAGATGACTGAATACTCACGGATACTGCAGAAGCATCGCAGAAGTGCAATAAGGAAATCATTATCACCTTTTTTCTTAATCGCGGAAAAATACCCGTCTACCGCCTCCGGTGATTCAAAAATATGATTATCAACCATAAAAACCGAACCGAGCAGATATGCAATATCCAGCATACACATCTTGAACGAAACATGATCTGTATTTCGTGATTTCTGATAGATTTTATCCAGCAGATTCTTCAGTTCAGGATTATTTCTGTAAAAATAATTTAGAGACCAGAGAAAATCATCATTGGCAAAGACTGTCCCTCCGTTAATCTCATCCTGAAGAATAGCTGATGCCAGATCCTTCATATCTTCGTATGCTCTATCGTTCCAGTAAAAAACACTTTTATTGTCTGACAGGCTGTTAATGAGCTTGAAGTATTCAAAATCGGATACTCCACCCTCTTCACAGTCCTTGGCATAATTCGCATATTCCTCGGCACAGTTAACTTTAAAAAAATTGAAAAGCAGACCCCGGCCTACACTAACCTTTCCGATCTTCCAGTTTGTTCCAAGTGCGTCTGCTATTTCACCGGCTGTTCTAAGATTTTTTCCCTTAATCGAGAATGTGGTGGTAAAGGAGTCAAAACCGGATCCCTCTGCTGCACCGGGAACCTGAAGTTTTTCCCCCTTCAGCCACCTGCTGACTTCATTCTCCGTCCATCTTCTGTTCGGATTACTCAAATCCTTTCTGTTCGACAGATCCTTATACGTCAGCCCCTGGATAAGAAGTTTTAGATCCTCCGGGAAATCATCATCAAACGGAATATTCTGAAGTGATGCGAAAGCTGCCATATCATCAATGCCGAGATTCACATACGGAGTGTGTCCGGTATAAAGTTCATAAAGAGTTATGCCGAAGGAGTAATAATCAGATTCGCACAAAAAAAGATTATTAAATGTCTCCGGAGCACTGTATACAGGTGACATACCTGTTCTGGTAACGAGCATGGTCTGACCTTCGTCAACAATCGAACTGATGCCGAAATCGATAATCGATATGAATTTTCCGTCATCAGACAGCATAAGATTTGAAGGTTTGATATCCTTGTGAATTATTCCGGCATCGTGAAGAACCTTAAGTCCAGAATTCACGGACGAAATAATGAAACTCCTAAGTTCATCCGCGGAGAATCTTCTGCCCTGAAGGCTGCCGTTTTTGAAATAAGTGATAATCACAAACGTGTAATCGTTAAACCTGCCGTAATCAATAAGAGATCCTATATATCTGGACTTTATTTTTCTAAGCTCAGAAAGCATATCGTCCTTTACTGCATTTTTTCTGCGATAGAGTTTAAGAATATATTCACATCCGGTTACCTGATCTGCACACAGATACAAATCAGCCTCTCCAGAAGTGATATCAAGTCTTTGCCTTACTTCATACCTGTCAAGGACAGTCACGCCTGTCATGTCAAAACCTGTTGAAGACATGGTATTTACAGCAGTTGCGATCCCGCTTTCCGCTCTTATTTTGGTTTCTTTGCTATTGTATCTGCCGGTTCCTGTTATTTCGCTCTTAGCCGCATCTGAACTGTTCTGACGATTAATAACAGTTTTGCCAGATAAAACATCGCTGTACTCATCAGATGCATTAATAACAGTAGATTTATCCATATCTGAAACACCTTCAACTTACGTCTAACCATTTAAGTGAACCATGAAGAACATTTACTCCAGGATCTATATCTGAATTTACGGATAAATGAACAATTCGCAGAAAAGGAAAATACGATCCGTATTCATCCGGCTGTTCTAATTTCTTGATTCTTTTCAAAAGCAGATTTTATCACAATGCCACTTTCTTCCGTCTTTGATGTACCGAAAATTGTGAACCTGCCGGATCATGACAGGTTTATGAAAAAAAACTTACTGTAAACTCAGCTCCGGAGTCCAAATATCCTATGTTTTTATTAATTGAAGCATCAGCTTAAGAGATATGAGAATGCAAAGGTAAGACTATTTTAAGCTCCGACTGGATTCTCTGCCTGTAAACTACAGATGACATCAAAACTTCAAAGTCATCCGATATCAAGAACAGCATCTGTGGTTGTATAATGGAGGTAAATTATTCATAACGCTGAAAACAATTATCATAAGTTTGAATTAAACCATTGCAACATCTTGAGAAATCCAATTATCTCAAGAAAAAAAATCACAGGAAGTAAAAAATGAGTGAATTGACTGTTATAACTCTTAACAGCAAGGAGGATTTCACCACCGAGGTTAAAGAACAGATATGCAGACAGGCTGCTGATGTATTAATACTCAATTATCCTTTAACAACTGACGGTGACATGATAACAAACTCACCCTTTGCATTTCTGAACAATATAAAAGAGTTCAAATTCAAAATTATTCTGGGAGAGAACTGCACGTCAACAGATAAAATGTTTTTCGGCTGCACAGATCTGGAAAAGGCACCGGATTTGAATTTAGAAAATGTAGAAAGTCTTGACTGGATGTTCGAAGACTGCATATCTCTAACTGAAGTACCGAACTATGTTGCGCTCAAGGCAAAAAGTGCCAGAGGAATGTTCCGTCACTGCAAATCCCTTACAGAATTTCCTAAAATGAAAATGCCTCATGATATTCCAATGGATTGTATCACTCAAGGGTGCTCCGGTCTCATTTCGATACCCGAATTTAAAAGTCCGAAGATCATACTTGAATGCGGTGAGGATGTTACAGATCTTGTGCGACTGAGAACAGCCGCATCAGATCTTGAGGAGATTGTCATAAATTTCAATGTAGAAAGAAAGCTGCTCTTCGGACAGTTCACAGAATCAAATTCTCCTTTCAGCGGTCTTCCTACATTAAGCGAAATCAAGTTCAAAATTACATTAGGTCCTGAATGCAAAAGTCTCGAAGGTCTGTTCTTCGGATGTTCAAATCTCAAAAAAGCACCTGAAATGGACACATCAAAAGTACGAAATATGAACTGCATATTCCAGGACTGCACATCTCTGACCCAGGTTCCGCTTTATGAAACATCCAGCTGTACATCAATGAAAAATATGTTTCACGGCTGCAGGAGTCTTGAAACAATCCCCTGCTATGACACAAGAAATGTGGAAACAATGTTCGGGATGATGGAAGGATGTGCAAATCTTTCCCGAATCCCTAAATTTAATACGGTAAAAGTGAAAAATTTCAGCTGGTTTCTCTGCGGATGCTCAAAACTGACATCAATACCCAAATTTGATACAAGAGCGGCTGAAAGCATGTGCAGCATGTTCAATCACTGCTCATCACTGACAGACATTCCGAAATTATCAGTAAGGCATCTGACTGACGCAGAAAAACTTTTCAGCGGTTATTCCAACGAATCGGTTATTGCCAAATTCTGGGGCATATTCAAATGGAGAAAAATCATCAACAGGCTGCGAACCCGTAAAGGGAAGGTGAATCCGCCTGTTCAGTAACGGTAAAAACAGGGGAAATTTTTTAGATTCTTCACTCTATGAGGCTAAAAGGGCAAGGTTTAGATCAGACATGCTTAACGTAAATTTCTGAACCTCGCACAGAGTCAAGAATGATCTGTGAAAGCCGGCAGAATCATGAACACGGAACCGAAACATTCACAGCACCACTAGATTCTCACTGTCACCCCATATCCCCCGTAACTAAGACGGGGGACTTTTCGGTGACATCACCAATCAGAAAATGATTACAGTCTTTATCTGTAGTTTGCAAAATCCGGATTTTTTACGCTAACTGCTTGATTTCTTGCCGCTGCGCGTAAAATCAAATGAGGAAGGAGGGGCAAAACGTATTACCTTTTTCGCCTCTGACACAGCCTCGTTGATAATCGCCTTACTGTTACCAATCAGTTTTTCCAGTGTGCTTGATCTGTTAACCTTTGGTTCAGTAACCTTCGACTCTTCAAATCCTTCAGGGCTTGGCATTGCAACAGAAATTCTCGTATTTGCGGATGTCAATTTTCTCGCCGCATAATGATTCTCAGTAGATGCAGTCGATTGGACCGACGAATCAATCTGAGAAACCTCCTGCTGAGAACCTCTGGTATCAGGCTGAGCAATCATGGAGTCAAACATGAGAGGATCAACCGCAGCATCTTGAGGAGTAGACACTTCTGCAGACATAGGATTAACAAGAGCACGGCTTGCAGCCTTTACAAGCTCTGCCAAACGACTCTGACGTGCAACAAAATCAAACGGAGGCGCCGAGGTAAGAGAAACAGACTTAGGCTGTCTTGGAGCAGCTTCCTCCACCTGAACTTCAGGTGCCGGCTTAGCCCTGTGTTTTATCGTAAACATAGCCGGAGTTGCGGTTGATAAGGAAACTACCGCAGGCTGGTGAGGAGTATTTGCCTTCTCCCGCTCTGCTGCTTCCGCGGCTGCTTTTTCCGCTGCTAGTCTCTTCTTTTCCTCTTCTTTGCGTTTTTTCTCTTCTGCCTTTCTTATGTTCTCAGGTGACTTTATCAGAGTGAACATGCTAGGTTCGTCATTTTTATATACCGCACTGTCGTCTTTCTTGGTCTGCTTTCTTGGACGCCTTGACGATGTCTTTGAAGTCTTGGATTCAGCATCCTGATTTTTAGCACCTGCAACAGTTTCGTCATTCACAAACTGAACTGTATTCTGCCCGTTACAGACTTCTTTCTGCTCTTGAATCGCCACCGGTGATTTTTCCGCTGAACTCTGCAGTGATCTCTGTTCAGTCTGTTTTACCGAAGCTGGCTGCGACTGTACTTCTGCAGTATCTATAGCAGAAACAGCATTACTGCCGGAATCTCCTGCTGTTCCGAAAAACTTACTTCCATCCTGCTCTGCTGCAACAGTTTCTGAATACTGCTGCATACTGACACTCTGTGGCTGAGCCTGATTTACATCTGAAGCGGCAGGCTTAGGTGTATCTGTACTGTAAAGTGCCGACAGATCAAGAGTCTGCAGCTTCTTGGTGGACATCTGAGAATTTGGTCTTCTGCCGCCACCGGACTGAACCGGAGAAGCTATCTGCTCCTGCGTCTTAACAGAGAGCTCGCCGGTCCGATTAAACGGATCTGCAACAGTTTCCTGAATTTGACTGTTCTGGGAATTTTGCGGATAAATACCGGACGGCTGAACAGCACTTACCGACTGCTGAACCGCGGCACTGCTCTGAATGCTCTGACCTGCTGCTGATTCGGAATGCTGCGGGAACTGCACCGCATTGGCCTGGAGCGTCTGCTCAGCCGGCTGGGAATAAACATTTGCACTGCTCATATCCTGATTCACAAAACCGGTATTGCTGACTGCCTGAGCAGTACTCGCTGACTGCAGAGCAGCCGGAATCTGCTGACCGGCAGCCGGTGCGGAAACACTGCCGGCACCGGAAGACGAGTTTGCCATTACAAATTCATCATGAAGCGGATCAACGGCAACTTCATTTGTAGCTTCAAACTCACGGGGAAGATTAAGTTTATCATTACGCTGTGCTGTTTTTGATTCCTGTGCACTGACAACCTGTTCCGGTTCTTCAAAGATAGATGCTATGGACGATATCTTTATCATCTGATTTCTTTCACGAAGAAAAAGAAAATTTGGATTCTCCGAGGATATATGTCCTATAACCTCTTCCTTGTTATCGCCAACAAAGTACTGAATCCGTACACAATTATTATGATACTTTTCTAGAAACATCTTAAAAAACCCAAATCAACAGTCCAAAGCAGTCGTAACGGACGACTTAAAAAGAAGTCTTCGTTACTCAGAAAGAGAGCAATCAAACTGGCAGATGACAGCTCCGTCGTGACCTCAACCGTCAGCAGATTGATTTCCGAAACAAAATGACTCTATTTTAAACATTAAAAGAAAAGAAACAACGACAATGATCAATTTTCCAGCAACAGATTAAAAACAGCACAGGGCCTACGCATGACCATCAGATTTATCTCTCAACTCTTCTGCTGCTTTTTTGAAAAATTTTGATTTTCATGTCGTAATCTCCGCTTTTGGAATCGTCGTCAATCATCTTGTTTCTTCTGCCAACCAATCGAACCTTTTGATTTCATTTGCACTCTGTCAGATTTAGATCTTGCCTTCTACAAATAGATTGGCAACCGTCATTATGTTCTCGTCAAGTGTCCAATCTAAACAATGCTTCACGTTTGACAACGAAACAGATTCATTT
>JAEEGK010004460.1_pt1 | contig 34285 bp, 18 predicted proteins | sample 8958771 | NCBI WGS metagenome assembly JAEEGK01 (sample SAMN16246547, study PRJNA631951) | gut metagenome | biome: gut microbiome; feature: rumen; material: SC-attached | host: Bos | place: Iran: Karaj | collected 2018-10 | reverse complement strand
AGAAACCTATGGTGAACAGGAAGCCCACAAGGTAATTCCAGACCTCTATAGTGCCAACCTTATTCATCATATTAAGTCCAAAATAATAGTCTTCTGTCAAGTTAGAAGGGTCCAAAACACCTGAAGCATCGTCAAGTTGTTTAAAGAAATCCGACATTGTGTTCATCATGCCAAAGCTTTTGATATACCTGTCAAAGCCTCCTACAGGAAGCAAAGTCAGCAGTGAGTCGATGCCATACGACACTAGAATCACCACAATAGGGGTCATGATGCAATAGAGCACATAACTCAGGTATTTCTCCCAATTGGAGACAGGCAACATGGCGTAACGCACGCCTTCACGCGGCAGGTTGATATCACCAAAGGCCTTGGCCGGCACGAGGATGCACGACAAGAAAACAGCCACATAGATGACCATCCAGCGGACAAACGTCGGCATGGCGAAGCCAAACACAGCCGTCAACAGCCAAGTGGCTACATTGAGGCTGCACAAGATGGCCAAGGTGATGCCGAAATTGTGGAGATACTTCTTGCCGTCCATGGCAAGGAGTTTCCCAAACCGATTGAAATTGAAGGTATTATTCATGGTTAGTATTTTTGCGTTTTGATTTTACGATACGTACCGAAATAGAAGCCACAGGCGATGACCAGCATGATGGCGATGTAGATCCACAGATTGACAAGGCTGTCACTGGTGAAGAGGTATTCGAACAGACGCCAGCCATTGGTCAGCTGGAACAGCATGACAAGGGCAAAAGAGATCAGCAAGATCCAACCGAAGGTCTTGCCCGACTTGCGGCGCTTGAAGACCATATTGCCGAACATGAAGACTGAAGACTCGGCCCATGTCGTGACAATCAATGCAATAACGACAACGATAAACTCACCGAAAGAGTCGGTAGGAATCTGAAGTGGGATATAGTCAACAAAGCCGCCGAAAGGCAACGTCGTCATAAGACAGTCGACAAGCCAACTACCCACCAAAGTGACAGTAGGCGTAAGCAAAGAGCAGTAGATGAACATGCTCAGGAATTGTTCCAAGCCTGAAGCAGGGAGCATGGCGAAGTCCACACCCTCGCGTGGCAGGTTGACCTTGCCATAGATGCGCGAAGGGGCCGACATGACCGTGATGGCGATGAGGCCGAAGATGACAAATATCCGCACGAAAGACCCTATTTCAAAGTCAAAGACCAGGCTTGTCACCCAAAACATGATGGGTATGCTAATCCACACCAGCAGCGTGATGCCGAAGTTGCGGATAAAACGCTGCCAGTCGTAGGCCAGCACCTTATTGAAACGGTTGAAATTGAATGTGTTATTCATAAGGCAAGCCCTTTCTTATCCGAAGATTTGCTTGATGGTTTCCTTGTTCTTCATCACTGTGTTGAACAGCACCTCAATACTGATTTTGCTATCGTAATGGTTAGGATTGCGCGTCACGCTGACATAGCCACCAGGAATCATCTCGCTGTAGAGTGCCTCGGGAGCCTCATCCATGCCATAGTCGAAATAGAGCTTGTCTGTAATCTCGCGGAACGAGGCCTTGAGCAGCACCTCGTCATGGTCAAGAATGATGATGGGGTCGATGAGGTTTTCCACATCCTTCACCTGGTGGGTGGAGATGATGATGGTTCGGTTTTCGGTGGCGTGCTTGGTGATGACCTGACGGAAGAGGGTCTTCGAAGGGATGTCAAGGCCGTTGGTAGGCTCATCGAGGAGCAGATAGTCCGTATTGAGCGCCAAAGCCGTGGCAATCAAGCATTTCTTCTGTTGGCCGAAGGAAAGTTCGCCGTACTTGCGTTTGGGATCCACCTCAAGTTCCTCGCAGAGTTCAAGGAAAAGCTTTTCGTCGTAATTGGGATAGAACACGCCCAACTCGCGCACATTATTAATAGGTGTGTTGTCCGGGATGGCGAAATCCTCCGAGATGAAGAAAATCTTCTGGAGGGTTTCAGGGTAGCGGTTGAAGGGGGCGATACCGTCCACTTCGCAGGTACCTGCTGCAGGCTTCTGCAGACCGCTGATGAGTTTCAGCAGGGAGGTCTTCCCCACTCCGTTTTCGCCCAGAAGGCCGTAGATGTTACCTTTCTCAAAGCAAAGGCTGATGTTTTTGAAGACTGGCTGACTCTTGTAGCCGAAGTCCAAGTTCTTGATTTCAATCATGTTGTATTATTTTGTGTTAGTGTATTAGTCAAATAGAACACTGCAAAAGTACAACAATTTTCATTACTGTCAAGAAAAAAGTGGATTTTTTTGAAAAAATTTCAAAAAAATCCACTTTTGTACTCCTTATCTCTAAACTCTCAACGCTAAACTCTCAACTTATTATAATGGCAAACCATCATCTCCCCCTTGTCCTTCGCATGGAGATGCATGGCGCCGCCAAGGCAGTTCTTATACACCTTGCAATCGGCGCAAGGGCCTTGTTTCATCCATTCACGGTCGCGGAAAGGCTGGAAACGGTTTTCCCAGACATCGAGGAAATCATCTTTATAAATATTGCCCTGCACATAGCTGCGATCGATGTTGGGGCAAGCGGAGATGGAGCCGTCAATTAGGACAGAACCGATGGTGATCCCTGCGCGGCAGAAATAATACCAATCGCGAACTTTGCGTTCGTATGGGCCGACGTATGCCTCACAACTGAACATGCAGTCGATTTTTCCCTCTTTTCGGGTGGCGACGATGAAATCCATCATCTGGCGGAACTGCTCGTTGCTGAGTTGCAGGCCGTCGTCGGCAGCGGCACGACCAATCGGGGCGATGGTGAACAGACGCCAAGCCTTCACCTTATGCTCAATCAGCAGCTGCTTGATGGCCTCCAGTTCACCAAAATTCATTGGGCTGACGCAGGTCACTATGTCATACGTCGGAAGACGTTTCTCGTTGGCAAGCAAATCAATGGCACGGAGAGCGTGGTCGAAGCTGCCTTGACGCTTACGGAAGGCATCGTGTGTGTCGCGCAAGCCATCGAGGCTAATGGTGATGCTGCACATCCCCGCGTCCATCAGTTTCTTGTGCATGGCCTCGTCGTAGGCATAGCCGTTGCTGACGATACCCCAGGGGAAACCGTGCTGCCGCAGTTGTCGGCCGCAGTCAGCCAAATCGGGACGCACCAAAGGCTCGCCGCCCGTGATGACCACCAGCACCGAATTGCGCTTGTATTTGGTTTCCAAAGGTTTGATGGCGTTCAGGAAGTCCTCAAAAGGCATGTCCTTGTAGCGCGATGAAGCCAAACAATCTGAGCCGCAGTGCTGGCAATTGAGGTTGCAACGTTGCGTGCATTCCCAAAAGAGGTAGTTCAACTCATGGAGTTGGGTCTCTTTCTTACGAAAATAGTTATGGAAGGCTTGAAGCATTATCGGCCAAACACTTTACTGTTTGCTTTCTAGTTTGATGTCCAAAGCGCTGAGATCGGAATCAGAAAACACTGTCGTGTCCAAAGGCATGAAATTTCCATCAGCATCATTGACCTTGAGGATAAAGCTTGCCCCATAACGGCAGTTACCCCACTGAAGTATCTCAAAATACCCATTGCTATCCGTCTCAGCAGTGATATAATCATAGGTTGCGCCAAGATTTCGAGAACTCAACATAATTCCTTCAAGCGGTTGTCCTGTCACCTTGTCGGTCACATACCCGCTCATAACGACTTCACATTGATCTGTACTAGGCACGCCATAGCAGGCCTGCATGATGAACATCACCGTAGTGAGTGCCGAGGCTTTCATCAGCCCCCTTAACCATTTGTAAGTTTTCATAGCGTCAAAAGTTTTGTTGCCACAAAAGTAGAAAGAAATGCAACAAAAACAACACGTTTATGCTGCATTACAAACTATTTCAGAAAATTACCACTGATTATCAGAAGTTTAAATAATCTGATTACAAACTATTTCTGGACCGACGAGGGTCCCTCTAGGAAATATTTACATCTCTGCCTGAACCAAAGTATCAGCCACTGGCGTCTCAACTGGAGTCTCAGGTGCTGTCGCCTCATCGCTCATTTCCATAGGATCGGGCATGTCCTGATCACGATAGGGAGCGCCATAGCAGGCTTGCATGACGAACATCACAGTCGTCAAGGCGGAAGCTCTCAAAAGCCACCTGAACCATTTGTAGGATTTCATAACGCGCGTTTTTATGGATTATGTTGCAAATTTATACAAAATACTTGAAATGCAAACAATTATCAAAAAAACTTTTCAATATTTCACAAACCGATGCACATGCGGGCCAATCTTGACGACATACACACCAGACCGCAATTCAGAGCCCAACACAATTTCCTGGCAAGCAGACAAATAGCTCTTTCCACCCAAAATCACACGTCCCATGACATCGCAAAGCACGAATTCCGTCTCACGCGAGCGCCCATCCAACATTTTGATGTGCACGACATCTTCCGTCGGATTGGGATAGATGACAAAGTCATCCGTATTCGACTGGTAATCGTGAATTTTGCATGGCTCGTAAGCCTCGTACACGTTAAGATAGTCCTCTACCCTGTCTTGAAGGAAATCTCTGACGAGTGAAACGCCCCAATTCCAATAGTCGTATGTCAATGGATTACCAAAACGATGCACCTGATTGGGTATCTCAGGTTCCAAAGTAGATACAATGTTTTCGAGATAAGGCGAGACGGTTTCAAACAGCAAATTGCTGGCGCACAAATCATAAACGCGTTCACGGAACTTTAGTTTGAAATCATTGTTCTCCAATAGACGCCTGAAAAGCAGCGTTGACTTGCCGCCCGTATGCCATCTGTCGTTCGGAACATAACAAGCATTGCCAAAAACATCGTAGTCCTCTTTCAACAAAGCATCATCGCCATCGAAAAAAATGAAGTGCCACTTGTTGTCGCCTGCTTGCCAACATCGCATATTGTTCGCCGGCCAGTCGGCATTGGCGATAAAGGTCTCAAGGATTTGATAGTCGATGTAGTTGTCGATGTCAATAATGGAACAGACATGGGCATAGTTGAGGCTGTCGGAAAGGTCGGCATCCTCAAGCCAATCTAGCAACTGCAAAAACTGTGAGCAGTCGCCCGACTCCTCTTCAAGGACCCATTTTTGGCCTTCAAAGCCGTTGCCACAAAGGATATTGCACTTCTCAGGCTCGATGGCGAAATGATCCTCGAGATAGTGGTCGTCGAGCTTCTCTTGAAGGAAATAAATTCCCCAGTATTCACCATTGAGATATACCACCACCGGCCTTGAGTTGGCCGCCTCCAATCCCAATTCCAGCGCCATACGGTTGGCAACATAATCCTGCACCCCAGTACCAGGCCAAAGGGTTGAGAAAGGTTTGAGTACCAAGTGTTTGAAACTCTTGATTTGGGTAGTCTCAAAGAAGGGTCCTTTAAAACGTTTCTTGCCGTATTCCTCGCGGGCATAGAGCTTCATTCCTTTGGCGTAGGCCTTCCTCGCACGGTTGCCGTGTGTCCGCAGGCCACATTGCTGGTTGACGCTCTCCCCATGGGGCAGATAAAACTCCACGTTGGCCAAACGTTCCCATTCGATGCCATGTTCGTAATAGTTACCCGTCCAGTCAGGATAGTCAGGGTCGAATAATGCCCCAGGCATGAAAATACCCGTGTCATAGTCGAATAAAGAGAGTGAATCGCAGCAAACTGACACCACCGCCAAACCGTGATGATCACAGCCTAAACTATGAATGAAATAGGTATGGGTCACCACATCGGTAATGCGCTGACCTTCATCGTCGAACGCTGCCGCGCGGATAACGATGGCATGCCGAACGGAATCCGGCTCGTAGGGCTCGAAAACCGGCGCTATAGGAAGCGTATAAATGTCGGAAGTGGAATAAAGATGCTCGTCGAGGAACAAGGGTGCTTCGTAGAGGTTGGAATTCGCAGTGGGCGTATCGCCATTGGTAGTATAGCGAATTTGACGTTCCCAATCGTTGCAGCTCAAAAAGAGCGCAAACGACTCATTGTAGAATCCACCTGGCTGCGAGAAGAAGACCTCGGTCTGGGCAAAAAGCTCAACACGAAGAGCCGATAGCACGAACAGAAGCCATATCCCTCTCTTCCACGACATCTCCCCTACTTTTTAATGCTCAGAATCACGCCCAAAGCCACACCCAGCAAGGCTGCAAACAGCACCTGAAGCGTAGGCGGCAACAGGAAGGTGATGGTATGGGCCGGATACCAGAACAACGGGATGGTCTTGGCAAAGACAAAACCATATTGGATGTCCCAGTTGATTTTCTTTGAAAGCGTCTCTCTGATTTTCAACTTGTTACCAAAGAAACCACCCAACGAGCCACCCGTCTCAGCAATATGGATATCTGTAATCTTGTGGAAGGTCATAAAGACCGGGGCAAACAGGGTGTTCATCAGTACGCTGACGCACAAAGCCACAAAAGCCTTACCCCAGCTGAGGTCGCCTGCAAACCATTCTGCTGCTTTTCCGTTGAGATGGAAGCCACCATCAAGCAAAGCCACTGTACCCGTCTTGAAGATGGTCATGGCCGAGGCAATGACCACACCCAACACACCCCAAACCAGCATCTTGGGCAAGAGGCCGAAGCCTTTTTTCATGTACATGCCTTCGCGGATACGCAAGGCCAGCATCTCACCAAAGGTGCCAAGGATGGCAAACTTGAAGAAACTCATCAACAAGCCATGGTTTTTGGTGGTCGTGTTGAACCATTCCCATGCTCCCGGGATGAAGGCGAAGCCGCACACCACAGCGGCAACGATAATCAATGTAATGACATCCGCTTTTTTCATGACCTCTTGTCTCTTTTGTCGGCCTCTTTGTTCTGCCAAAAACGGCCCAACAGGCACAGCAAGCACACACCGCAAAGGATGCCGCCCAGCACGAAGCCCGTCTGGTCCTCGCCCTTGACCTTATACAGCCAAATGCCAAAGCCGAACATGGCCAAATCGACGATGATGCTTAGGACATAGCCTATGGTGCGGCTGGTCTTGTCGGTCTTCTTCAACAGCATCATGTCGATTACGAAGGTGATGACGATCAAGACGGCATAGACCAGATAATAGATGGCTTTCTCGGTAATCATGATTCATATGGTTTGGTTGGTAGAGACGCGATTAATCGCGTCTCTACAAGCCAATCAATTATTTCTCAATTCTAATACGTGCATCCACCGCGACAACATTCTTCGGGTTGCCCAACAGCGGGTTAAGGTCCATCTCGGCAATCTCAGGAGCAGCCATCACCAAAGCGGCCACCCTTGCAATCTGCTCGGCATAGACATCCACATTGACAGGCTGTTGGCCACGCACACCTTGCAGGATCTTATATCCACGGAGTTTGGTGAGTGCTTCCTTCGCTTCGGCGGCGCTGATCGGCACGAGCGAGCTCTGCACGTCTTTCAGCACCTCAATGAAGATACCACCCAGACCGAAGAACACCTGATGACCGAACTTGGCGTCGCGGATGGCACCGATATAGACCTCAGTACCGTCAAGCATCGGGTACATTTCCACTGCGTAGGTGTCCTTGATCGCCATCAAGCGGTCGAACTCCTTGTCGACAGTCTCAATGTTGCGCACGTTCAAGGTCACGCCACCGACATCGCTCTTATGCACAGGACCAACCACCTTCATCACGAGCGGATAGCCCACCTCGTTGGCGAAGTCCAAGGCCTGCTGCTTCTTGTCAACGACGCGAATCTGCTTCTGGGCGATGCCAGCAGCGTCGAGCAGTTCGTAAATCTTATCCGGACCGATGTAGCCGTTCTCGCAGCTGTCAACGCACTTGCGGATGCGAGCAGTGTCGATCTTCGGCATCTCCACGTTCTCGGGCTGTGGTTTCGGGGTGTTATAGACCTTGCAGATGGCATTACCGAGCACACACTCTTCCGGGAAGTTGATGCGGCCCTTGGCGATGAAGTCCTCGATCTCGTCCTTCACGTTGATGATGGAAGGCAGCACAGGGAAGATAGGCTTCTTGCAGGTCTTCATCTTCTGGTCGAGCAGGTCATAGACCTCTTTGTTGCTGAACAAGCCAGGCGAGCCGAAGATGACCACCGAGAAGTCGATATCAGTGTATTCATTCTCAACGGTGTCGATGATATAACCAAGCTGTTCAGCTGTTCCAGTGGCCAAGAAATCGATGGGGTTGCCCACGCTCGAGCCAGCGAAGAGCTTCTCCAACAAGGCAGGGCTGGCCGGATGTTCCTTGAGCGATGGTACTTCCATGCCGCCGTTTGAGAGCACGTCGGTGAGCATCACAGCAGGACCTCCTGCATGGGTGATGACAGCGCAGCGTTTGCCTTTGATTTCGGGGTGCATAAACACACCGCACACGGTGGTCAGCTCCTGACGATTCTGGCAGCGCACGATGCCTGCCTTACGGAACAAGGCGTCGACCACGGCGTCGTTGGTGGCTAAAGCGCCCGTATGTGACGAGGCAGCACGGCTACCAGCAGCCGAGCCACCCGACTTGATGGCTGCAATATGACATCCTTTGTTGATAAGGCTGCGTGAATGTTTCAGCAGTCTTTGCGGGTCGCCAATCTTTTCCATATAAAGCATGATGACGCGGCTGCTCTTCTCGGGGTCAAAGGTCTCATCCAAGTGTTCGAGCACATCCTCGATGCCGAGCTGGGCACTATTGCCTACAGCCCACACGCTATTGAACTTCAAGCCATTGCTCATGCCATATTCCTTGATGAACACGGCAGTTGCACCTGAACCGGTGATGAAATCAACGCCTTTCGGGTCGAGCGTCGGGATAGGTGTGTCGAAGCATCCGGCATAGTTCACATTAAGGAAACCAGTGCAGTTGGGGCCAATCAAGCTGCCGCCAACGCTGTTGATAGTGTCGACGATATGCTTCTCGATGGCAGCGCCTTCGGCATTCTCCTCCGAGAATCCAGCACTGATGATGATGAAGCCTTTGCAGCCTTTTTCTTTGGCCAACACATCGACGGTCTGTGCGCAGAACTTGGCGGCAATGCAGATGATGGCGCAATCTACTTGCGGCAGGTCATCGACCTTGGCAAAGCATTTCACGCCTTGCACCTCGGTCTCTTTCGGGTTCACAGCATAAACCGGACCACTGAAGGGACTCTCCAAAAGGTTTTTCAAAGCTTTTCCACCAGGTTTGTGAATGTCTGACGAGGCACCGCATACAACGATGCTTTTCGGGTTTAAAAGTTCTTTTGCTATCATAATAATAAGGTATAAATTGCTAACTAAATATTGGGCGCAAATATAGCCAATTTTGGCAAACGAATAAAAATCAGTGCCTATTTTGCAACCTTTCTTCGCAATCAAGAAGCAATTGATAGTGTTTCAGGTTGAAAAGCCCCATCTTGCACAACAACTCGATATCATCGTGACTCATCCACGACACCGAATCCACTTCCTCTTTTTGCAGGCGCAACATCTCAGCAGGCACATTGCTTTTCAGCATGTAAAGCAAAGTAAACTTATAGTCATAACGCCTGATTTTTACCAACTTCAACTCACTCTTGGTGGTAGAAAGGCCGATCTCCTCCCTCAACTCACGCAACATCGACAAAGCGAAATCCTTTTCACCACTCTGCACGTGACCCGCCGTTGTGGCATAATAGTTACCCTTCGACGGCGCCACTTTTTGGATCAGGTATTGCCCCTTGTCGTTGTAGACATACACCGCCACAATAGGAATCATCAGTCCAGGAGGCACCCGCTGCCCTCGCTCGATGGTAAGTCCTGTTGGCTTCAAGTCTTTATCGTACAAATCCAAAAGCTCCATAACGGAAGACATGTTTTATGCTGCAAATATACGGAAAACAAATATAAATACATAAAAAAAACCGCAGCATCAAATGAAGCTGCGGCAGAAAAAGATTTATTAACCAAATCAAATATGCATTTACGATTCTTCAAAGCAGTCTTTCAAGAAATTATGGCTGAGCACTTCCGAGATCTTCATCAGCTGGGCCATGTCGATGCTCTTTCTTTTGAACATCTTATAAACATTCGACTTTTCGCAATAAATACCCTTAGCAAACCAATTGACCGTACGGCCCTGTCGTGTCAATTCCTCTTGGATCAGGTTGCCGATGTGCACATCTTTCATTTTAAATTCCATAATTCTACTGCTTTTGAAATAAACTGTGCAAATGTAAAATGATGGAAAAAAAAGCTAGAAAACGGCAAAAATAAAGTTAATCAAAATTTATCAAAATACTATTATATAAACTAATGGTTATCAGTATTTTAAATAATCAATCTATAATAATCAAATTCCAAAGAGGAATTTTGATTAAAGCACTTTATCTGATATTATTCCTTTGATTGCCAGTCTTTTAAGAAGCCATGAAGAACCAGCTGCAAACTCGACTTGTTTTCGAAGATTTCGTGCAGTTTTAGCGACCTCGTCCATACGGCTTGGTAGGTCTTGCCCGTCAATGCAGCGGCTTGCACCTCGGTGATGCCCAAAATGTAGAGGCAACAATAGACCACATCGGAACGCTTCAGACGCGGAAACATCTCGATGATGTCGACAGAGAACTTCGGAAACACAGCATCGACGGCATTGACCAACATGGTCTTATGGTTTTCCGACAACACCAATTCAGGATAGGACGAAAAAGCCTTCACATTGGCATCCCTAACCTTGAAAACTCTTTGGCAGATGGGGGTCTCATACAAGGCTTCCAACTTCTTGTCGAATGGCAATTTATAGAAATCGGGGGCCGATATCACCTTGTCGAGTTTCGACTGCAGTTCCTTAATAGTCTCCTCCTTCTGCTCCGAGGCACTCTTCACGGTTGCGATCTCATCCTCAAGTGTTGCCTGTATCCGCTCGCGGGCTGCAATTTCCTCCTGGTGTCGACGCTTACGTCGCACAAAAACAAAACTAACACCAAATAGAAGGGCGACCCAAAACAAAATGGTGATGAGAATAAAAAGAAACGTATCCTTAATTTTTGAGTTAGCACAATCTTCCTTATAATTCTGATACAGAGCGCCCATCTTCGCCCTATCGCTGCTCCGTGCAAACTGTTTCAGATAGGCGTCAGCGAGTAGTTCACCATAATATCCTGCCTTTATTGTATCACCCAAAGCATTAGACAACTGCACGATACGACTATACGACTTCAGCGTTTGACGCGGCAGCAAAGGATAACTCCGCTCATAATTGTATAAAGCTGAATCGTATTTCTGTTCTTCAAAATAACAATAACCTAACGAAAACCTCACTTGCTTCTGTAACCATGGGTTCTCCGATTCCTCCAAGGCATGATGCAACAAAGCCAAACATGCTGCTTTCTCGTTGGCATTGTACAAGTCCAAGGCACGATGAATGACGCTACTATAGTTTTGATAGATATTCTTCGTCTTCAGACCTCCATATATGCTGTCCGCTTTCTTGTAATACTCAAATGAATTCACCTTATCACCTTGTGCCAACATCACATCGCCCATCAACTCAATATTGGCGGCAACGCCCTTGACATTATCTTCCACCTTGAAACACTCGCTCGATTTTTCCAAACACTCCAAAGACATTTGCCAAGCATCATGGGTGTAAAGGAACCATGCCAAACGGCCATATAGCAATGCCGTAAAATGCTCATATTCGTTATTATTATCGGAAAAAGCAAACACAGACCTCTCCCCCATCAAACCTTCCACGATCCATAATGCGTTAAGATAATCGGAAAAAGCCTGCAAATACTGGTTGGTCTCAAACTCTTCTACAGTTGCCTTGAAGTAATAGGCACGAGCCTTTTGAAAACTCAAATACTTTTCACGGCGAGAATACTCGCGTCCCGGCAGCAGTGAATCATAGTAACGGAATGCTTCCATTACCAAGGCACTATCAGGTTGGTTTTCAAGTTCGGCATAAACGTCATCAAACTCAGGCCAGCGAGTCGAAAACGCATCGGTGTCCACTGTTTTCTTGCAACCCATAGCTAACAACGAGAGTAAAAAAAAGAGGAGTATCTTGTTTTTCATCGCATAATATCAGTTTGTTAACGGCAAAATTAGAAAAAGAAGGAATTATTTGACATAAAGCGAAAAAATAACGCGAGATAGTGGATTAATATTCCACTACCTCGCGGTTCATAAAATTACTAATACTATACTTATTTCGCTAATAATTCCTTAATTCCGCCAAGCGACCCCAGCAGATTGGAGGCTTCGTATGGCAAATAGACCGTCTTGTTCTCTTGGCCACCAGCCACTTCCTTCAACGTTTCGATGTATTTCACGGCTAGGAGGTAGTTGACAGGATCGGCACCACGGTCGGCAACGGCTTCGGCAACATTGCGGATAGCCGTGGCTTCAGCCTCGGCTTGCAGCACCTTGGCACGAGCTTCACCTTCAGCCTTGAGGATATTGGCCTGTTTGTCGGCTTCGGCCGCGTTGATCTCAGCTTGTTTCTCACCCTCTGAGTTCAAGATTTGGGCCTGCTTCTCACCTTCTGCCTTCAAAATCTCGGCACGACGATTACGTTCAGCCTGCATCTGAAGCTCCATGGTACGACGGATACTCTCAGGAGGCGTAATATCCTGTAATTCAACACGATTCACCTTCACTCCCCACTTGTTAGTGGCATCATCAAGCACGTTGCGCAGTTTTGAGTTGATGGTGTCGCGCGAGGTGAGCGTTTCATCGAGTTCCATCTCACCCACCACGTTACGGAGCGTGGTTTGAGTGAGCTTCTCGATGGCAACAGGCAGGTTCTGGATCTCGTAAGTGGATTTCATCGGATCCACAATTTGGAAATAAAGCAAGGCATTGATTTCGGTCATTACGTTATCCTTGGTGATAACGCTCTGCTTGTCGAAGTCATACACCTGCTCACGCATGTCGATGCGGTTGGCGCGATAGAGCCGACCATTCTGTTGGCGAACAATGACTTCCTTGGCCTGCTCGATGATGGGCAGCACGATGTTGATGCCCGCATTCAAAGTGCGGTTGTACTTTCCGAGACGTTCCACAATCATGGTTTCCGATTGCGAAACAATCTTGATGCCTCGAAGGATGTAGATCACAACGAGGACTGCCAAGACGATAAGAACGATTTGAAGAGGTGTTGGCATAGCAATTATTGTTTTACTGTTAATATTATACTGTCAAGTTTAAGAATTTCGACCTCGGTACCTTTCTCGATGACCGAACCGTCGTCGGAAACGGCCTTCCAGTCATCGCCATCGATGGCGACACGGCCTGTATGCTGCGTCGCGTCAATCCGTTCCGATACGATGCCTTTGCGGCCAATCAAGGCCTCGGCATTCGTCTTGACGTTCTTAGATTTCTTGTCCAAGAATTTCACCACCACTGGGCGCAAGAATATGAAAGTCAACAACGAAACCACGACAAAGGCAACGATTTGCCATACAATGCCGCCTCCCAATCCAGAGGCTAAAGCTGCGAAGGCAGCGCCGATGGCAAAACAGAGGGCACCAAAACCTGCGGTGCAGACCTCGATAATCACCAACACGATTGCGGCAATAAGCCAATAGTAATAATCCATAGCGAAGTGTATTTGATTCTGCAAACATACAAAAAAGGAAGGCAACCCGCAAGGGCTGCCTTCTTTTTTTTACCGGTATTGTAGAGACGGTGTGAACACCGTCTCTACATCAACCGATTGTCATTTATTGCATGACAGTGACGCGCTTGATGGCCACACCATTCTCGGTGTAGACACGCACCATGTACATACCAGCGTTGAACTGGCTCATGTTCAAGGTGTAAGTGTTGGCATCGAGTTCGGTGTCGAAGACCACCTGGCCGAGCATGCTCACCACAGTGATGCGGCTCATGCCAGCAGCCTCGATCGTCACATTGCCCTTAGTCGGGTTCGGGTAGAGAGCAACATTGTCGTTGTTCTCGACGATGCCCGTCGTCTGGACGCTCACATAATCCACGCTCGGATTTTCACCCGAAACTGCAGGCAGTGAGAGGCAATCGCCATAGTCGGCGCGGACCTGGTAGTAATAGGTACCAGCGGCTTCAGGCGTGTCAATGTACTCGTAGTAGGTCTGACCAGCAACAGCGGGAACAACACCGATCAAGGCGTAATCACCAGTGGCGCTAGTAGCACGATACACGTTGTAGTTCTCGATACCGGCACGGTTCTTAGCACCATTGCTCAGCTCGATGTCGTCGACGTCGAGGTAGAACATGTCGGTGCAGTTGAAGTGACGGATAGCCACGAAACGGCCTTCACCAGCATAGCTGCCGAGGTCAACGGTATACTGATACCAGTTGCCTTGGTCGCGAGTGCCGCGAGGACCATCGTAACGCTGACCCTTAGCGGTCATCGTCCATTCTTGAACCATTTCGAATTCGCCATTGTCGTTGGAGACAGCCACACCGAAGTGTTCGGCAGCCCAGCTGGCATCCTGAGCGCAAGCCCAGAAGCTGAAGACGGAGCCTTCGCAGAGGGTCACCTCAGGCGAAACGAGATAGTTGTCCGGATGGAGAGCACCACTGTTGTTGTCGTAGCTCTTCGAGAGGATCAGGTCGCTTGAACCATTGTGGCCGTAGCCAGCGCCCATAGCAACCGAACCCAGAGTCCAGGTATTGCCGTCGCCATCAGCGTCGAGGGTCTGCCAGCCAGCAGGAATGCCGCTTTCGAAGTTGACGGAGAATTCGTCGCCTTCGCAGCCGCCAGGACCTGGGCCAGGATTCTGTTCGCCCCACCAAATCTTAACTTGGTCGGTAGCATTCAGAGCCTCACCGTAGATCGGAGCACCAGGTTCGCAGCTGTCGCCACCACCGGCGCAGACCGGGCAACCCATTGACCAACCGTAGTTGTGGTCGGGCAGCGTCATTTCGCCAGGATAGATCGGGCGGACGCAGTACTCGTGCTCACCAAACTCACCTTCGTGCAAGAAGTCGCGATCGGTAGGCTCGGCAAAGGCGAGGTATTCGCCATCCATCGTGATGAGGAAGCCGATGATATCGGTCGGAGGCAGGATACCGCAGTCGGTGCTGCCAGCGCCGGCAACAGCACTGAAGTTGATGTTGCAAGTCTGGTTCGAGTAGTTGGTGATGACAAGGATGTAGTACTCGCCAGTCTGAGCGGTAGCAGGAATCATGCAGTGCTCGGTGGGCTGAGCGGAGTAGCTGCAGCTGACAACCTTATCCTCGGTCAAGCCGTAGGGGCAAGGTGTGGTAGGATCTTCGAACGGACCCCAGCAGCAGAAGTCGATGTCAACAGCAGGCGTGCTGTACATGTAGATGTCGATCGCACCAGGATCGCCTATGCGCATGTAGTACCAAGCCGGGTTAGGCGTGGTGTAGAGGCAGTCGTAGTCAGGACCAGTTTCACCGCTACCAGCGTTGACACCAGCCGGGAACTCGTACATACCATTGTCGGTGCAGAACGGATCGGCCAATTCGCAGAGGTTGTTCTCACGCGATTGGATGTAGAGATCCATCATCAAGTTGTTGATGAAGCTTGCAGGCAGCGTGCCCTTGAACTCGTTGGCATAGTCGGCAGCAGCATACTTGTCCATACGGGCGAAGTTGTTGGTGGTCTGCTCGGCGAAGTCAGCGAAGCTTTCCTCAAGGTTGAGGGCGCTGTTGGCGCTCACAATGAACATACCAGGTTGTTCACCGTTGATGACGCTGAAGCGGCTGTCGCTCATGAGCTTGTGCAGGAAGTAGACACGGCCGTCGTAGTTGTTGACGTCGGCGATGTTGAACTGCAGGGCGCTCTCGCTGATCATCGAGAAGTGGACGCTTTCGCCTCTTCTGACGCGAGGACCGTTGCCAGAGACGGCGAAGGTACCATTGCTGCTTGACTTACCGTTGTAGCTGATAGCCTGAGGTTCACCCTTGGCACCAGCGGCGACATAGGCGCGGAGCATCCAAGTGCCGGTGATTGCACCACCAGTTGCCTCAGCAAGCGGTGACCAATCGGTACCGTCAATCGAAATCATCGTGCCGTTCGGTTCGCCAGTATAGTCACACATTGAAGCAACATATTGGCCGTTGGCATTGTTCATCACAATCCAGAGGTTTTGGGTAGGATCGATGACAGCAGGCGTATCGAATGTCCATTCGACGAAGTCCTCACTGCCAGTGCAGGTGTAGGCTTGCTGTCCAACCAGGGTACCAGGAGCGGTGGTGCCGCCTTGGTAGACCAGGATATTACCCGTGTGGGCAGAGTAGTCATACATGCTCACCTTAGTGACCATATTGCCAGTGTAGCTACCAGCGGGGAACATGACGCCCCAATAGAAGGAACCACCAGCGGTCAAGCCGATAGCATCGACATTGACACCATTGTCATAATAGTACCAGTCACCAGCGCCGGGTTGCGGGCCAGGACCAGGACCAGGAGTATCACCACCGTAGGGGTTGAAGCCATGTTCAAACACCCATTCGATATGGTTGCCTTGGTTGACTGTGTTCACAGCAACTTCGTCAACAGGTCCCCAGTGATCGCAAGGTTCGTAGACCCATTCAACAGGCTCGCTCCATGCGCCGAGGCCAGTGGTGTACATGCAAGCAACCTTGCAGAGGTAGTGTTCACCTTCAACCAGCGGAGCGTTGTAAGGCTCGTTGGTCGACAGCTGGCAGAACGGATAAACCGTGTTGTGGTTGAAGATCGGCACGCCGTCGATGCTGGTGCACATCACCTTATAATATTCAAGGTGACGGTCGCCGCTCTTGGCGCCACCAGTCAGCTCAACGTCGTCGATGTAGATTTCGTACTGGTCGTAGCTGTTGAAGTGACGGAAGGCGATGTAGACATCCTGGCCAGCGTAAGCGCTCAGGTCGACGCTGTGTGAACGCCAGTTCATGTAACGTTCGCCGTCGTGACGGATTTGAGACTTGCCTGCATTGCCGCTCTTGGCATTGCCTTCCCAAACGATGGTGAAGTCGGCAGGCGTCGGGTTGTCGACCGTAGCCACAGCCACGCCGAAGTGATCGGGATAGCTGTCGTTGCCGTAGTCGGCCCAGAAGTTCAGCACGGAGTTCGAAGTGATCGAATACTTCTGATTGGTGATCATGAAGTTGTTCGGGTCATAAGAATCATAGGTGCAGTCGGTGTAAGACGAAGAGACAGCGAAGCCGTTGGATTGGTTGTGACCCCAACCAGTGTAGTCATAGCAAGCATAAGTCATGCTCTGTGAGCTGTGATACCAGTTATGGCCATCACCGTCGGCGTCAACAATATTCCAGTTGCCGAGGCCACCCTCGAAGTCGTCGCTGAACGAAGTGACGCCGCTTTGGCCGCCGCCACCGCCGCCACCACCAGGAATGTTGTGGCTGTCATCCCACATGGCCCAGCCAGTGCGAGAGACGTAGAGGTTCTCGATACCGTAGAAGATCTCGGTCATCACATAACGGAGGTCAGTGTTCTCCCAGATGCTGACAGTGTCGTTGATAGGCTCATAGCCCTCATGACGCACGTTGACAGCATATTCACCACGGCGGAAGCTTTCGAAGGCATAGAAGCCGCTTTCGTCGAGGACGAGCTGGCTGACAGGATAGAGCTCCTGTTCAGCAGGATTCAGGTTGGTGAAGTCGACCGTAGTGCCCTCCGGGCTGTCGGCGCTGTTGAGCAGCACGTTGACAGTCACGCCGTTGAGCCACATGTCCTTGTCGAGGCAGTTCGACCAAACAATCTCGCTCTCGCGAGGCAGTTGCAGTTCGTTGCTGCCCGGAGTCGGAGGAGTCGGAGGCGTAGGACCACCAGCACCTTCAACGATGGTGATGTCGTCCAAGCACATGATGTATTGATCGTAGCAGTTGAAGTGACGGAAGGCAACATACTTCTGACCGTCAAAGGCGCTCAGGTCAACCGTGTAGTTGAACCAAGTGCCGAGTCTGAGGCCTTCGCCGTCACGTGATGCGGAACCACCCATCAGACCGCTCTTCGAGCCAGTCAATGTCCATTCCTGAACCGAAGTCCAGTTGCTGGTGCCGTTGTCGGAGACGAACACACCAAAGTGGTCAGCAGCATAGCTCGCGTCGGTGGCAGCCACCCAGAAGCTGATGGAAGAACCAGCACCGAGGTTCACCTGAGGTGAAACGAGATATTCATCAGGATTCAGGGCACCCACACCATTGATGTAGCTGCCGCTGCAGATGGCATTCGTACCACCATGGTACCAGTCAAGGCTCAGGCTTGCATAGTAGGTCCAAGTGCTAGGAATGTTGCTCGTCAGGCACCAGGTCCAACCATCGTTGTTGGCATCGATAACGGTCCAGCCAGCAGGCATGCCGCTTTCAAAGTCAACAGTCATGTCACGGTTATTGTTGACAGTGACAGGTTCGCTCCAGTTGATTTCGCCTTCGATCTCTTCGCCGCGGTTGCCGCTATACACGGAACCAACGCCCCACTTGTAGACGCCAGGCTCGAGGTCGGCCCATTCAACGTCGATGTAAACAGTGTCAGGCACCCAGACGGAAGCCAGCAACACAGTGTTTTCAAGCGTGTAAGGACCATCGTTGTAGCAGTTCGTACGATACACTCTGTAGTGGTCGAGGCTGCGGGTCTCAGCAATGCCCTTGCCAGGTTCGCCAATGGTGATGTCGTCGACGTCGAGGTAGAACATGTCGCTGCAGTTGAAGTGACGGATGGCCACATAACCATTGCCACTGTAGGCGCTCAGATCAACGGTATATTCGTACCAGTTGCCTTGCTCACGGCCGCTGCGTTGACCCTTGATGGGTTTGCCAGTGCCGTCGCCCATGCTCTTGGCACTCATCGTCCACTCTTGGACCATGGTGAAGGAGCTCGGGTTGGTGTTGGTCGTCGAAACAGCCACGCCAAAGTGCTCAGCGGCATAGCCGGCATCCTGGGCGCAGGCATAGAATCTGACGATACCACCGAGTTGCACCTGAGGCGAAACGAGGTAGTTGTCAGGATAGAGGACACCGTAGCTGTTGTCATAGCTCTGTGAGAACACGAAGTCTTCCGAGCTATTGTGACCAGCGACACCGGTCATCACTTCGCTACCAACTCTCCAACCGTAACCGTCACCGTCGGCATCAACCGAAGTCCAGCCCTGCATGGTGTGATCTTCGAAGTCGTAAGTCATGCCCGGAACAGGCGGAGCGGGTTGCTTGTAGAAGGTGATGTAGTCGACATAGAAGCAGTCGTCGTTGCTGTTGACGCTACCGTCCTTCGTATATCTCCACTGGAAGGTGTGGTCACCAGCGGTGATGTCAAAGGTCTTCTCGGCCCAGTTGCCAGCACCAGTGTAGCTGCCCTTCTGGACGCCGTCGATGTAGAAGTAACCATAGTCCCAGCTGCTTTCGCAGGAGATCTTGCCGAAGAAGCTCATCAAACCGTCGGCGGGGATGTTCACCGTCACGGTCATGTTGCTCACCACGTTGGCCACGCCAGCGCCACCGCTCTTCATGCAGTAGGTGCCTTCGTACGGGTTGGTGGTGGTGATGCTCCAAGGATAGGTGGGATCGATCTGCCAATCGAACAGGCTGAAGTCACCAGTCTCGAAGGGCTCGATGATTTCGCTGCCAGGCAGGCCGCAACCCCAGTAAACCTTAACATACGGGCTGTTCGGATCCAGGCTGTCAGGATAGTACTCGGCGATGACACCGCAAACGGGATCGAAGTTCTCATCCATGATGTAGTCGATCGGGCTCGTGGTCTCGTTGTAGTTGATCACGATAGGTTCACCCTGGACAGGCACGTATGCGGTCTGGTAGCCTTCCTTAGAAGCTTGGCCGTCATAGGCAGCACCAGCATAGATGTGGCCAGTGTAGTAGCCTTGGGCGTTGGTCGTGAAGTTGTAGGTGTGGTTCACACCGAACTCGTCTTGACCAACCATGGTCACAGTGGCACCAGCGATACCGGTGGTACCGTCTTGTTCGTAGACATGACCATTCACGTCGCCGTAACCAGAGACCTTAACGGTAACGGTGTTCGACGGGGCGCTTTCGCCTTCGTCGTACACGGCGGTGACATAATAGGTGTAGCCTTCCATGTTGTAAGCCAGAGGACCATCGGTATAGGTCGTGTTGCTGATGTCGTTCACATTGGTGTGACCGATCAGTTCACCGTCACGATACACGTTGTAGAAACGATAGGTGCGGTCGACAACAGCCGTCCAGTTGAGGACGATGTTCTCGTCGTTGAACACGGTCTCGTCGACAACCGTCAGGTTCTGCGGGATGTTGAGGTGGGTGGTGAAGCCCCAGATCGGGCTGCTCACGCCCTCCGGGCAAGCGTCGTTGTTGAACTCGACGTGCCAGAAGTAGTTGGTGTTGTTCCACAGGTTGCGGACGGTGTAGCTGTTGGCCATTTCGTTGCTGAAGCTGCCATCCTCAGGATACATGATCGTCTGCGGGTGGTTGGGATCCGGGTAGTAGGTGCTACCGAAGATCAAGCGCCAACCAGTGGCATATTCAGGAACCATCCAACGCAATGTCACGCTGGCGGGTTCGAGGTCGTCGGCATCGTCGGCGGGTTCGGGGTTGAAGGCAAAGCCTTCGGCCTCGATGGCCGGGCAAGGCATCTCATCGATGTTGATGTAAACGAAGAAGTTCTCTTCTGCCTCAGCTCTAGGTTGAGGAACCTCTTCCTCTACAGCCGAAGAGGCAACCAGGTAGTAGGTGCCAGGAGTCAGGCCGAGGTTGCTGATGACGGGACCAGCGCTCACGCCTTCCATAGCAGGGCCAGGTGTAGGAGTAGGAGTATCGCCACCACCACCGGTAGCTCCAGTGATGTTGATGTTGTCAATGGCAGTGCAATAGCCGTAGCCGTCGTAGCTCTCGAAGGCAATGTAGTAGGTGCCATTCAAGTTGCCCAGGTTGACAGAGGCCGTCGTCCAGCTGTAACTGGTCTGATACTGGAACGAAGTGTACGTCCAGGGACCAGTGGGGCTAGTACCGTACAAAACCGAGAGGTCGTTATAATCGCCTGACCAATCAGGAGTGGTATAGGCAAAGCTCACAGAAGCACCACTGCCGTCAAACTCCAAGGCGGGAGAGACGAAATAGTCTGAATCATAGTTGCCATTACCATCGATGTAGAGCGAATAGCTGCCAGCATAAGCAGGAGCATGTCCCCAGAAGTCTTCGGTATCAACATACCAGCTTTCGCTAGAGCCATAGTACGTCCAACCGGCAGGCATGTTGCCATCTTCGAAGTCAACGAGGTCGCGGTTGCGGCTGCGGTTGCCACCCTTAAACAGGATGTTGCCGCGAGCAGTGCTGCTGGTGTACATGCTGTAGCTCGTGGTCTGGGCATTGTAAGGAGCGTTGTCGGTATAGGCATAGCTCATGGCGTTGAAGCCAGGGTTGGAGCATTGCCACTGGATCGAGCTGCTCCAGCTGCCATTGTTCATCTGAACCATCACGATCACGTTGCTCGTGCCGTCCCAAGCGAAGCTGCCTTGGTTGAGCACAAACTCGTTCTCGCCAACCACTTCTTGGTGATTGCCTTGGTAGACGAGGGTCATGCCAGAGCCGAGGGGCGACATGGTGGAAACCTCATTGTCGCTCACATTGGCCATCCAAATGCTGACGTTCTGGATGTTGTAGCCGTAGGTGCTGTTGCTGAACCAGCTCACGCTCGTCATAGGAGCGGTGGTGGCGCCAGCCTCAGCGAGTTCAGCAGCCGTGTAGATGGCCGTGCTCAAGCTGTAGTTGTAGAGGTAGTACATCGGGTTGTAGCCCGTGGTGCTGGTGCTGGCGGGATCGCCAATCAGAGCCTCAAACGGGCCAGCGGCTGCGCCACTGCCAGAGGTACTCAAACCAGTGTAGTTGTTGGTAGCCATGGGGCCGCCTTCTCCGTAGAAGTCCTCGGTGTAGAGGGCAACTTTGCCGTTCTCGAGAGGATTCTCCTGACCATCACCCACATAGGCACTGATGATCACATCGTTCTCAACCGTGAACTTGTAGACGCCGTCCTCGCCTTCCGGAATCTCCGGGAAAGGCAGGGTGTAGTCGTTGTGAAGCTCGGTAGGCGTAATCTCGGCAGGAGCGCCCGCATAGGTGAAGCCTGGGGCAACGGTGCCGAGGTCATAAGCCAATTCAACCACATCCGGGATTTCGGGTTGATAGAGCTCAACCACGACGGGCCAGATATGGGCGGCGCGGTTGCCTTCGGTGATGGCCACGAACTGACGCTCGATGACGCCAGCCTCAGTGCCGTTGCATGCCAGGGTCAGTTCAACATCGGCATCGGGAGCCACCTGGAAGGGCAGTTCCTCGCCAGAAACGCTGAACATACCGTCGCTGGGCGTGAAGTCCAGAACGTTGACGGTGTAGTTGGGACCTTCGCTGTACATGGTGAATTGGAAGGGTTCCATCCAGCAGCCGGCAGGGCGAACGCCCATGTTCAGGCTGTCGATGACCTCTTCTTCACCGTCCATGTACTTGACGTGCAGCTTGTCTTCGAAGCCGCCTTGGCCACCGCCACCTCCGGTGGTGATGCTCAGTCTCAACACATTCTTGCTGGTCAGTGTGTAACCAGTCACGCCAGGAGTTGTAGGATCGTAAACGGTACCGTCACGATAGGCATAAATGGCTTGGTTGCCGTTGGCAGCAAGGGTGTTGCCATAGGCGCCACTGCTCCACGAACCAGTCACATCCTGGACACAGAGGACCAGGTTGCCATTGCCAGTGTAGGCGAAAGGCGTGCTGAGGTTAATCGTGGTCTCGGTAAAATCACTGATGCCGTTGGCCAAAGTGATTGAGCCAACCAAGTCGTTTGACGACATGCTCACCCAATCGCCACCAGCGAAAGCGTTCACGTTCGCTTCCTTCAGGTAGAAGTTGAGGTTACGGGCGTAGCTGGAGGAGTTCTTCAGCCACATGGTCAAAGAGTTGACAGTACCACCCACGCCGATTTCATCGGCAGTGTAGATCTGCTGCGTCAGAGAGTACTCGTACAAGGAGTACGTGGGCAGATAACCACTGCTTGTCGTAGACGCGGGATCGCCAATCGTCACTTCGACAGTTTCGCCACCGCCACCACCAGCCGTCATCTCAATCTGGATGTTGGGACGTCTGTAAGTGGCAAACTTGGTGCCGCTGTACGAACCCAGATCGTACGGATCCGGATTGTACGAATCGCTGTAGTAGGAGAGAATGGAATTCTCCACATCGGTGTAGTAGAAGTAACGCGTGCTGTAGCCAGGCGTGTACTCATGCATACCGATCATGAGGTTGCTACTACCGTCATAGGCGAACGGGGTGTCAAGCGTGATGGTCGTCCAGCCGGGGCTGAAAGTGACCGTACCACTAAACACCAAATCCGATGCCGTGACCGGCTCGTAATCAGTGCTGTTCGAGAAGGTCGATCTCGAGACATTCTTCATGAAAACGTCGATCGCATTGGTTTGCGATGCGTCGCTCTCACGCATGTTGAAGCTGATGGCAGTAATCGTACCACCACCGCCGATTTCGCTGGCAGTGTAAACCTGCTCAACGAAGGAGTACTCATAAAGAGAGTTGTACGGTGCATAGTACGAGGTACTAGTACCGTCACCAATCTCTATGGTCTCCGCCTTTGCCACGCCCATAAAGGCAAGCAAAAGCATCATCATCAAAGAAAATACTTTCTTTTTCATAATGAATGAGTTTGGTGAATAAATAAGTGAATTGAATTGTTTCTGTGTGTGTAAATGTGAAACGCACCTATGCCAAAAGGCATGGTGACAAGTTTTTTGCTAGGCATTACGGTAAAAAAAGAATGCATAGTAAACGCGTTTAACATTTTGTCGACATATATAAGACTCGCGCGCGCGTAAATACCCTTAGTCAATAATACAATTTTATCCTGAAAGGATAATATTTGTTGACTTGTAGAACATCGTAAGGATAAACAAGACAGAAAAAAGCCGTTGGCAGCAAGAAGACCGCATCTGTCCAGAAAGCCGCTGTAAGCAAAGCCACGGTCAAGAAGACCGCGATTAAAAGAGGCAAGAAATAAGGCTTGACACTTAAGATGAAAAAAGTCCATCGGGTTTCCGATGGACTTTTTCTTTATGCTCACTTTGCTATCACCAATCGACGCACCATCCTGCCCTGCTTTGTGGTTACCTCCACCACAAAGACGCCCTGCGGAAAATCTTCGACATTGAGGATTACTGAATCTTCCCCTCCAAATGGGCCGTCATAAGCCACCTGGCCAAATGCATCGATGATTCTGACATGAGTGATGGCTGTGGCCTGCACGGTCACCTCGCTTTGAGCGGGGTTGGGGAACACACTGGCCGCTGACAGGCCATTCTCATCCACATCAAACCATACGGCACCGATGTTGATGGTGAATAATGCACCACATCCTTCGGCCGTCTGCGCCGTCAGGACGCCCTGACCTATGTTGGTCACCGAAAGACGGCATCGATAAGAGCTTTCAGATGGTGTGATGATCCAGTCGGGATGACTACACGACCAAACGAGCCCACCATAGGGGATATCCAATGAATCAGGTACGCAATACAAGAAATTGCCACTAAAAAAATCCGTGGCAGCATATACCGATGACGGACCTTGAAGGGCAAGCTCGCGGAATTGGTCGATGGTAAGACTGAGGCGGATAATGCTGTCGCAACCCCTGCTTGTTTGCGATACATATTCATAATCACCCGACTCATAATAGGTTTGTCCCATCCATTCGAACTCCTCACATGCCCTAGCGGTAGTATCGACCACGACATCATAATCCAAGGTGAGATGGAGCACAAAAGTGCTGTCACAGCCATAGAGACCAGGCGTTTCATCAGAATAGGTACCACTCGTAGTGTAGGTTTGTCCTCGCCAGGTATAGCTATTGCATGTTTCCACGCTCTTTTCCAAGTTAAACGTTTCTTCTATAGCGAGGTTCAATATCAGTACGCTATCACACCCGTGGATGTTTTGTATCACTTTCTCATACACGCCTCCCTCCGTCAAGGTTTGGCCATTCCAAACGTATGAGTCGCAAGAAGTCGCCTCAAAATATGTCGTATCAACTTGATGAATGGTAAGATGCAAAGCCACAATGCTATCGCAACCTGTAGTTGGCGACACCAAAGTGTCGACATACACACCTGACTCCGTGAATGTATGGCCATTCCATTCAAACTCCCCGCAACTGCTTCTTTCAAACGCTGTATAAATGGCCTCCGTGACAGTAAGATACAACGTTACAATGCTATCACAACCTGTAGTTGGCGACACCAAAGTGTCAACATACACACCTGACTCCGTGAATGTATGTCCATTCCATTCAAACTCTCCGCAACTGCTTCTTTCAAACTCCGTCAAAATAGCCTCCTCGACAGTAAGATACAAGGTTACAATGCTATCGCATCCCGTTGTTTGCGACACCAACGTGTCAATATACACACCCGATTCCACCAATTGCTGCCCTAACCATGAATAGGGCACGTCACTGCACGTGAAGGCTTCTTGGGAGGATGAAAGCGTTTGCACCCGTATCGTCTTGGTGAGGAAAAGCGAATCCTCGGCTCTATGCGGATTGTGCAACACGTTGATCACCTCATATTCACCATCTTCCGCATACGCGTGCGTCACATTGGCGCCTTGCGCCGAAGCGCCATCACCGAAATACCAAACCACATCATCATATATCCAACTCGTGATGGTGTTGAACTCAATGTCTCTATTGGCGCAAAACACATGGTCATAAGGGATTTCCTGGTAATGCATACCATCAATGGTCATGTCATACTCCATCTGGGAAACAAAGCTGTGGGCCTTAATAAACACGCCCGAATCCACAAAGTAATCACCCACATCACAAATCGCCATTTTGATATGGTATTCCGTCATAGGCTCCACTTTGAAAGACACTGTCAACAATACCGTAAAACCGTCAAACTGAACGGTCAGTCCATGTGCATTGTCGATATAGTATTCCGAGTGGTTGTCTGGGTTGACATTGTCAATGCTGACCGACAGCTGCGTACCAGGTATCAAAGCCATGTTTTGGCTTACATATAATCCCCCATCCGGATTGATGCCGTCAACAAAAAAGCCAAACACATCATTGAACCCACCCCCGACATACTCTGGATATTCTTCGGAACCGAACACATAACTGAACTCCACCTCGGTGCTCATCGGCACAAAATCAAACTCAAGCACCGCGACGTCAAAAATATCTACTCCAGCAAGTTGATGAATGGTCTCATCGTAATAATTCGGGCAGGAATCGGCCACAGCAGCCTCTGTTTGATCATTAGGACCCACACAAACAGAGACACCTCCCGTTGCGAGGACAATGCCCTCCTCCATACCAAGGTTGGTGGGTGTCGGACCCGTCCTAAAAACGCCTATGCTATTGCAATCGATGACATCTGTAGAACCATTGAACTTCACATTGGAAATGGACACATTGCCATCAAGCAATACGTTCCTGACCAACCATTCCGGCGTACATTGTGAGATGGAATCTGCCGAAGTAACAATAAGCTGCGCTTTGGATGTAGTCACACCCAAGACAAAAAGCGAAACAACAATAATTGCAAACCTTTGGATAAAATGTTTCATTTAAATCATTTTTAGCGCGTCAAAAATACATATTTCTTTGATTCGTTGCTATTTTTCCACTTTTTTCCGACAAAAAAAACCGCCCTCGGTGAGAGCGGATTTTCTTTTTTCAAAACGTCAATCATTTCGTCTTATCCGGCCAAGCAGGAATCTCTGGAATGTCAGGATAACTCTTCATCTGCTCAAGGATGACTTCGATGGCCTTGTTGAGCTGGTCGTCGATGCCCTCAAACTCGCGGGCGGGATCGTTGTCGACGACGATGTCGGGATCGACGCCGTAGCCCTCGATGACCCAGTTGCCTTTCTCGTCGAAAGGAGCGAACTCGGGACGGGTCAGCGAGCCTCCGTCGATGAAAGGCAGGCTGCCACGGATGCCAACCACGCCACCCCACGAGCGCATGCCGATGGTCGTACCTATCTTATGCTTCTTGAACTGATACGGGAACAGGTCGCCGTCGGAAGCGGAGTACTTGTTGAACAGCAGCACCTTGGGACCCAGCATCATCTTGGTGGGCTTGGTCTCTGGCTCGCCGTTACGCATCACATCGTACATCGACAGCTCACGACGCAGGCGCTCCACAATCATCGGGCTGACATTGCCACCGCCGTTGCCGCGGTCGTCGATGATGAGGGCCTTCTTGTCGAGTTGGGGATAGAAGTACTTGGCGAACTCGTTCAGGCCTTCCACACCCATGTCGGGAATGTGGATGTAACCCACCTGACCGTTGGTGGCCTTGCTCACCTTCTCCACGTTGCCTTGCACCCAGTTGTAGTAGTAAAGGCCGGTTTCGTCGGCAATGGGACGCACCACCACATCGTGGGCACCACTCTCCGAAGCTTTATTATTTATGGTCAGCAGCACGGCCTTGTCGGCCTTGCCAATGAGGGCGGCATACATGTCTTTCATGTCCTTGGTGCTCTGTCCATCGATGGCGATGATGTAGTCGCCTTCCTTGGCGTTCACGCCCACCTCGGTCAGCGGCGAGCGGGTCTTCTCGTTCCAGTTCTCACCTTTCAAAATCTTGTCGATCTGATAGTAACCAGACTTGTCGCGATGGATGCGGCAGCCCAGCATACCCATGGGGATGCGTTCGGGCTTCACGCGGTCGCCTTCGCCCACGTAGGCGTGACCGATGTTGATCTCACCTATCAGTTCACCGATGAGGTAGTTCACATCGTTGCGGTCGGCGCAATAGGGCAACAGCTTGCCGTATTTCTCTTTCATGGCAGGCCAATCAACGCCATGCATGTTGGGCGCATAGAAGAAGTCGCGCATCTGGCGCCAGGCCTCGTTGTAGATCTGCGTCCACTCGGTGCGCAGGTCAACCCATTTCTTCATGTTTGAGAGGTCGATGACGTCATCGCCCTTGCCGCCTTCACCAGGTTTGCCGCCGCCAGGGGTAGGACCTTTGGGCGCATTGATGACTTTATAGCCACGGCCTTCGCGCATGAGCATCTTGCTGCCGTCGGGCGTGAGCTGATAGCCAAAGCCACCGATGGAGGTGCACTTCTTCGACTTGGCATCAAAATAGCCGAGGCCACCGCCATTGCGTCCCGCTGCCACATAATACAAGCCGTTTTCCACACCCGTCAGGTTCCAGTATCTACCTGCGTTGACAGGCAGCACCACTACCCTATTGCTGATGCCGTCGAAGTCGATCTTCACCTCCTTGACCTCTGAGGTCCCTGAGCCCGTCGAAGGGCCGTCCTTACCATGTTTTTTATCCTTCGGACCATCAGGTTTTTCAGGGCCGTCCTTACCGTCTTTCTCTCCCTCCACTTTCACCTCATCATTCTCCGTCAAGAACGGCGACGGCGTGTCTTTCTGCAAGGTAATCAGATAAATCTTCGACATATCCGTATAGACATGGTTCCACTCCAGCCAGCCGTAGGTCGGGCGGAAGTCGCGTTCGGAGGTGAAGTACAAATACTTGCCACTCTTGTCGAAGGCAGGCGACGAAGAGTTGTACCAGCTGTCGGTGACCGTCTCATCCTTCCCTGATTCGACGTTGTAGATGTGGATCTGGCTCACACTGAAGGTGCTCGGCATGGCGTATGCAATCCAGCGGCTGTCGGGCGACCAGCAGAAGTCGTCCATCTCGCCCGCCTTGCTGCTGGCCACTTCAGTGACTTTCTTTGAAGCCACGTCCACCATATTGATGCGGTTCATCTTGTCGTCCCAAAGGATTTTCTTGCTGTCGGGCGACCAGAGGAGGTTATACTTGTATGTATCTGAATTCTTGGTCAGCTGAATGGCTTCTTCCTTGCCGTCCTGGGCTTGGATGTAGATCTCATCCTCGCCCGTACGGTCACTGATGTAGGCGATGTATTTGCCGTCGGGCGACCAAGCCACATTGCGGTCGTGGGCGTTGTCGCTCTGGGTCAAATTCCTTGTGATGCCCGACTTGACCGGCACCGTCCACACATCGCCGCGAGCACCGAAAGCCACTCGCTTGGCATCGGGTGAGATGCTGCTCGTGTTGATGAAATTGGAGGCATCCACATATTTGGTGCGCGTCGACTTATTGTCATTCGCCATTTGCACTGGGATGGGATAGACCTTGCCATCGGCGAGATTGTAACGGAACAGTTGACCACCATTTTCATAGACAATGTCCTTGTCGCCAAGCGAGGGCCACTTGATGTCATAATAGGTGTAGTCCGTCACTTTGGTGGTCTGCTTGGTGCCTCGGTCATAGCAGAACAGGTTCATCGTGCGGTCGCGGTCCGAGCAGAAATAGACCTTGTTGCCGACCCACATTGGGAAGATGTCCTGCGCGTTGTTGTTGGTGATGTTCTCGATCTTCTTCGACTTGAAGTCATAGATCCACACATCGTCGGCCATACCGCCACGGTAGTATTTCCAGGTGCGGAACTCACGCATCACGCGGTTGTAGGCAATCTGTTTGCCGTCAGGTGAATACGAGATCCATCCGCCTTCGGGCAGGGGCAGTTGCTCGGCCAAGCCGCCGTTGATGTTGGCGAGGAAGAGCTGACCCACAAAGTCGTCCCAACTCTCCTTACGCGAGCGGAAGACGATGTTTTCGTTGTCCTTCCACGCCATGACGATGTTGTTCGGACCCATGCGGTCGCTGATATCATCGCGGCCCAAAGTAGGCGTATAAGTCAGTCGTGTTGGCGTGCCGCACTCGGGATAAGGCATGACATAGACCTCCGTATTGCCGTCATATTGAGCCGTAAAGGCCAGATGTTTGCCATCGGGCGAGAAACGCGCAAACATTTCATAGCCGTTGGCATCATTGGTGATTTTATGGGCTATGCCACCCTTGATGTCGACGGAATAAAGGTCACCGCCATAGCTGAACACTACATTGTTGCCATGGATGGTTGGGAAGCGCAACATTTTGGCTTCCTCCTGGGCGGTCAAGGTGAACGCACCCATCATTAAGATTGAAAAAAATAAGGATTTGATTTTCATAGTATTAAGAATTTGTATCATTATCGATAGTCCGACAAAGATACAAAGATAATACAATCAAAACAATCTATTAGAGGGAATTATTACTCTATCCTCACTCGTCTCAAATCCAAGAGATTGATCGGGTTGCTTCCCAAGTCTTTCACACGCTTGTTGACAAAACGCAGCACCTCGTCGTAGAACAGCACCACCACGGGGGCGTCCTGCATCATCAGACTGTCCATCTCAGTATAGTAACGGGCACGCTGTTCCATGTCGTTGCAAAGCAAGGCCTTGTCGAACAGCTTATCATATTGAGGATTGGTGTAATGGCAGTAATTCGGTCCAGACGGAGCAAAATTGGAGGTAGTAAACAAGGAAAGGTAGTTCTCCGCATCGGGATAGTCGGCCACCCATGAGGAGCGGAAGAACGGCATGCTGCCGTTGGCTCTCATGCTACGCATGGTGGCGGGCGGCATCACCTCCATCTTGCACTGCATGCCAATCTGCTCCACCTGACTTTGGACAAACTTGCCGATGTCGGCATAATCAGCTACCGTGGATAGTTGGAGCAGATAGCCTTCCAAATGGTTCTCTGCTACCAGACGCTGGGCACGCTTCAAGTCGTAGCCATAACCAATCGTGTTCTTGTGACCAGGTAAACCTACTGGAATCATGCCACCCGTGCCAGGCTCGCCGATGCCGTTGCGCAAATATCTTAACATCTTTTCACGGTCAATGCAGAGGTTGACGGCTTGACGCATAGCCTTTGCTCGTTCAGGGCCTAATTCATCATTGGGGTCAATGAAGAAGGAGAAATACTCGGTGTTCAAATACGGCTCTGTAATTAACTCGATTTTATCCTCGTATTTCTTGCGCAGGTTGCCGTCGTAAGTCAGTAGTTCGTCCTTGTAGCGCGCATCGATACCCGACATGAAGTCGAATTTACCCTTGATGAACTCTAAGAAAGCCACCTGTTTGTCGATGAGGAAACTGACGGAGACGGCATCAATGTAGGGTAGCCTCTCCCCTGTCGCATCACGCTCGAAATAATTGGGGTTCTTGCGAAAGACGAGTTTCACGTTCTCCTTCCAATACTGGAACTTGAACGGCCCCGTCCCCACAGGATGGCTGCGGAAGTCGTCGCCATAATACTCAACGGCTTCGTGCGGCACCACCGAGGCGTAGGTCATCGAGAGGATGCCCAAAAATGGCGGGAACGGCTTTGCCAACTCGATTTGGAAGGTGGTGTCGTCCAAGGCAGTGAAAGCATAATGGTCATCGTCGTGCTTGACAGATGAAAAAATCCATAAACCAGGAGAGTTCAAGGTTTTGTCGACCACACGATTGAAGGAATAGACGAAGTCTTGAGCTGTGACCATACGAGGGGACGGCCCTTCGACAGGCTCAGGGGCCTGTTTTTCCCCCTTAAAACACTCATCCTCATGGAATTGCACATCATCCCTTAAATGGAAGATATAGGTCTTGCCATCCTCACTGATGTCCCACGACTTGGCCACCATGGGGACAAGGTTCATCTTGTCGTCGAAGGCCACAAGACTGTTGAACACTTGGTTGCAGGCCCAGATATGCGGCAAGTCCTTGGCATAGATCGGGTCGAGAGTGAGGATGCCTGCACTTTCGTTGTATTTAAAAATAGCGAGACCTTCCTCAGAATCTTGGCGTTTGCCGCAAGAAACAAGCAACAGCAAGGTCAATATCCAAAGGAACAATTTACGCATCATCACTTCACTTTAAATCCAATCACCTCAGGATGCAAGTTGTTCAGATACTTGTTGTAATCCAAGTCGTTCGTGTCCTGTTCTTTCTCCAAGGCCAGGTCGAGCACCTCCATCATGTTCTCCACATAGTGGAAGTTCAATCCGTTGATATAATCTTCCTTGATGTCCTTGATATCGTGCTCATTGTCGATGGAGAGGATGAGGTCGGTCACGCCGTTGCGCTTGGCGGCAAGGATCTTTTCCTTCACACCACCCACGGGCAACACTCTGCCACGCAGTGTGATCTCGCCCGTCATGGCCAAGTTGCTCTTCACCTTGCGTTGCGTGAAGGCGGAGGTCAGAGCAGTGAGCATGGTGATACCCGCCGAGGGACCGTCCTTGGGCGTGGCGCCTTCGGGAATGTGTACATGCACATTCCACGCCTCAAACACGTCGGGATTGATGTTGAGTTGCGAGGCATGTGCCTTGATGAATTCGTAGGCGATAGTAGCGGATTCCTTCATCACCTCGCCGAGGTTGCCCGTCAGCGAGAGGTGTCCGCCGCCACGGCTCAGGCTGACCTCGATGGACAGGATCTCGCCGCCCACCTGCGTCCAAGCCAATCCCGTGGCCACACCCGGCATGCTGTGCTTCACCTCGTCCTCATCGTGGTGCATTGGCACGCCGAGCACCTTGCGGATGTCGTCCATCGTAATCTTCTTGTCGAACTGTTCCTCAGTGACGACCTGCTTGGCGCGGAAGCGCATCATGTCGCCAATACGGCGCTCCAAGTTACGTACTCCTGCCTCGCGAGTATAGTCGTCGATGATGTGCATGACGATGTCCTTCGGGAAGGTGATTTGCTTGGCATCGAGGCCGTGTTCCTTCATCTGCTTGGGGATGAGGTGGCGCTTGGCAATCTCATATTTCTCTTCACGCAGGTAGCCACTCAAGTCGATGATCTCCATACGGTCGCGCAAGGCGGGATGGATGGTTGAAAGGTTGTTGGCCGTAGCGATGAAAAGGATCTTTGAGAGGTCGTAGTCCAATTCAATGAAGTTGTCGTAGAAGGTGTTGTTCTGTTCGGGGTCAAGGATTTCGAGCAAGGCAGCTTGCGGGTCGCCTTGTACGTTGTTGCCGCTCACCTTGTCGATCTCGTCGAGGACGAAGACAGGGTTGCCCGATTTCACCTTGCGCAGGTTCTGGATGATACGACCCGGCATGGCGCCGATATAGGTCTTACGGTGACCGCGCAACTCTGACTCGTCGCGCACGCCGCCCAATGACATTCTGACATATTTTCGGTTAAGCGCACGGGCGATGGACTTGCCCAAGGAGGTCTTACCCACACCGGGAGGTCCAACGAGACAGAGAATCGGCGACTTCATGTCGTTGCGCAGTTTCAACACGGCAAGGTGCTCGACGATACGGTCCTTCACCTTGTCCAAGCCATAATGGTCAGCGTCAAGGATGCGCTGGGCGCGTTTCAGGTCGAAATTGTCCTTGGTGTATTCTTCCCATGGCAGGTCGACGAGATATTGCAGGTAATTCAGTTGTATGCCATATTCCGCGGCTTGCGGGTTAGTACGTTCCAGTTTCTTCAACTCACGGTCGAAGACTTCGGCCACTTCCTTCGACCATTTCTTCTTTGCCGCCTTCTCCGTCAGTTCCTTGACATCCTGTTCATTGGGGCTACCGCCCAATTCCTCCTGGATAGTGCGCAGCTGCTGGTTGAGGTAATACTCGCGCTGTTGCTTATCCATATCGACGCGCACCTTGCTTTGGATTTGCTGTTTCAGTTCCAGCATTTGCTGTTCCTCAGTCAGCACGCTCAGAAGGTCAGTGGCCATTTGATTCAATGTACGCGCCTCCAAGAGGGCTTGTTTGGTAGGCATCTCAGCCTCCACATTGCTGGCCACAAAATTCATCAAAAACACAGGATCTTCGATACTCTTGATGGCGAAACCAGCCTCTTGCGGAAGGTTGCGCGAACGTCCTATGACCTGAATGGCCAACTCCTTGACCGACTGCACCAAGGCATTGAATTTCTTTGTATTGGGGATTTCTTCGGCCACGGCGTATGGAACGACTGCGGCCTTCAGATATGGCTCAGTCTGGGTAGCCGCCACCACCTCAAAGCGGCGTTTGCCTTGGATGATAACCGTCGTGTTGCCATCGGGCATCTGCAAGGTCTTGATGATTTGGGCAACCGTGCCCACCTTGTATAAATCATCCAGCGTGGGGTCTTCCACGTCAGCATTGGTCTGCGCGATGACGCCGATAGCCTTGCGCTTCTTATAGTATTCCTTGATCAATCGGATGGACTTGTCGCGTCCCACGGTGATGGGGATGATGACACCCGGATAGAGCACCGAATTACGCAAAGGCAATATAGGAAGCTCCTCTGGCACCTCTTCATCCTGACCGAGGCGCTCGTCCTCAATAGTCAACACGGGGATGAACTCAGAGTTTTGGTCCATCATATCGGAAAACAATTCAGTATCTAACTTAAAACTCATAGATTCATTTTGAAATGTGGGCGACATTTTGTCAGTCTGCCGTCGTTTTACACCTTATATTATATATGGCGCAAAGATACGACAATAATAATGCCAAGGCAAAAAAAAAGCCCTCGCGACTGGCAAGAGCTTCATTCTTTTGATATGGTTCAACTTACTTGGCTTCCTTCTTCTCGAAGAACTTCTTGTACTT